>JGI24539J26755_10000408_pt1 | contig 20137 bp, 28 predicted proteins | sample NorSeaMetagenome_2_FD_26755 | JGI IMG/M metagenome (IMG submission 26755) | reverse complement strand
ACCTTTATTTTATACGTGAATATACGAAAAATAAAGCGCGTATCCAAATGAATACGCGCTTATCTTTAATTTATTTTTATTTAATTTTAACTTGCTACACCCGTTTTAGTAGATGTTGAAGTAAAGGTTAAAGATGGAGTTCCTTGTCTACGTGCAATATCATTATATTGAGTATTGAATGAACCATCTCCGGTTGTTATAGTTCCACTATTTAATGCTACTGCAGATCCTGCTGCAAAACTAACTGTATCTGCTTGAAGTGCACTAGTTGCTACTGTAACAGAACCTCCTGTTGATGAAGCTCCTAAAGAACCAGCTCCAAATGTAATTATTTCACCTGGGACAAAATCCTTTCCAATTGCTGTTACATTAACTACAATAATATTACCAGTATCAACCTCTACTGTCATTGCAATGTCTACTCCATCACCTGATGTTGTATAATTAGTATTTGCCACAAATGTATAAATACCATCTGTAGGTGTTCCTGGTTGTACTATAATACCTATAGGTGCTAAGTTTGAACCCAATTCTACAACGTTAGCTGAAAACCCTTGGGCTGTGACTACAGCTGTTGGATGAATATGTTGAAATGTTAATTCATTTGTAGATGAACCTGCACTATATATGTAGTTAAATGTTGCTGCCGTTCCACCACCAAGTTGATTATTTGCTACTTCAACTAATGGAGACCCTGTAACTATTACAGGTTTTGAAAATTTAACTTTTAGGGTTTGTGTATTACCTGTGTTTGTTTGAAACACTGGTGAAGCATCAAATGTTGCAGATGTTACTCCGTTTAAACTTGTTCCTCCAGTTTGAGCTTGTTGTCTTTGGATTGCTTCTTGAGTTGCTACAAAATCCATATACTGTTGTTCAAACAATAATTTTTCTTTTCTATACTTTTGAGTAGCTTCTTGAAGTGGGAGATCTTTATTTCCTTTCTTTGTTTTCCAAATTGCCCAATTTCCTGGATCGTTTGCTGTGTATACCATTAGTTTTTAATTTATTAATTATGTGGTTTAGTTATAAATATATAGAAATTATCTATCTATCGATTTTTATTATTAATTTAGTAGATCTTTATTAGGATTTGAATTTAAATCAAAAGATAATGCGTGACATAAATTTTTTAATTGACCTGCATTATGTATTGCTATAAAATCTTCATCCGTCATATTATTAAATAAAGTTAAAGTAGGTGCATCCATTTTATTGTCTTGTTGAGTTAAGAGATATAATTACTCCTTCCCATTTGCCTAATACAATTTCATTATCTACTAAAAAATCTATCTTATTAGTAAATCTTTTATTCATCCTATCTTCAACAATCCATATACCATCCATAGCACCTGCGTTTTCAACACATACCTCTACTCCAAAAGTAAATCCTAGTTTTTCTAAATCTCTGGATACTGCAATCCATCTATGTTTACCAGGGTTATTAGCATCTATATGTTTATTAGAGGCTGTAATTAAAGGGGTTGAATCTGTTTGAGATGGTACTGCATTATAAACAGTAGCTACTACAATGTGTAAAGCGATTAATAATTTCATAATTAGAAGTTTTTGAGAAAGTTGCCTTTCATTTTCTTATCCTGTAATTTACGAAATTTTTCGTCAGCAGCCAAACTTTTTGTGGCAAGTTTTTCTAAATGTCGCTCCTTCTGTTTATCATAATCCTTAGTAATTTTATGATGTTTTTTATCTAATGACTTTATTTTTTTCATTTGTAATTTTTATATCATCCATTATAAACCCCTCCTGTACTTTCATTGGAACATATTTAGCATTAAACGAGATAAAAGGGCATACGATCCTAAAATTTAATAAATCCCAATCTTTCATTTATACTCTACTTATATATTGATCCACATCATCATCCCCATCTAAACCCAATTCTTTTAAACGTTGTAAATGATAATCATCTACTTCCCAATTAACCTGTTCAGTTGTACCATTATGTTCCTGTTGTGTTTCAATTTGTTTTTCCTCTTTAGCATTAAATACATCTCCCACAGTAAGAAAATAATGATTATAACAAAGTAACTGTACATTATCTAAACTATAGTTATTGCTATTTTTATCTTTAAAATGTAATAATAATGGAATCCTATAATCTAATACCCTACGTTCATTAAATTTACATACGGTACATTCCTCAACCATATGTCCTTGTTCTATTAAAGCATATTTTAATTTGTTAGGGTCAAAAGATGAGGCAGCTATTCTACCTTCAATAATTTCAACCATAGCAGGAAATTTCTTACCATTGTTTAAAAACTTAGGTATACCTTTACCACTTTGATTTTTATGCCCAGCAAATAGTTTATACAATTTAGCATATCTTTTATAATGTTGATATGAAACGTGTAAATACCTAGCAGCAGCCATATTAGACTGAGTCTTAGCTTGGGATGCTACTATTTGTGCTTTAGAAAGTGGTTTTGCTGCTGGCATTAATCTAATTTAAAGGTTACAACAGTATCACTACTACCTCTTTCTTTATTAGTAGCATTTACAAATGATTCATATTGGTCTTCTTCCACTATTACTGTTTCTGTCCAAGTATGATCACCTGAACCTTTAGTTACAGGGATACCCCGTTTAGTACTTACACTGGAACAATCAACACATACTTTATAACCATATTGAGTTAATCTTAACTCAGGCATGTCTTTTTTGCACTTAATACAAGGAATCATTGTTATATTCATATTTTATTTTTAATATTTTTAAATAGTACGATGTCTTCTCATTCCATCCCATTGTACTTTTTTAGATTTACTTAACATACTAAGTTTACTAACTCTACTGTTAAGTTTGTTTCTTTCGGAATTCAATTGAGTATTTCCGTTTGTTTGATCTGATGTATTCATTACTATTTTATTACTTTATTATTATTATATTCTATACATATATAACTAATAAACTAAATACGTATCACTTGGTTTTAGATTTGGATTAGTTATATTTATTTTTTGTTTTATAATGTTATTTTTTTTATTTATAATAATTGTAAACCCATCATACTCATATTTACCTGGGTCGTTTTCATGGATAATATGTTGTAAATTATAAATAAAATCATTAAAATTATTTTGATTAACATTAGAAAGATTAAACTTAATTAAAATATCCCCTTTAGCATCTCTTAAATTAACATAATCTTCTATAATATTTGTATTGTACATATACGAATATTCCTCCCAATGTTTATCACTAATATTTAATAAATTATTAGCATAGTTATGTTCATTCTGATTTATAAATTCATTATATAATGAAATTTCATTAATATAATTTATATTAAAGAAGGATGCAACCATTTTAAAGATAGAGAAATTGTTGCTATCTATATTTATTTCAGAATTTATATTATAGTAATATTCATTTGGATCACCATGACTAAACCCACCCCATTTTTTATTAATTCTAGACATTTCTACTATATCAGCATGGTTTTGTAAGATAGCTCTATCTTGAGCCTTTTTATTACTTTTATTGTGCCAATCTTGTCCTCTACTAGAAACACAAGTAAAATGGTAAACTAAAGCTTCCCAAGTTTGAACTATTTCAACTCCACTTAATACTAATCTGTTTAATACATCAGAATCTTCTCTAGAACGTCTAAATTGTGTATCATGTCCACCTATACTATTCCAAACATCTTTATATAAAGTAAAGGGGGCAAAAAAGTAATTGGTCTTTCTATCTTCTCTATTATGTTCACACCAATCTAAAAACATGCTATATTTAAATTCCTTAGGATTTACTCCAAAATCAAAAGTATGCTTTTCTAATCCAGGACCATGTAAAGGTGGTTCTATCCGAGTACTGGATAAAATCATATTATTTTTTATATGTTTGCTAATGTACACATCATAGTCTTTACTGATTACCATATCTGATTGGAGGTAGGACACTATATCATTAGATGCGAATTTAAACATTTCGTTTATATTTCGAGCATATCCATAACATATGGGTAAAGGGTTTTTTAGTATTTTTAAATTAGGGAATATAGATTTTTGCTCAATTAACCATTCTAAAGTACCTTGGTTATCTGAGTCTATAAATACTATTATTTCATGTTCTAAAGTAGATAAATTATCATTTAATGATTTAAATAGTAACTTAATGTAATCTATCTCATTTACTGCAGTATTAATACAAAAACTAATTGGTTTCATCATACATTTTATTTATTCCTAATTTTAATCCTATTAAATTTAAATTATAGTTTTTGAACTTACCTATATAGGGTGAACCTGTATTTGTAAGTTTTAATGTAATATCACAACTATGGTTATTTAACCCATTAATATAATGTGCTATTTCTTTTAAACTATAACTTTCATTATAACAACAATCTATTGACTTAATATTAGGGTTCAATATAATGAAATTTACTATGGTAACCAAATCATCCATATAAATAAAATCAAATAATTTATTTTGATGAATTAATATAGGTTTTCTATTTTTATAGTTTTTTATGCAAGTTTTAATAAATCTAGTATCTAATTCATTTTTATCAAACACACCAAATATTCTAATATTATTTAACTTAGAATTATTTTTAATAACATCCCATATAATAGCTTTACTTAACCCATAGGGTAAAGATGGATTATTTAATTCAGCACCAGACCCAAAATTTATTAGTTGGCCAAATTTATCTTGGTTGTTTAATAAATTATAAAACATTTTAATATTATTAGATAACACATCATTCCCATCATGTACTAATCTACTACCACCACAAATAGCTGTATGTATTATTACATCAAATTTTTTACAATCAAAATAGGTGTTAGTTGATTTTCTATCTGTTAAATCAAAATCTTCTCTACCTACTCCTGTTATATTGTAATTATAAGCTTTTAGTTTATTAATTATACTACTGCCTATATACCCATTTTTTCCTGTAACTAGTATTTTCATTTTGTTTTACAATAATCAGCAAATTCAACTAATATAGTGTTAACATTATCCTTTCTATTTAGTGCCTTAGTATAAGCTGGTAGTATATCTTCTGGTTCTATTAATTCTATAATTTCAGTATTTGTAGTCATATTTCGAAATGCCTCAGAAAAATTACCTTTATGTTGACATTGGGGATCAACAGGTTGTTCACTACCTACTGCTACCCTAATTATAACTTTAGGTGTTAGTTTTCCATTAGACATACTTTTAAATTTATCTAAATGGTTTATTATTTGATCAGTACCCATTAATAAAAAATTCCATCTTGGATAAGTTGAAACTGGTATTAAACCTTCTATAGCCATACCATTTGCTAGACCAGATTGTAAGTATTCGGCAACAGGTAATTCCATTCTTTTATTTTTTGGTAGATGGGATAATGAATCATATAACCCAGTCCCTTCATACTCAACTGCTTGGCCTATAAAAATTGTTTTAGGGTTATCAGCTAACATACTCATTGCTTTTACTATTTCTTCAGTATACTTCATAGTTTTATTAAAATTGTACTCTCATACCTGCTCCAGCATGTGGGTATTTAGTATTATCGTATTGGTAATATATTAAATTCTTTTGTTTTACAATCCCACCTTTATATTCTGATTCTAGATAATATGGTGTATCTCTTTTCCAAATATCGGGGGTTGGTGTACATACTGATTTTTTATTATCTTCTACAATAAAAGTAATAGGTAAATCATGATTTAACGAATATTTATAGGCTTCATGGAAATGTCCCGTTTCAGCACTCATATCACCTACCCAACACCAAACTCTGTTAGATTTACCTTGTAATTTAATAGATAATGCTATGCCTGATGCTATTGATGGGATACCTCCTACTATTGAACTACATATAAATTTATACTCAGGTAGATTAGCTACCATAGATTTACCCTCTCTAATATTAGATTCCATAACATTTTGTGGTATACCTTTTAATAAACCTTGGTAGTGGTTTCTCCAAGTACAACACACCCAATCATTTTTAATGTCTATATCCTTAAATATTTCTATCATTATATCCTCATTACTATGATATAAATGTATAGGAGCTTTTATTTCGCCTTTATTAAAAGCATCTCCAATTTTTGTTTCAAATTTAATTAATTCTTCTTTTACCATATAAAATTTTCTTTATAATGCTTAATTATATTAGGTAGCTCATTATCGAATACCATTTTAGGTTTCCACCCTAAACTTCTTAGCTTATTATCATTTAAAGCATATCTAACATCCTGTCCTATTCTTGAATATGAAAAATCTAAATATGAATTAACGTGGTTTTGATCATAATGGGGAAAAGTTTCAGTTAATCCTTCATCTTTTGGATGGTATAATGTAATTAATTTACTTACAGTATCCCAATTACTTTGTTCAAACCCACCACAAATGTTAAATATTTCATTTTTAGATTTGCTGTTTATTATGGTAATTACAGCGTTTGCAGTATCTTGAGCATGTAACCAATTTCTGATAGGTGTTCCTTCATTGTGTAACGGAATTTGTTTACCTAAATGTAAGTATTTAATGGATTTAGGTATAAGTTTTTCTACATATTGTCCAATACCATAATTGTTAGTGGGTCTTAAGATAATATAGGGTATGTTATATGTTCTACCCCAAGCAGTAATTAATTGATCAGCTGCTGCTTTAGTTGCCGAGTAGGGGTTGGATGGTTTTAATATGTCTGTTTCAATATGATCTCCTTCTGTAATATCTCCATAAACTTCATCAGTAGAAAAATGGAGTAATATTGGTAATTTATCTGTTTCTGCTCTATAATTTCTAATTAATTCAAGTAAATTATGAACCCCATTAATATTAGAATGAACAAAGTTTTCACTTTTAACTAAAGAATTACCTACATGAGTTTCTGCTGCTGTATTAATTATATAATCACATTCATACAGAAATTCAATATCATTAATATCAGTGTGTTCAAAAATAAAATTAGGGTATTGTTCAAACTCATCTAACAATTCTGGGTTTGAAGCATAGGTCATTATATCAATACCTCTAACATACCACCCTTTTTTTAAACATTCTCTTGTTACATAAGACCCTATAAACCCTAAACACCCTGTTACGTATACTATTTTTTTCATATTAATTATATATTTTAACCCAGTGTTCAATCATTTCATCCATCATACTTTCAAAAGTATATTCACATTCCCATCCTAATTTTCTGATTTTAGTTGAATCGCCTTTTAAATAAGGTAACTCTTCAGGACGTAAGAATTTTTTATTTTGAATAACGTATTCTTTATAATCTAAATCTAATTGACTAAAAACATAATCACACATTTCTCTTACTGAGTGAGTAACTCCTGTTGAAACAACCCAATCACCAGGTTTTGGTTGTTGGTTTATTAGATGCATTGCTCTTACATAATCTTTTGAATGTCCCCAATCTCTATAAGCATCCATATTACCTAATTCAAGTTTATCTTGTAATCCTAATTTAATTCTAACAGCAGCTTTTACTACTTTATTAGTTACAAAATTAGAACCTCGACGAGGTGATTCGTGGTTAAATAAAATACCACTAGAAGCATGTAATTTATAAGCGTTACGATAATTTCTTACAATATTATAACCAAATACTTTGGCGCAACCATAAGGTGATACTGGATTCATTCTAGTTGTTTCTCTTTGGAAACCATCTAAATCAACGGCACTACCAAACATTTCTGATGATGATGCTTGGTAAAATTTAGCATCAGGGCAATTATTACGTACTGCCTCTAGTATATTTACTACACCTACAGAATTAGTTTGTACTGTAAATTGGGGTATTTCGTAACTAATCCTAACATGGGATTGCGCTGCTAAGTTATATACTTCATCAGGTTTAACTTCCCGCAGGATACGTTCAATACCTGATGTGTCATTTAAATCACCGTAACTTACGTGTAGATTTTTGTTATTTCGTATTGGGTCTAGCCTGGATTGTTGATGTTCAGGTGTAGAATTTCTTCTAATAATACCATACACTTCATATCCAAGGTCTAATAGGTATTCTGCTAAATACGAACCATCTTGTCCTCCTATTCCTGTAATAAATGCTTTTTTCATAAACTTTAATTAAATATATCCATTTTAGTTAAATCGGGCCAATCGTTTAATACCCATTGTTTTGGTTTTGTTTCTATTGCCTTTTGTAATTTATTTAAACCGTTTTGTGCCGTTTCAGGGGTCATATAATAGTGATACCCTAAAGTACTAATGTTTTGGGTTCTCCAGGGAACATTTGGTATTCTCCCATCATATGTCATTTTCTTTAATTGTTCGGCTGCTACTTTATCATCCGTTAATATAATACCCCCTCTACCCAGAGACAAATGTTTTTGAAATTGAAATGAAATACTCATGAAAGTATTTGGGATATAACTATCTTTCTTCCATAATACAGCAGCATCTATCACCTTATCTGTAAGATAATAGTAGTCGATCCAGTTTTCATCCTTCCAAATTAATTCAATTCCTAATTTATGGGAAAGAAAAGGAATAGAGATGTAAGTATGTTTTGGAACCGTTATTGTTTGTGATTCTGTATACTTTAAACATAATTCAACTCCATGAGTACAACAGTCAACTGCTACGGCATATGGGGAATTGTAGAATTTAGCTAACTCTTGTTCAAATTTAGTTACTGTTTCAAACCCCATAATTATTTATTTATAAATTTTTTCATTGCAACACCACTTACTTTAAGGTTGTTTTTAGAGTAAAAATTAATTAAAGACTCGTCACAAAGTAATGTTACCCTATAACATTCTAAACCTCTTGCAAGATCAATTAATTTACTAATAAGGTTTATTCCAACATTTTTACCTCTTATACTTTTGTCTACAACAATATCTTCAATATGTCCTGCTACTTCACCTCGTATTTTATATTCTAATACTAGAGAACCATAAGCTACAATTTTATTTTTTAATACACCCACAATAGAATGGGATGAGGATGATGAAAATAACTCCCAACATTTTTCTTTATCTCTATCTGAATAATATATTTCTGTTAGTTGTTGTAATAAGAGAAATATTTCATCTAAGTCCTCTTTTACTATTGCCCTAAAGATCATATTATCCATTTAGAAATGTTTTATCTAAAGCTTGACCTTCATATGGTCCTGTTTTATACTCATATACTAAGGTATCATCTTCTAATATTTCGTAATTATGTCCCCCTTCTAGTGTAAAAGAAGCATCACCTGGGTATAGTATAGGTTCAACTAATAGGGTGTCATCTAAATCATAAAATATACATTTAACACTACCTTGAATTACAATCCAACTTTCTTGTGCAATAACATCTCTAGTTCTTTCTTTAAAGATATGTCTATGTGGTCTAAAGGTTTTACCTTTTTCCATATTAAGGTGGGAACATTGTATAAAATGCTCTTCAGATATAATATCTTTTCTACCAGGTTTTAAATCTTCTTTTCTTACTACTACGTGTAGTAATTTACTTGGATCCACTTTTGAATAATATTCTATCATAATGTAAAGAATTCTTTAATTTTATCACAAACATAATCTACATCGTCTAAATCCATACCATGGTGAGCTCCTAATAAGAACCCGTTTTTCATCACTGTATCCGCATTTTTAAAATCTTGTAAATACTCTCTATAAATAGGATGTCTAGTAACATTACCTGCAAATGTAACCCGTGTTTGAATGTTATTATCTTCTAAAAAAGTTAATAATTCTAATCTACGTTCTGTTTGTAGGGGTATTGCTAACCAATTAGGTTCAATACTGTCATCTGGTAAAATTAATTCTTTAACATCCTTAAGATTTTCTAAATAACGTTCAACGTTATCTCTACGTTTTTGTTTAAATGTTTGGAAACGTTCTAGTTGTATTAACCCAAAGGCCGCACTCATTTCACTACACTTCATATTATATCCTAAAACACCATATAAAAATTTATAATCATAAGGTATACCATCAACATCATGAGCAAAACGTTCATCCATATTTTCGCTATTGTCTCCAATACGACCCCAATCTCTATACTGTAATGCTCGTTTAACTTGTTCTTTATCGTTAAACATCACCATTCCACCCATTCCCCCAGCTGTAATAACGTGTGAAGCATAGAAACTAGTAGTTGATACATCAGATTCTTTAGTGTAAGATACAGTATCTGCTGAATCTTCTATTATATGAATGTCTGATCTTCCTATTTTTTTCAATTCCTTCTTTAGCAACTTCCAATCAGGTTTGTTACCAATTAAATTAGGGATCATAATAGCTGAAACTTTGCTGTAACCTTTAACTGCTGCTATTATATCTGCTACATTAGGTACATAAGATGTTAAATCAGAATCAACAAAAACGGGTCTATACCCCAATTGTATAATGGGAGCTAATGTAGTTGAAAAAGTTAAAGCAGGAGTAATTACTTTACTTCCTTTAGGTAAATTTAAAGCAGCCAATGCTAGTAGACAAGCAGAAGATCCAGAGTTTACAAATACACCATATTTTTTACCAAATTCTTTTGCTATTTTTTTCTCAAACTCAATAGAACGAGGACCAAAACCAGCTAACCAACCATCTCTAAGACATTGTTCAACTGCTTTTATTTCTTCTTCACCATAAGCTTCTAACTTATTAGGTGCATACCATATTTTTTTCATATTATTTATTTTTAATTAATTTATATTTATAATAATTCTTTAAGATATCTGTCAAAAAATATATCATTATCAAACCATAGGTTTTTAGTAATATTAAAATTTTCTTTAATAGAGTTTAAATTATTATTATAAAACTCAATCCCTTTTTTCCCTTTAAGATTTAACAATATATCTTTTAATTCTTTAAGATTGTTAAAAGTTAAAATACTATCCATATTAAAATGTTCTTTTAAGTTGGAAGCCCCATAATATATAGGAATAACACCACTTAAAAAACAATCAAATAATTTTTCAGTAATACCATTAGTTGTTGTATCATTTTCAATAGCTATAGAATATCTATAATCCTTTAAACCTTCAATTTTTCCTTCAATTTCATTAAAACCAATACCAAATAAATTAATATTAGGTTCCATGGATTCTATATAATGTACAAACTCTAACCTTTTTATATGTCCTGGGAGGAATGCTTTATTAGAACTAATACATGAAATATCTTTGGTTTTTTTATATATTTTAAATAAGGTAGGATCTCCTAATTTAGGCCATGTTTTTTTATGTATACTTTTATTAAGAACCGAATAGGCAGGTAATCTTAGTTGGAAATTAGGTAAATGTTCTAAACTTTTATTAAAACTTATAATTTTATCAAACTTTTTATAATTTTTTAATACTTCAGAATATACCTTTTTTTGATTTACATTATAACTAGGAGATTCATGTATATCAGCAATAATTTTTCCTTTGCTAATGGGTATCTCACCTTTTAGATACTTTAAAATGTTTATATCATTTAATAAAGTTAAATCAAAATCTCCTTCTAATTGTTTATATACATAAGAAAATTTAAAAGGGATAGAATTATTTTCTTGTGGATAATCCCAAACATTTACTTGTGGTAACTTTTTAGGTATATCATTAATATCTTTTAATCTTTTATAAACCTTTCTATTTCTAATTTCAATCTCATATTTCATGTTGTCCTGATTGCTTTCTCTATTTTTAGTACGTTGATTAACATCAGGAGAAGCATTATATACGTAACTATAAAAATCAAGAACACCAATTTTATCTTTACCACACATTTCTAAACAAGGATATGTTAAAGCTAAATCAGCAGCGTGATCAAAATATGAACCATCTATATTAGATTTAAATTCGGATAAATCTACTTTCTTTAGTAAAGAACCTTTGAATGTTCTTAAATGAGATGCTCTCCAATGGTCTTTTCTATAAAAACTATATTCATGAGTAAAATCGGGATATGGTGTATTTTGTGGGTTTGCTTCTATTGCTTCTTCACCATCCCAAGCAACAAATTTACCATAGGTCATCCAAACATCATTATTATTATAATATTTATTTAAATTTTCTAAAACATTGTTATCATATAACCAATCATCAGCACTCATACAAACTAAGATTTCATCTTCTTTAATTTGATTTATACATTCTTCATAACTAAATAAAGCCTGCATATTGTTTTTACGAGTAGTAACTGTAAACTTAATATTATTCTTTACTATTTTGCTAACCTCTTGGTATGTGTTATCAGTAGAGGCATCATCATAATATAAAACTTTATAATTACTATATGTTTGATTTAAAATACTGGCAATATTATATTCTACCCATTTTTCATCATTATATGCTGTAATTAAAATTACAAATTTATTGTTTTCTGCCATGTTTCTATGTTATAATATTTTTTATAATTATCCTTAGCGGTTTTACTACATTGTTTATAAAATTCTTTATCTTCTTTTAACCTTAAGGCTAATATACGAGCTTCATCTACGTTCTCCACATCTACTGATAAAGTAGGATGACATATTTTTTGAGTATCCACATTTTTATTACCTATACAAGGTATTCCAAAGTAGGCACAATTTAAACTAAAAGTACCAGCTGCTATAGTGGGCATTAAATGTACGGCGTATTTAAACGTAGATAATTCATTCATCCATTCTATCCATTGAAGACGTGGCAAATGGTTTAAATCAGGTATATTATGTTCATTTGAACGTTTTGCGTGAGAATCTTGTGTCCACTTTTCAACCTCAAACACATCTGATATTATATAACTAGAGAAACCTCCATACCAACGAGCAAAATTTCCTCCTATAATAACTTTATCTTGTGGTTGGGGTATTATATCCTTTATTAAATCTTCGATTAATAAAGTCTTTATTACGTTTACTTGTTTATGTGGTAATAAACCCTTATAAAATTTAACATCATGTTCGTTATGAGCAAATATACTATCACACTTAGATAACAAGTTATAAAAGTTAAATTGGTCTGCAATTTCATAATCATTGAAAAACCATGAAGGACCTTCTTGTATATAATGTACTTTTTTATTATTGGATTTTAAAACTTCTACCATATTTGAATTTAATAAATCAGATACAGGGTTTGGAGAATCGCTTAATTTAAGTCCAACGGCATTTAAAAAAGTTTCACCTTTTGGGAAAATAATAAAAACATGGTCTTGATTTTTAATTTTGCTGTAATTTAACAAATTAGTATGAGAGGCATTTAAAGCATTCATCCATGCAAATTCTGTTCTCATATTTTTAAAATTAGCAGGAATTTTACCTTCCCACCCCATTTCTGTTAAAAACATTACTTCCATGTTATATTTTTTCTATTATTTTATTAAATACTTTTTTATAACTAGGATGACATTCAAAAGTTGGTTTATTAGCTAAACACTTAACTTGAGGTGGTACACCCATAATATTACCCCATTCTTTGATGTTATATTTCATATTACTAGAACAAAATTCTTCACATGAACCTAAAATATAATCATATTTATACATTTGAGATCCTTTTCTCCATGGAGCTCTTAATTTAGGGTGTATCGAACTTCCTAATTGTAATATACGAACGTCTGTTGTACCAGCCAAATGAAGTATACCTGAATCCATTGTAACTACCATAGAAGCTTCATTATTCATCATCCACCTTAATTTATGTAATGTTATATTAGAATCATTTAAAAGATTTTTACCTAATTTTATATTAACATCCATTACGGGTTTTTGGGTATTATAAAACCCAACTTCACTTGAATCTTTTCCTATTGCTACTACAGGGATTCCTTTATCATTTAAAGAATCGATTAAACCTTGCCATTGTTTTTGATCCCAAGTTCTAGTAGCCCAAGTATGTGTTGGATGTATTAATATATATTTTCCTAAACCTAAAGGATTAGGGCTTTCAATATATAAATCAGTTTCCATTTCATCTGGGGTTAATGAAAAACCTAAAGAGGTTGCATGGTATTGTCTAATATCATGATTAGAATGTCTAAATTCTGTTTTTTGCCCATTTTTTAAATCATATGTTTTTCCAACTAACGGGCTAAATGTAGTATAAACCTTATACCCCTCAGTAGATGCCTCTAAAGGTAGTGCTTTTATAACTAAAGGGTGATTTTCAAATAAAAAGGGTTGTGAAGTAAAAACAGTTAAAGGTGATTGATAAGCTTCACATAACTTCCTAAGTGTAGGAATAGCTGCTAAAGTATCACCTAGTGCTGGGGTATCTATTTTTAAAGCTACTTTCATTATAATGTATTATAATAAGCATTTTGTTTTTCCTGTTTTTTAATATCTTTTGGATGGTATAATGCTAATTCTTCTTGAGCCGGTAATGCTGCGTATGATTTATGACCATCAAGGACTTCATGTACTTTATTTTTCCATTTAATCTTTGGTTTATTTTTCCAAATTCTCCATTGATAATCAGGCCAATTAACCCATCCTTTATCATTTACATTCCATCCCCACATTTGAATATGTTCATCAGTTAAGCCTTCTACAGTATTCACTCTAGGTACTAAATATACCTCATTATCTGGGTTGCTTTCTAATATAGTTGGAAGGTTTTCAATTAAAGCTTTATTAGGAAGTTCGTCCGCATCTATTTGAAATATATAATTTCCTTCACAATACTCAGTTAGTTTATTTTTCCAATTAGCAAAGTGACCTTTAAAATCTAACCCACGCCAAAATTGGAAATTGGGTAATTTGCTAAATTGTCTTAAATAAGAAGCTATCTCTTCATTACCATTTTTCTGGTCATAAAGAACAACTATTTCATCTTGTTGTCTTTTATTTTCTAATAGAAATGGAATAAGTTTCTGTATTTCAAGAAATTCATTACATACTGTTATTGCATAACTTATTTTCATATTTTATTATTCTGGTAATACCCCAATATACGAAAGGGCTTCTATAAAATCACGTTCTTTAAAGTAAGCAATAGTAGACATATCTGTCTTATATTTCTCTCCTTTATATTTATCTTGATCTTTTTCTGGTATTTCTATCGCTTTAACAGCTGCCCAACTCCATTCTTCTTTATTTTTACCAGATGCAAATATCATACCCCTATCTTTTATATTAATAGTATTAGGTAACCATATTAATTGAGTTTTTGGGTCAGTCCAAGCTAAATCTTTATAAATTTCAGGTAAAACACCCACTTGCTCTTTATAAAATTCAGAATCTTCTAACATTAAGGTGTTAGTCCAAAACCCACAAGATAGACTGTAATAATTAGTAATATCTTTATTTACTTCTGTTTTATAGCATAGATCACCTCCTGATTTAGGACAATCTATTATTTCATCATGATTCATATTATATTTTATTTAGTTTAGGTAACTTTAATTTGGGTAATTTCAACTCTACTTGGCTTGCAAATTCAGGTACCTGTGTGCTTAATTTATTATTAACTAAATCTCTCATTTTTTCCCAACTAAAGTTATCTTTAACGTATTGTTTTTGTTTTCTAGATCGGGTTAAATATTTTTTGTAATGTTTATAAACCTCTTTAAGAGAAGAAACAGCATTTTGTGGGTTAACTTGAAACCATTTAGCATCCTCAATTAACCAATTATTAGCCGCACTTTGATGTACATTTTCTAGAGTACCTGCTAATAAAACTGAATTAGTAGTGTTTAAAAAATCAGTATGACCACTCCACCCAGATGCTATAATAGGTTTGCCTGTTAATCCAAACTCTAATAAGGGTCTACCATATCCTTCCCCTTTAGTAAAACTAACCATAGCTTTTACCTTAGGGTGGTTATATAACTCATTCATTTCTGAATCGTCAAATTCCCCATTTAAAAGGTAGATATTAGGTAATTTAATATCACCATAACTATCTCTTATTAATTTGATTTTATCTAAAATCGCTTCTCTACTTATATAGGAGGCAACTCCCATTGAAGATTTTAAAATTAATGCTGGTTTTTTACCTATTCCACCTTTAAAGGCATCAAAGAAAGATTTTACTAAAACACCAACATTTTTTCTATCGTGACCGAAAGCACCACTCATCCAGTGCCCTACAAATAAATAACAAAACTCTTCATTTATATCTTTGAAATCAATAGTTTTTATTTCTGAGGATTTAATTGTTTTATAAGTACTAAGATCCGCACCCTCAAAAATAACTTCAACAGGTTTTTCTAATTTTATTTTTTGAATAACTTGTTTTGTTCTGGGGTCTGTTTTATCATAGGACATTTCTTCAAATGTCTTTTTAGCAAAATTTGAAGAAACCCAATTAGTATTCATTCTATTTAACCCTTCGATCCATTCAGCTTTACAAGCCGTAGCCTCAATACCAGCAGTACAACCAATATTAAACTTACCAACAGGTGTAAATTCATTTGGAATAGTTATTTGCATCCAAACTTCAGGTTGAGTTTTTTGCCAATCTTGAGTAACTACGTGATTATTTAAAAAAGTCCATTCAGGGTGATCATTACAAAAACCCCATGAAGTTTCACCCCATCTTTGGGATAATAATTCTACTTTATATTTATCAGATTCTATTATAGCTTTAACTATATCTCGACTACGTGCCCCATAACCTGAATAGGTATCAAAGGGACAGCTTATTACAAAACGTGGTTTACTCATTAATATATTATTTTATGATTTAAAAATTTACCTTTATATTCATTAGTGTTAATTACTTCATATTTTTCTCTAGGTTTCCAAGTATCAAATAAAGTGTCTAAAGCCTCTATAACTCTTTTTGCTTGGTGTTTAGAAGTAAATCCTGCTTCATCACCTAAAGCCCACTCTCTACCTTTTAAACCTCTTCTTTTTAATTCTTTTCTTCCTAATTTATAACATTCTTGCATTCTTACAGTTGCATCTTCCCAAGCACATCTATCATCATATATATAAGGAGTTGGAGGGGATCCTTGAATAGATCTAGAAGTTGGGTAGACTGGAAATGCCCATTCACCATGTTTCTTATATGTACCCCTATGATTAGAAGGAACCTCAGCACTAGGCTCAAACCATTTATCTTCATTATCTACAAATCTCATTTGATCTTGCATTCCACCTGTAACATTAGCTATAATAGGTGTACCTGATAATATAGCTTCTGTATTAGCTAATCCCCACCCTTCATTAGATGTTAATAGAGTATGGACATCTGCTATATTATATAACCAATTTAATTGTTGTTCAGATAATCTTTGATCTATAAAAATTACGTTATCTTTATAACTTTCATCAAATAAATATTCTTTAACCTTAGGTAAATCAGTTCCAGCATCGGTTACTCTTTCTGTTTTAAGAACCATAAAACAATCCCTTGCTTCATTTTCAGGTAAAGAATCTAAAAATGCTCTAAAAGCCATTAATGTGTCTGGGATTTGTTTTCTTCTAATATTTCTAGAATTAAAAAATAATACAAATTTTGGTTTCTTTTTATTAAATATTTGTGATTTGAAATTTATATAATCTAAATCATTTTCATCAATAGGAAAATAGGAGTTACGATTCTTACCATGTGGTACATATCTAAATACCTTATTACCTTCACTTCCTTTTAATACTAGTTTATTAATATTTACGGTTTGTTTTGATATACCCATTAATAAATCACAGGCTTCATAGTATGGTTTATTATACATTGGAGCGGGATAATCATCCCAAATATTTAAATAAGTAATAGGAATTTGTTTTCTAATTTCCTGTTCCATATTAAATATAAAAGTAAAGTATCTTGGATCCGTAATTAAAAATAGAGCATCAGGTTTTTCAAGTTTTATAAGTTCTCTTATAATTCTACTATCACCATACCCATCTACAGGATACATTATTACTGAGGAGTCTTTTAAACCATTAACTTCATTTGTAGCTGTAGAAAGGTCTAGTCTTTTTCCTTTTTCAGGGTGATTAATTGATCCAGCAATTTGTACCCAATTAAAATGATGTGCAGTATGAGTTACTATTTCTTTAGCAACAGTTGCTACACCTGAATGTACTCTAATATCATCACATATTAAAAGTATTTTTTTTCTTTTATCCTTAGGGATATGTTTAAAATCTGTGTTCATAAGGTTATAATTCGATATTTGTTTGATTGGTTATTTGTTTACGGAAATTTTCATCTGTAAGGTACAAAAATANTGCACGATCAGCAAGTTTTTGTAGTGAAAATTTACGTTTTACACATTCAATCTTAAAATTCTCGAATAGATCACTTTGAACCTTAACACTAGTTAGTGTCATCTTTTTTGGATTACTCATAGTCTTTATTTATTAAAACGTTATTTATTATATATACATATATGGGAACCTACGAAAAATGTTCACCGGCTCCACATAATTCTTTATCTTTACTATAAGGACAGAAATTACAATTCCATTTAGATGGAGATTTGTGATAGTCTGCTTCTTTTATTTTTCCACTTGAATTAAAACATTCATTGATAAAATCATTAATAGCATTTTTTGCTCTTGATAGTTTGATTTTACCACTTGGTGGTGTAAACTGTTGTACTCTATAAGCTTGATAAGGGGACATAAGCTTTTCATCATCAGGATCTAATACTTTCCTCTTAAGGATAAAAAATTCAATTTCAATCTTATCTAAAGGTATTCCATATTGCTCTGAAAAGTATTGTTTATAAAGTAATAGTTGGAATTGCTTATTTTCATCTTTTTTAGCATAATCATTCCACCCATTGGTACTGGTTTTTATGTCAATTATTTTAAATGTCTCTGTTTCCTCATGGTAGGTGACAACATCGAGATACCCCATATATAATACGTTATTTAACATTTTATTTGGTGCTACTACAATAGGTATTTCACAACCTACTAAATATGTACCCTTTTTACTAAAATATCTACTACGTTTTTTCTTAAACCAATCTAATATGGCCATACCATCATCAAAAAATTCTCTCATTTCGGCCGCATCTGAAAAATGTTCTGATTTGTTTGACTTGTATTGCTTTTGGTATTCACCTATGTATGCTTCTTGGAAATATTCTTCCATGTTGATATCTCTATCTGCAGCTGCAAAAGATTTTTCATATGCTACATCTAAATAATGCTGCATTGCTTCATGGACTGCAGTTCCAAAAACAGTATGTATTGAAGATGTAAATCGTTTAATTTTATCTTTATACTGAAGTTTCCATCTATGGGGACATCCTCTAAATATAGACATCTGAGAATATGATATATTCTTTTGATATGCATAATTAACGGGTGAAGGTGGGTTATTCCTTATTTCCTTTACTATTTTTGGGAGTTTTTTTGCCAAAATTTATCTGTTATCTATATAAATGAATACTTCAGTATAATACTCTATAAAATGGTCATTCCATAAATCCCATTTAATATCTACTCCATTAATAGCACTAACCATATGATTAGGAAATAACCTTAAATAAGTATCTCTAAAAGCTCTAAATTTTGCTTTTAATTCTGGGGTTGATAAATGCCATTCTCCTGCAATTTTTTTAATATTATTTTTTATCCACCAAATATTTTCACTGTTAAAAATATCATATTCTCCTCCTTCACAATCCGTTTTAAAAAAATCAATTTTTTTTATATCATATTGTTTTAATAAAGATGTAAATTTTAAAGTTTTTACTAAAGTTTTAGAAAATGCTGAGTTTTGGTTTGTGGATTCAAAAATATAAAGTAATTCTTTTTCCCCATCCTGGTTAGAAATAGCATAGGGTACTAATGTAAAATTACTACCTTTCATATTGGTAGTTAAAGTGGGAATTTCAGTTTGTGAAGGTTCAACACCAATTATTCTTTTTGGTTTTTTTCCTTTAATTGAATAGCTAAAAGGACCTACACTAGCACCACAATCAAGAACTATATCTCCCTTTTCAACTTCAAAATATTTTTCGTACGCCCTATCTTCAATTTCTTGAGTAATTGTAGCTTTATGATTTTTACCTTCAATGGTATCATAGGACATCCACCCCCAATTAAACCCTTTTAATATATCCATTTATTTTTTCCATTTATTACGACCTACTAAAAGACCGATTATTCCATAATTGGCAATATCTATAAATGTATCCTGCATACCCTCACCTTCAACAAATGATCTACCATTAATCAATAAGTTTTTTAAACGTGATATTTTATCAGTTAATCTAATACATAACCCAGTTAGTGAGAATTGTTT
>JGI24539J26755_10000407_pt1 | contig 20190 bp, 16 predicted proteins | sample NorSeaMetagenome_2_FD_26755 | JGI IMG/M metagenome (IMG submission 26755) | reverse complement strand
ATTTAGTAGATTGATTTGAAGTACAAAAAGTGGTGCAAATTTTAGTTTTAAAGCTTGCTGTAATCATGTGAAAAGTGTAATGGTATTATCCTGCTACACACTTTCATCATAAGCACATTTGAGCACATTTTTGACCATCAATAGCAGCTGAGACAATTCCCCCTGCATAGCCTGCACCTTCTCCGCATGGATATAGTCCTTTTATATTAATATGCTCGAGAGTTAAAGGATTACGTGGAATTCTAATAGGAGAAGATGTTCTGCTTTCCGGCGCATGTACAACTGCCTCGTTTGTGAAAAAGCCCTTCATATGTTTTCCAAATTCTAAAAATCCTTTTTGTATATTTTTGAGTATTAAATCTGGTAAAAGCTCTTTAAGGTTTGAAGATTGAACCCCAGGCAAGTATGATGTTTCTGGAACGTCTTTAGATATTTTTCCATTTACAAAATCAACTAATCTTTGAGCAGGTACTTTTTGTGTTTCTCCACCCATTTTCCAAGCATTATTTTCAATTTTCTTTTGAAACTCTAATCCTGCTAAAGGGCCATGTTTTTTAAATTCTTTAAAATCTTCTAAATTTAGTCCAACAACAATTCCAGAATTAGAAGTTGGAAAATCTCTTTTTGAAGGAGACCATCCATTTGTAACAACTTCATTCTGTGAAGTTGCACAAGGAGCGATTATTCCTCCTGGACACATACAAAAAGAATAAACTCCTCTTCCATTTATTTGTCTAGCAATTGAATATGGGGCAGGAGGTAAGTACTCTCCTCTGCTTTCACATTTATACTGTATTTGGTCAATTAAGTTTTGAGTATGTTCAACTCTTACCCCAGAGCAAAGGATTTTGCTTCGATTGCAATTCCTTTTTCATTAAGCATGTAGAAAATATCTCTAGCAGAATGTCCTGTTGCAAGAATAATTTTTTTACAATTTATTATTGTTGAATCTTTTAAGACAATAGCACTTACTTTATTGCCAATAATAGTAATATCTATCACTCTTGAATTAAAATGTATTTCACCTCCATAATTAATTATTGTCTCTCTTATGTTTTCAATTATTTTTGGAAGCTTATTAGTTCCAATATGAGGATGAGCATCAATTCTAATTTGTTTAGTAGCTCCATGCTCAACTAGAATATCAAGTATTCTATTTACATCTCCACGTTTTTTTGATCTTGTATAAAGTTTTCCATCTGAAAACGTTCCAGCTCCACCTTCTCCAAAGCAATAATTTGAATCTTCATTAACTATATGCTCCTTGGTGATCTTAGCAAGATCACGTCTTCTATTTCTTACCTCTTTGCCTCTTTCAATAATTATTGGCTTTATACCATCCTCTATTAGCTTAAGAGCTGCAAATAAACCAGCAGGTCCAGCTCCAATGATAATTACCTCCTTAGATTTACTTACATTCTTATATTTTGTTTTTTCTACTTTTTCAAGATGTTCTTCATTTATATAAACATCAATTTTTAAATTAATTTTTACATGTTTTTGTCTTGCATCTATAGATTTTTTTAGAATAATTAAATCCTTTATTTCATTTTTTATTATGTTTAGATCTTCAGATATCTTCTTTATTAAAAGATGTTTTTTTTCTGCACACTCTGGATCAACTTGAATTTGTATTGTTTTAATCATGAATGTAAAGGTACATAATGATAATAGAGAAAAATATAAATGCTTATTATTTATAGTTAATTTAAATACTAATAATGTTTAAAAAATTCTAATTTTGAAATTATGAGATTTTATACAATATTAATCTGTTTTATTTTTTATTCATTCTCCTTATTTTCACAAGATAATATTATTGTATCGCCATTTGTAGTTGTTGATGGTGAAACTGTTTTTGTTTCAAAAATTCCTCAATTAGATATAATAGATTTCAAGGATATTAATGAAAGAAAATGGTTTTATAAACTTAAAAGACGAGTGTTAAAGGTTTATCCATATGCACTTGAAACAAAGTTAAAAGTTGATTCATTAAATCAGTCTTTAGACTCAATTGGTAAAAAAAGAAAAAAAAGAAAATATACTAGAAGTGTAGCAAAGGTTGTAAAAGCTCAATATTCTACTGCTTTAAAGAATTTATCAATGAAAGAGGGTGGGATATTAATTAAATTAATTTATAAAGAAACTGGTCTAAGTACATATGATTTACTAAGAAACTATAAAGGCTGGTGGAGTGCGACAATGTGGCAAACTTTTGCTAAGATGTATAATCATAATCTGAAAACAGTATATGATCCTATTAATAATAGAGAGGATATGTTTATTGATAGAATTCTTTCTCAAGCTAAAAAGGAGGGTAGTATTCGTTCTTTATAGTTTAGTAAAACTTTTTATAATTTCTTTATTTTCTATATATAAAGTTATAATATAGGTTCCTTTATTTAAATTACTAATATTTAATGTTTTAAGTTGGTTTTTTTCCAGAATTATTTTACCCAATTGATCGGTAATTTTAATTTTATTAATAATTTTTTTGCTTTCAATATTTATTATTTCAGTTGCTGGATTTGGATATATATTAATTGATTTTTCTATTTCTAATATAGATGTTGATGCAGTATTATTTTCAAAATAAAGGAATATTTCTCCTGCATATCCAGAAGTAAATATATCTAAATCACCATCTCCATCTAAATCAATCATTTCAGAATTAATTAAAATGCCAGCATAGCTCGTATCTGGTGATAACCCAAAAGGATTTTGTGCTTGAAGTGACATGATCGGATTTGTAGCAGTACCTTTATTTTGTTGATATAAAAACTTATATTCAGAATTTCCATTATCTTCATAAGGAGTAGTTAATAAATCATAATCACCATCACCATCTAAATCGCCAAATGAAGGAATAATAGGGTAGTAGCTATTAGGTAAAGTAATACCNATAAGATTTACCTGAGGAGCAGAAAATTGCGGATTACTTTGACTACCTATATTTTCTATAAAAATCATATCTTGATTTTGAGCATTCATTTGATTATCAAAAATTGCACTTGAACAAATTACATCATAATCTCCATCTCCATCTATGTCTACTATATCACCTATTGCTATAATTGAATCTAAAACTAATCCAAAAGGATTTGTTTGTTGGGCAGCAAAAAGAGGCATACTTGAATTACCAATATTTTCATAATACTTAAATACGGTATTTGCTGAGATATTATATTGATATGTATTGTAGTTGTATGAAGCGTAGAATCCTGAGTATGTAGCTAAAATATCTATATCACCATCATCATCAACGTCAACTAAATTATGAGAAAGCACTGAAAAATCCAGTGACATGTTTAAAGGAGAAGTTAAATTAAATGGATTTTTGACACCTAAAGAAAATTGAGGATTGTTTACTGTACCAATATTCTCATGATATATGAAAATATTATTTTGGTAATATGAGTAATAGCTTGTATCAATATCTTGTGTCTCATACAATAAATCTAAATCACCATCACCATCCATATCAGCAAATTGTGATTTTCCTGTATAATAATTATAACCATTAATATTACTATTTAAGTTAAGCCCAAATGGATTTTGGACAGGAGCAATAAAGTTTTGAGCATTAATATCATTAAGCGGAGACAATCCAAATATAATAGCAAATCCTCCAACAATATATTTTAACTTATTCAAAGAAAAAACAGCTTTAAGTATATTAATAAGATTTTTAATTTTTATTATTAATAAATTTATTTCACTAGTAATAATGCCTTTTGATTTATTAAACAGTTTATTAAGATTACCAATATGATTTTTAAGCTGACGTTCTTTTCTTGAAAAATGATTTTTTGCCATTATTTTTTATTATTAAGCTAAGTTAATTATTCTTTTCTTCTTCTCCAAAATGTTGTCTCTGGAATTGACAAACCTTCTTTGTAATCATCTGTTAAAGTATTTAAGATATTAGGTCGAATCTTATCAACTAAAATATGAATATCGTATATTTCATCAAGTGAATTTAGATATGTGATTTTTCCAGCAATACTTTTTGTAGGAAGATGAATTATGACAATTCCAGCCTGATTAGCATCTTTAGTAAATGGAAGCTTTCCAAAAGTTGAAGATTTTTCTCTGATCTTTGATTGACCTATAAATAAATAGTCTTTATGTAAACTCATCCCTCTTACAAAGCCTCCAATCTTTACTATAACTTCATAAGAGCCATTTTCTTTATTAATTTTTGCAAGTTCTCCTGTAGCTGATAATAAAACATATAACTCATTATTAAAGATTCTTGGCGTATGAGGCATTGCTAAATTTCTTGCAATAATTTTATTTTTTTTGATATCATAAATTACACCAGATTCTGTTATTTTATCTCTCCAGCTTTGAGCTGTGTTTCCATCATTAAATGCTGTTGCATATTTTGGCACTCCATTTTCCATAGCCATTCCATTAAGGTGACATCTATCTTCAGCAGTAATTTTATCTATCTGAGGGGGAGACCAAAATGGAGTAAAATTATAATTAGAATCTATTTTAACAATAGAAGAAAATAATGTATTAACAGCATATAATCCTTCATTTTTTCCAAAGCTTAAATCGTGTATATCTAGTGCTCCTGTATGATATGTTGCTCTAGGCATATACAATGCATCATATTTATTTGGAGACTTTGGATAATAATTAGCTAACTGAGTTGAGTTTTTAAAAACTATAATTTCATCTTTACATGCTAATGCTAATTTACCGTTTTTATGATCCTCAGCTATTCCCATTGCTTTTTGAAAGTTTCTTGGAAGTTGAGTTAATGAATTTTCATCCTTTGAGGAAATAAAAACTAATTTACCAGCTTGGTATGTTGATATAGCAATGCTGCAATTTAGTTTTTGAAGTAGTTCTGGTACATTAGGGCTAAATTGACAACTAAATGGCGCTAAAGCTTTATTTTGATCTAAATTTGACATCTATCTAATAAATTCAGTTGCAATTTTTTTATTTCTTGCTCCATCTGAGTAGTCATAGAACCCTTTTCCAGATTTTATTCCTAAATTACCTTTTTTGACCATATCAATTAATAGAGAGCATGGTAAATATTTATTATTATTAAAACCTTTGTGCATAACTTCTAAAATTGATAAACATACATCTAGTCCAATAAAATCTGCTAAATGTAATGGCCCCATTGGATGGGACATGCCAAGAATCATTACAGTATCTATCTCTTCTACNCCAGAAACTTTTTCATCTAAAGTAAATATTGCTTCATTAATCATTGGCATTAAAATCCTATTTGCCACAAATCCTGGTGCGTCATTTACTTCAACAGGAATTTTACCTAAATCTTTACTTAGTTCCATGATTTCTTTTGTTACATCATCAGAAGTCTCTTTTCCTCTAATTACTTCAACTAATTTCATAATTGGTACAGGATTCATAAAATGCATTCCAATTACCTTATCTGCTCTATTGGTTTCATTTGCAATTTGAGTAATAGAAATAGATGATGTATTTGTAGCTAAAATTGTATGCTTTTTACATATGTCATCAAGCTGTTTAAATATTTTAAGTTTTAAGTCAATATTTTCTGTTGCTGCTTCAACTACTAAATCACTATTTTCTACTCCTTGCTTTAAATCAGTAGAAATACTTATATTATTTATTGTTTGAATTTTATCATCATTAGTAATTTTTTCTTTAGCTAACATTCTATCTAAATTTTTAGTAATTGTTTCAAGTGCTTTATCTAGATTATCTTTTGAGATATCTACAATTACTACATTATAGTTCTTTTGTGCAAAAGCATGAGCAATACCATTTCCCATTGTACCAGCACCTATTATCGCAATATTTTTCATTTTTTCTTTATTTTATTTTTTTAATATAATATTTTAACATTGTCAAAACTTATCTCTTCACTAACGCTACCACCAATTCTTCGCATATTTAAAAATACTTTAAATGATTCAGCTCCAATACTTTCGCTTATAGTTTGAGTAAGATTAATATATATCTTATTCCAATCTTCTTTAGATGTTACCCAAATCAATTCTTTCTTTTCAACATTCTGAGAATAATTAACATATACTCCAACAATAAATTCAGTACTACATTTGTAATCAATTTCTAAATATACTGGAGCACCCTGCTGTGGTAAAATTAGATCTTGAGTTGATACTTCGAAATTNATATTGGGTGTATCAATTTTTGCATATGCATAATAGTTCACCTGATCTTCAGTGATGATTGAAAAATCTATTTCACTATTTAATGTAGAATCAATAATTGTTCCTGAACTTTCAAANTCTTCTATTATTGCTTGGTAAGNATTATTATATGTGAATTCTGGAGAAATAGAAATACTTTCATCTTCATTTAGTTCAATAGTATCAGTATAACTACTATAAAATGGATATTGTATCCTGGTAGATGATATTCCATTAGCTTTAACGCCAGCTCTAATTCTAATATTTTTTGTTCCTTTTTCTAATATTGGAAATTGAACTGGTATTTCATAAACTCCTTGTAAAATATCATCAACATAAAACCATATATCTGTAATATTTTCAGTGCTTTCTCCAAAATTTTGATCAGCAAGTAAATTAACATTGTTGATTTCTACATATGCAGGGATACTCATATTTTCTTTAGAGCATGAAAATATAGAGATTACTAATATTATAAGAAATATTTTTTTTAACATTTTTTATCTTTTAACAATAAATTGTGTATTTAATTTTAATAATAATTATAGTTTCAAACTTATAATATCTTTCTTTTGTATAATTATTTTTCAAAAATACACTTAATACAATTATTATAATAATTCAATGAAAGATACTTTTCTTCATAAGGGATTAAGAAAGAAATTAGTAGATTACTTATCTAGTAAAGGTATTCATGATAATGCTGTTTTAAAAGCAATAATGAATATACCACGTCATTTATTTATGGATAATGCATTTGTTAATTTTGCTTATCAAGATAAGGCCTTTCCAATTGGTTCAGGTCAAACAATTTCTCAGCCATATACAGTTGCTTTTCAAACTCAACTTCTAAAACTCAAACCCTATCAAAAGGTCCTTGAGATTGGAACTGGTTCAGGTTATCAAGCTGCTGTTTTAAATGAGCTTAACACACATGTTTATAGTATTGAAAGACAAAAAGATTTATTTCTTAAAACAAAGGAGTTTCTGCCTACAATTGGTCATCAATGTATGTTTGTTTATGGTGATGGTTATAAAGGTTTACCAAAATTCGCGCCTTTTGATAGAATTATAATTACCTGTGGCGCACCAAACATTCCAGAGTTATTAATTGAACAACTTAAAGTTGGAGGTAGAATGGTAGCTCCAATTGGAACTGGTGATATTCAAGTAATGCACTTAATTGAGAAGCTATCAGAATCTGAAACTAAAATAACAACGCACGGAGAATTTTCTTTTGTGCCAATGCTTAATAATAAAAATAATGGAAACTAAGGATTCTGTTGGTAATTTGTTAAATGATGGAGATACAATTGTACTATCTAAAACTTTAAAAATCAAAGGAATGTCTAAAACTCTTAAACGAGGAGATAAGATAAAGAATATCCGTCTTATAAATGATACTNAAAATATCGAGTGTAGNGTTGGTAAGTCTCAGATTGTTTTAAAAACGTGTTTTATTAAAAAAGCATAGCTCTATACTTTGTCTAAATTTCTTAATATAATTTCACATCCAATTTTAATTTCTTCTTTACTAATTGTTAGAGGTGGAGTTATTCTTATTGATTTATCGTTGAATAAAAAGTAAAATAATAATAATCCATCCTTCATACAATTTTCAACTACTGTGTTTACTTGTTGTTTATTTTCTAAATTTAATGATAACATTAATCCAACACCTGAAATACTTATAATATTTGTATGAACTAAAAGTTTTCTAAATAAATTTTCTTTAGATTTAATATGATCAATTAATTTCTNTTCAAGAATGTATTGTAAGGTAGCTTTACTTGCAGCGCAATTTATAGGATGACCACCAAATGTTGTTATATGTCCAAGTTTAGGATTAAATGTTAATTTATTCATATTCTCCCAAGAAGAAATAAAAGCCCCAATTGGCATGCCGCCACCCATTCCTTTTGCTATACATATTATATCAGGAATTATTTTTGTTTGTTCAAAACCAAATAAGGTTCCTGTTCTACCAAAACATGTTTGTATTTCATCAAAAATAATTAAAACTTCATATTTTTTACATACTTTATTTAATTCCACAAGAAATTCATTTGATGCAACTATAAAGCCACTAGCTCCTTGAATAGATTCAATTATTACAGCAGAAGTTTTTTTNGAGATTTTTTCTAGACTCTTAATATTATTATAAATTATTTGATTACATTCAGGAAGTAATGGTCTGTATTGAGCTTTATAATGCTCATTTCCCATAACACTTAAAGCTCCATGAGTTGATCCATGATATGAATCTTTACATGAAATTATTTCTGATCTGCTGTTAATTCTTTTAGAAAGCTTTATAGCTCCTTCAATAGCTTCAGCTCCAGAATTTGTAAAATATGTAGTGCTTAATTTTTCTGGAAGATTTTCAGCTAATAATTTTGCTAGAGAATATTGTGGTTTCTGCATATATTCACCATATACCATGACATGTGCATATTTGTCAATTTGCTTTTTTACTGCATCTACTACTTTATTATTTGAATGTCCAATAGAACAAGCTGATACACCTGCAACAAAGTCAAGATATTTTTTACCATTTACATCTGTAATATATGAACCTTTAGCTTCAGATATTTCAAGTAATGAAGGATAGGGAAATGTTTGTGCCTGATACTTCTTATAAATATCTTTAGAAACACCTTTCATTATATTTACTTGCTAGATTTTCTTGATATCACTTTTATGCTCGCTTTAACAATGTCTTTAGCTGTAAGACCATATTTTTCCATAAGCTGTCTAGGTGTTCCACTTTCTCCAAATGTATCATTAACTCCAACCATTTCTAGAGGTGTTGGTAGTTCTCTTGAAAGTACTTGAGCTACACTATCACCTAAACCACCATTAAGCATATGTTCTTCAGCAGTAACTACACATCCTGTTTTTAATGCAGATTTAATTATTACATCTTTATCTAATGGCTTAATTGTATGAATATTTATCACTTCTGCATTAATATTTGATTCTGCTAAGGTTTTAGATGCTTCTAATGCTTCCCAAACAAGATGGCCAGTAGCAATTATAGTAATGTCAGTACCTTTATTTAAAGTAACTGCTTTACCTATTTCAAATTTTTGTTCTGATGATGTGAAATTAGGAACAGCAGGTCTTCCAAATCTTAAATAAACAGGCCCTTGATGATCAGCAATTGCTATTGTTGCTGCCTTTGTTTGATTAAAATCACAAGTATTAATCACTGTCATATGAGGAAGCATTTTCATCATTCCTATATCTTCAAGTACTTGATGAGTTGCTCCATCTTCTCCTAATGTTAAACCAGCATGAGAGGCGCATATTTTGACATTTTTATTTGAATAAGCAACAGATTGTCTAATCTGATCATACACCCTAGAAGTTGAAAAATTTGCGAATGTTCCTGTAAATGGAATTTTACCTCCAATTGTCATTCCTGCTGCAATACCAATCATATTAGCCTCAGCTATTCCAATTTGGAAAAATCTCTCTGGATGATTATCTTTAAAGTCATTCATTTTTAAAGATCCAGTAAGATCAGCACATAGTGCAACAACATCTTTGTTTTTCTTTCCTAATTCTGTAAGGCCCGCACCAAATCCTGATCTTGTATCTTTCAATTCCATTTCTAGTATATTTTTATTAGTTGAGATTTTCCTGATTTAATTTTAAAAGACTTTTCATTTGTGTAAATATATTGTTTAGATGATTTTGCTCTAAATACAACAGTGTATTTTCCAGGCAATAAGGTTAATTTATGTTGATTAGTCTCACCATTAAATCTATAAATTTCAGTTAGTTTATCTCCATCGTTTAAATAAACACCTCCATATCCATTTGCAGGAAGTAAAATATTTGCTAGTCCTGTGCTAGGGAGTTTTAGTTCAGTTAATTGATTTTGATTGATTCTTATGTTATTGTAATATTGTCTTGGTAAAGTAAGAAGCTCAATATCATAAAAACCAGTTAAGTAATTTTCATTTGAATTTATATTTTGAACATTAATTGTTTCATTATTATTTACTTTTCTAACTATAAAAGAGTAATTTTTTTTAGTATTAAGTTCAATTCTTAATTTTCCTTGTGGTGTTCTTAGAGGAATAATAGTGTGTTCACCAGGTTTTACTGTAATAATATTAGATTCAACTGGTGGTATAGTATGTGCAACTACTTTATATTTAAGAACTGGGTCTATTATCATCGTATCAGGATTTCCCATATTATTCATAGTATGAATAAAATTATACTTTACAATATCAGTAAAGTCATCATAAAAGGTTAGTGCAACATTTGTTTCAGTTGGAAATCCTAAGGAGTCTAGTAAGTTAACTTGAGTTGTTGTATTATCTACTACATGAGAAATAACAATATTTAAAATATTAGAAAAGTCTCTCTCATTTGAAGCATCAAAAAAAGTTCCTACACAATCTAATTTATCTTTCCAAGATTCATCTAATCCAATTCCAATAACAAATGGTTTTAAGATAATACCTTTTTTAGCAAATAATCTTGATACAGCACATGGATCCATGCCACATTCTTCTTTTCCATCAGTAATTAAAATAATTATATTTCTAGAGTTATCTCTAGGAAAATCATTTGCAGCCTCTTCAAGAGATTTAGCTATTGGTGTTGTTCCTTTAGCTTTAATCATGCTTAATTTCCCTTTTATTCTATCTGCAAATACTGAAGAAGGAAGGAAGTTAATTTCAAGTTTTGTGTCATCACAATCTTGAGGTGGATACCCTCTTTGGTGCCCATAAACTCTTAAGGCTAGTTCAAGATTATTAATATCCTTAAGAGAGTCTGTTATATTAGATAATAATTTTTTAGCAATATCTATTTTCCTACCACTTTGCCATCTTCCAAGCATTGATTGGGAAGCGTCAAAGACAAATAAAATTCTATTAATTGGTGTAATCTCAACTTGTGAGTAAGATTCTACCGAACTAAAAAGTAAACCAATTAAAATAAAAAATATTTTTAGTTTTTTAGTAATCACCTAGAGTTTCAGTATTTTGTAATAAAGCTTCTTTAAGTTGTTCATCATTTGGTGCGCTTCCATGCCATTTATGAGTCCCCATCATAAAATCAACTCCATTTCCCATTTCAGTATGTAAAAGTATTACTATTGGTTTTCCATTTCCAGTTAATTCCCTAGCTTTAGATAAGGCATTAATTATTGATTGAATATCATTTCCTTTTAGTACTTCAATTACATGCCAATCAAAAGCTAAAAATTTAGCTTTTAAATCACCCATTGGTAGCACGTCATCTAAAGATCCATCAATTTGTTTTTTATTATAATCAATAGTTGCAATAATATTATCAACTTTATTTCCAGCTGCATACATAATGGCTTCCCATATTTGACCTTCTTGTAATTCTCCATCTCCATGTAAAGAATAAACTAANTGTGGATCACCATTTAACCTTTTAGTAAGTGCTGAACCAATTGCAACAGAAAGTCCTTGTCCTANAGATCCAGAAGCAATACGGATTCCTTCAAGTTTTTCATGAGTAGTAGGATGTCCTTGTAGTCTACTATTTAACTTTCTAAATGTTGTTAATTCATTAACATTAAAATAGCCTGATCTCGCAAGTACTGAATACAATACAGGAGAGATATGGCCATTTGATAGAAAAAATAAATCTTCATTTATTCCATCCATATTAAATGATGTATCGTGTTTAAGATGATTAAAATATAGAACTGAAAGAAACTCTGTACATCCTAAAGAACCTCCAGGATGTCCAGAGTTGTTAGCATGAACCATTCTAACAATATCTCTTCTAATTTGGGAACATATTTTTTCTAACTCATTTATTGTTTTCATTNANGTTTTGTTTTTTGTAAATTTATAATTTACCTACATATTTAACATTTTTATTAATAAATAAGTAAAGNTTTTTATTAACGTATTGTTGACAATTATTATTTTAAAATATATAATGAATTTTTAAAATGAAGATTTACTAATATTGCAGAAATTATAAATTATTTTTTATGTCTCTAAAATGTGGTATTGTTGGTCTTCCAAATGTGGGTAAATCTACCCTATTTAATTGCTTGTCAAAAGCAAAGGCGCAGTCTGAAAACTTTCCTTTTTGTACAATTGAGCCTAACGTAGGAATAATCTCTGTGCCTGATATAAGATTAGATAATATTTCAAAACTTGTAAAGCCTCAAAAAATTATACCTACAACTGTTGAAATAGTAGATATTGCTGGACTTGTTAAAGGAGCTAGTAAAGGAGAAGGTCTTGGAAACAAATTCCTGGCTAATATTAGAGAAACAAATGCATTAATACATGTTATTAGATGTTTTGATGATGACAATATTGTTCATGTGGATGGATCTGTTAATCCTATAAGAGATAAGGAGACAATAGATATGGAATTACAGATTAAAGACCTTGAAACTTTAGAAACTTTTAAAGATAAAAACACAAAAATTGCTAAATCAGGTGATAAGCAAGCTCAAAAAAATATAAGCTGTGTTGAGAATTTTATTAATCATATTGAAAATGGTGATCCTGCAAGAAGTTATAAAGCTACAGATGATGATCTATTATTAATTTCATCTATGAACCTGATTACAATGAAGCCTGTAATTTATGTTTGTAATGTTGATGAAGAATCAGTAACTAATGGCAATGAATATGTTAAAAAAGTAGAAAATGCTATTAGAGATGAAGATGCACAACTTCTTATTATTGCTACTGCTATTGAAGCTGAAATTGCAGAACTAGATTCTATAGATGAACAACTTCTTTTTCTTGAAGAAATGGGTCTTAAAGAGCCAGGGGTTAATCATTTAATTAATTCTACATATAGACTTTTAAGTTTACAGACTTATTTTACAGCAGGAGAGAAAGAGGTTAGGGCCTGGACAATTGTAAAAGGTACAAAAGCTCCAAAAGCAGCTGCAGTAATTCATACTGATTTTGAAAAGGGTTTTATTAGAGCTGAAGTTATATCATATGAAAATTTCATTAATTATGGTTCTGAGCAACTTTGTAGAGATAATGGTAAGCTTGCTATTGAAGGAAAGGATTATGTTGTTAATGATGGTGACATCATGCATTTTAGATTTAATGTATAGCACTTGTTGTTAAGTTGAAAAGATTGTTGATAAGAGCTTCTAATTTATTCCTGTTTTAAATTCAATAAATTTTATTTTTGCTACTTATTTTAAAACGCTAGTTTTCTTAATTAAGATATGCAAAATAACCAGTACAATGAAGATAGTATCCGATCACTTGATTGGAAAGAGCACATTAGACTCAGACCTGGAATGTATATTGGTAAGATGGGTGATGGCTCTTCACCTGACGATGGGATTTATGTTCTTTTAAAAGAAGTTATAGATAATTCTATTGATGAATATGTAATGGGTAATGGAAAAACTATTGAGTTATCTATTAAAAATAATAATGTATTAATTAGGGATTTTGGTCGTGGAATTCCTTTAGGTAAACTTGTTGATGTTGTTTCTAAAATTAATACTGGTGCTAAATATGATTCTAAGGTCTTNAAAAAATCTGTAGGACTAAATGGNGTTGGGTCAAAAGCTGTAAATGCACTTTCATCTTATTTTAAGATTAAGTCTATTAGAGATGGAAAAAGTAAGCTTGTAGAATTTTCGTGTGGAGCCATAACAAATGACGAAGAAATTCAAGAGAATTCAGGTAGAAAAGGTACCACAGTAAGTTTTATTCCAGATAAAGAATTATTTGGAAATTATAGGTTCATCAACGAATATATAGAGAAAATGTTATGGAACTATTGTTATCTAAATACTGGATTAACAATACTTTATAATGGTAATAAATTTTATTCTGAAAATGGATTATTTGATCTTTTAGATCAAAATACTGATGCAGAGTTATTGTATCCAATTATTCATTTAAAGGGTGAAGATATTGAGGTTGCTATTACCCATTGTAAAAATCAATATTCTGAACAATACTATTCATTTGTTAATGGTCAGCATACAGTGCAAGGGGGAACTCATCAAGGTGCCTTTAGACAGGCTGTTGTTAAGGTTATTAGAGAATTTTATAATAAAAACTATGAAGCATCAGATATACGTCAAGCAATAAATGCTGCAATAAGTATTAAGGTTATTGAGCCTATTTTTGAATCTCAAACGAAAACTAAACTTGGTTCAACAGAAATAGAACCCAATGGCATAACTGTTCATACATTTATTCATGATTTTTTAAAACGATATTTAGATAATTTTTTACATAAGAATGCTGAAACTGCTGATATAATTCAGAGAAAGATTCAAATTGCTGAGCATGAAAGAAAAGCAATGGCTGGCGTTAAAAAATTAGCAAGAGAAAGAGCAAAAAAAGCTAATCTTCATAACAAAAAATTAAGAGATTGTCGAATTCATTATAACGATCATAATAAAGAGCAAAGAGTTGATTCTACTCTTTTTATCACTGAGGGTGATTCAGCTTCTGGCTCAATTACAAAGACTCGAGATATTAAAACTCAAGCTGTTTTTAGTCTTAGGGGTAAACCTTTGAATTCTTATGGATTAACAAAAAAAGTTGTTTATGAAAATGAAGAATTTAACCTTCTTCAATCTGCACTAAATATTGAGCAAGGTATTGATGATTTAAGATATAATAAAATTGTTATTGCTACTGATGCTGATGTTGATGGTATGCATATTAGATTATTACTTATTACATTTTTTCTACAGTTTTTTCCTGAGTTGGTAAAAGAAGGTCATGTCTATATTTTGGAGACTCCTCTTTTTAGAGTAAGGAATAAAAAGAAAACAATCTATTGCTATAATAATAACGAACGTTTAGATGCTTTAGTAGAATTAGGAAAAGCAGCTGAAACTACAAGGTTTAAGGGATTAGGAGAGATATCTCCAAATGAATTTAAATATTTTATTGGATCAGATATGCGTTTAGATCCAGTGATAATTGGTGGTGAAGCTAAAATCCATGAGATATTAAAATATTTTATGGGTAAGAACACACCAGAAAGACAAGATTTTATAATTAATAATCTTAAAGTTGAAGAGGATATAGAATATGAAAATGAAAAGAATAGAACTTAATAATACTAAAAGATCTAATTACTTAAATTACTTAATTTTATTATACTTAATTGTATTTATGATTATACCAACTTTTATTTTGATAATGCTAGAAAATTCATTAGTTGCTGTATTCTTAAATAACAAACTATATATATTATTTTTATTTTTTTTATTTTTTATCTATATTTTTATAATTGGAGTTCATTATTTTTATTTTAAGGTTGATTCCTATATAATTAATATTTCATCTTCTAGATTTTATACTAAAAAAAATATTCTTGATATTAAACATGATATGTTAGATAGCTTTTTTTTTAAAAAATCAATTTTTTCTTGGAATACAAAAATATATTTAAATTTTAAGAAAGATAAAAAAAAATCTTTAACAAGAAAGTTCTATATTTCGTTACTCTCTGATAGTAAAAAAAATAAAATATCTTTAGTATTAAATAATATTATTCGTAATAATAAAAAATGAGTGAATTAGAGAATATAAATTCTGATGATAATTTAAAAGATATTATACATGTTTCTGGTATGTATGAAAATTGGTTTCTTGACTATGCTTCTTATGTAATTTTAGAAAGAGCTGTTCCTCATATCTATGATGGTTTTAAGCCTGTTCAAAGAAGAATATTACATGCTTTAAAGGAACTAGACGATGGCAGGTATCATAAAGTTGCAAATGTTATCGGTCATACAATGAAATATCATCCTCATGGAGATGCTTCAATTGGAGATGCAATGGTACAAATTGGCCAAAAAGATTTATTACTTGATATGCAGGGTAATTGGGGTAATACAGCAACAGGTGATAGAGCTGCTGCTGCTAGATATATTGAGGTTAGATTAACTCCATTTGCATTAGAAATAGCATTTAACAAAAAAATTACAAAATGGAATTCTTCCTATGATGGCAGGGGTAAAGAACCTGATACATTACCTGTTAAGTTTCCTTTATTATTGGCACATGGAGTTGAGGGAATTGCTGTTGGTCTATCAACAAAGATTTTGCCACATAACTTTAATGAGCTTATAGATGCTTCTATTAAGGTTCTTAAAGGAGTAAAACCTAAAATATTTCCTGATTTTTCATCTGGAGGAATGGCAGATTTTACAAATTATAATGATGGTAAAAGAGGAGGTAAAGTTAGAGTTAGAGCAAAAATTAAAGCTATTGACAAAACTACTTTACATATAACAGAACTCCCATTCTCGACAAATACTTCATCCTTAATTAATTCAATTATTAAAGCTAATGATAAAGGGAAAATAAAGATTAAAAAAATTGAAGATAATACTGCTGAAAAAGTTGAAATATCAATTATTATTCCAACAGGTATTTCTCCAGATAAGACAATAGATGCTTTATACAGATTTACTGATTGTGAATTATCTATTTCTCCTCTATCATGTGTAATTAATAATAATACTCCAATTTTTAATGGTGTTTCAGATTTATTACAAGAATCAACTGAGCATACTTTAAGCCTTCTTTCTTCAGAACTAGAAGTTAATTTAAAAGAATTTCAAGATAAATGGCATTTTTCATCACTTGAAAGAATATTTATAGAAAATAGAATTTATCACTCTATAGAAGATCTTGATTCTTGGGAAATTATTATATCTACAATTTTTGATGAACTAAAACCTTTTTGTAAACATTTACTTAGGGCTGTTAGCAGGGAGGATGTTGAAAGACTAACTGAAATTAAAATTAAGAGAATAACCAAATTTGATCTCAATAGAGCTATTAATGAGATCAATAATCTTGAATTAAAAATTAAAGAAATAAAATATAATCTTAGTAACCTTACTGAATATGCTATTAATTATTTTAAAAATTTAAAAAAGAAATACGGAAACGATAAACAACGAAAAACAGAAATTAAAACTTTTGAAAGTATTGATGCTACAAAAGTAGTTGTTGCTAATAAAAAACTTTATATAAACAGAGATGAAGGCTTTATAGGTACTAACTTAAAAAAAGATGAGTTTATTTCTGATTGTTCAGATATAGATGATATTATTGTTATAAAAGATAATGGTTTAATGCAGGTTGTGAAAGTTGATACTAAGGTTTTTGTTGGAAAAGGAATTATACATGCTGCAGTCTTTAAAAAGAAAGATTCTAGAACAATATATAATATGATTTATCTTGATGGTAAATCTGGTTATTCTATGATAAAACGTTTTAATGTTAGTAGTATTACTAGAAATAAGGATTATATACTTACTAAATCTAATGAGGGTTCTAAGGTTTTATATTTAACTTCAAATCCTAATGGTGAAGCAGAAATGATTACCGCTTACCTTAGAAAAAGTCAACGTCTAAAGATTCTAAAAATTGATTTTAATTTTGCAGAATTATCAATTAAAGGTAAAGGTTCTGTTGGTAATATTCTAACAAAAAATAATATTAAAAAAATTGAATTAAAATCTGAAGGTGTTTCTACATTATCAGCTAGAAAAATATGGTTTGACACAAATGTTAAAAGATTAAATGTTGAGAGTCGTGGAGAGTTATTAGGAGATTTTGGCCCAAATGATAAGATTCTATCAATTAATCAATCTGGATCATTGGAACTAAAAAGTTATGATATATCAACACATTTTGATGATGAAATGATATTGATTGAGAAACATAATCCTTTAAAGCCTATTTCAGTAATATATTTTGATGGTCAAAAACAAAATTTTTATGTTAAAAGATTTTTAATAGATAAATCCCACAATAAAATTACTTTTATTTCAGATCATAAAGAATCATATTTAGAATTTGTTTCTACTGATTGGAGGCCTCAAATTGAGATCGTTTATAAAAAAGAAAAAGGTAAAGACAGAAAAAAAGAGATTGTATCTTTAGAAGATTTTATTTCTATTAAGGGATCAAAATCTTTTGGTAATAAACTTTCAAGTAATAAAATAAATAATCTTAACCCTCTAAAACCACTTGAATATATTGAAGAGATTATTGATACTGAAATTATTTCAGATAATATTGATATACCTTTAACTATAACTAATAATGAAGATTCTGATGATATTCATCAAACTACATTAGAACTATAATTATATAACTTTTTATTAAAAAAGCTATATTTGTAAAAATTAACTACCAATTATGAAAAAAATAATATTATTTCTTCTACTACCAATCAGTCTTATTTCTCAATCAAATTATAATCTTTCTTTATTAGGAACATATGACAATTATTCTTCTGAAGGAACCGATATCTGGGGTTGGGTTGCTCCTGATGGAAGCGAATACGCTTTAGTTGGACTGAATGATGGTTTTTCAGTTGTTAATGTAACCAATCCTTCAAATCTTGTTGAAGAATTTTATATTAATGATGTTAGTTCAACTTGGAGAGATATTAAAACTTGGGGTAATTATGCATACATCACTACTGATGCTAATAATCCAGGATTACTAATTGTTGATTTAAGTGATATGACTGGAAATACATATTTCTATAGGACAATTTTTAATAATTCTAATGGATCAAGTACTGAATTTACAAATGCTCACAATATTTATATTGATGAAAATGGTGTTGCCTATATTTTTGGTGCATCTTCAAATTCAGGAGTAAATCCAACTGATGGTGTAATTTTTTTAGATGTTGATACTGACCCGCTTAATCCCATTTATTTAGGTGAATGGAATGATTTTTATGTTCATGATGGAATGGTTAGAGGAGACACTATGTATGTTGGATGTGTATATGAAGGTGATTTATATGTTGTTGATGTTTCTAATAAATCAAATCCACAAAACTTAGGTAATATAGGTACTCCTAATGATTTTACTCACAACGCTTGGGTTTCTGATAATGGAGACTATGTTTTTACTACTGATGAAAAATCTGATGCATATATTGGATCATATGATATTTCTGATTTAAATAATATTCAAGAAGTTGATAGGATTCAGTCAAATGCTGGATCTAATTCTATACCTCATAATGTTCATGTTGATGGAAATTTTTTAATTACTTCTTATTACAGAGATGGAACTGTTGTACATGATATTACTCATCCAAATAATTTAATTCAGGTTGCATCTTTTGATTCTTCTCCACTTTCTGGTGATGGCTTTGATGGTTGTTGGGGTACCTACCCTTATTTGCCATCTGGAAATATAATTTCATCAGATATAAACAGTGGTAGTGGTAATAATGGCAGATTGTTAGTTTACAGTAGAGATTTTCAACAAGCTTGTTATTTAGAGGGTAATGTTACTGACCTGTCTAATTCTATTGCATTAACTAATGCAACGATTGAAATTATAAATCCTTTAACAACTATTTCATCTTCAACAGATTTATCTGGTAATTATTTTAGCGGTATTGTTTACCAGGGGACCTATGATATAATTTTTTCATCTCCAGGATATTTAACAGACACTATCAGTGCTATCTTAACAAATGGAAATACTACAGTTATTAATGCTCAGTTACAACCATTAGTATCTTTTAATACTTCAGGAATGGTAATTGATATTAATGGTAATGGTATACCAAATGCAGATATTTTAATTTACAATAATTCTTTTACATATAATTCGACTTCTGATAATAGTGGTAATTTTAGTATTTCAGGTATTTATGAAGGTAATTATGATGTGATTGCAGGATCTTGGGGGTTTGTTACTTCATGTACTAATGAATTTATTTCATCATCTTCATCGAACCAAATCACTTTACAGCAGGGCTATTATGATGATTTTACATTTGATTTTGGTTGGAGTGTTTCTGGTGGGATATTTAATCCAAATAATGGTATATGGCAAAGGGGTAATCCTGATGGAACTAATTATGATGGATTAGATTATAATCCAGAAAATGATTTAAACAGTGATTGCTATGATTATGCTTATGTTACTGGTGTTGAAGCTGGAGCTCAAGTTGGTTCTAGAGATGTTGATGAATATAATACAGTTTTAACTTCACCAATTTTTGA
>JGI24539J26755_10000399_pt1 | contig 20341 bp, 14 predicted proteins | sample NorSeaMetagenome_2_FD_26755 | JGI IMG/M metagenome (IMG submission 26755) | reverse complement strand
TCACTTAATGGCAGAAGCCCTTGAAATTCTTTACCCTAACGTAAAGCTAGGAATTGGCCCTGCTATTGATAATGGCTTTTACTATGACATAGATCTTGGGGGAAACAGAAAACTATCATCAGATGATTTTCCTAAGATTGAAAAAAAAATGCTTGATCTCGCCCGAGAAAAAAATTCTTTTTTAAGAAAAGAAATAAGTAAAAAAGAAGCACTAAATTATTTCACAAAAAAACAAGACCCATATAAAATTGAATTATTAGAAGGACTTGAAGATGGTAATATCACATTTTACTCTCAAGGAAATTTCACTGACCTTTGTAAAGGCCCACATATACCAAACACATCAAAGATTAAGGCTATAAAACTGCTTAACATAGCTGGAGCATACTGGAGAGGTGATGAAAAAAGAAATCAGCTAACTAGAATATATGGTGTCAGTTTTCCAAAGCAAAAAGATCTAACTAAACACCTTGAAATGCTTGAAGAAGCAAAGAAAAGAGATCATCGAAAACTTGGAAAAGAAATGGAATTGTTTACATTCTCAAAAAAAGTTGGTCAAGGACTACCTATGTGGTTACCCAAGGGAGCTCAGCTAAGAGAAAAATTAGAAAATTTCTTAAAAAAAGCGCAAGTTCTTGCTGGATATCTTCCAGTAATTACTCCCCACATTGGTAGCAAAGATTTATATATATGTTCAGGTCATTATGAGAAATATGGTGAAGATTCTTTTCAACCAATAAAAACTCCTCAAGATGGTGAAGAATTCTTTCTTAAACCTATGAATTGTCCTCATCACTGCGAAATATATAAAAGCAAAAAATATTCTTACAAAGATTTGCCAGTGAGATTTGCAGAATTTGGAACAGTTTATAGATATGAGCAGTCAGGAGAATTACACGGTCTTACAAGGGTAAGGGGTTTTACTCAAGATGATGCACATTTATTTGTTAGACCTGATCAAGTAAAAGAAGAGTTTAAAAACGTTATTGACCTTGTTTTATACGTATTTAAAGCTTTAAGTTTCGAGGAGTTTAAAGTTCAAATTTCTTTAAGAGATAGAGAAAATAAATCAAAATATATTGGATCAGAAGAAAATTGGGTCAGAGCAGAAAATGAAATAATTGAAGCAGTTAAAGAAAAAAATCTAGATTCAGTAATTGAATATGGAGAAGCAGCATTCTATGGTCCAAAGTTAGACTTCATGGTTAAAGATGCACTGGGGAGAGAATGGCAACTAGGNACAATTCAAGTTGATTACAGTTTACCAGAAAGATTTGAATTAGAATATACAGGTCAAGATAATCAAAAACATAGGCCTGTAATGATACACAGAGCACCATTTGGTTCAATGGAAAGATTTATAGCTGTTTTAATTGAACATTGTGGCGGTAATTTTCCTCTTTGGCTAACACCTGAACAATTTATAATTCTACCGATTAGTGAAAAATATCATGATTATGCTAAAAAGGTATCTCAATTATTAAAAAATTACGATATTTGCGGCCCCATTGATGAAAGGGCTGAGACTACTGGTAGAAAGATAAGAGATGCTGAAGTTTCAAAAATCCCTTTCATAATNATAGTTGGGGAAAAAGAAGAAAACAATAATAAGATCTCAGTTAGAAGACATGGAGGAGTTGATTTAGGCGAATTAGATGTTAAAGATTTTATAAAAACAGTTAAAGAAGAAATAGAAGGATTAATAAAATTTAATAACTAAAAAAAAAAAAAAGATCGCAATAAAAAAAAGATTTAGAGGAAGGGTTGTTCAAAAAAAACTACATAAAACTAATAGAGAGATCACAGCCTCATTTGTAAGAATGGTAGGAGAACAAGTAGAGCCTAAGATTGTATCAATAGATGAAGCTATTAAAATAGCTAAAGATCTTAGCTTAGATTTAGTTGAAATCTCACCAAATGCAGAACCTCCAGTTTGTAAAGTAATAGATTACAAAAAATTTATTTACGATCAAAAGAAAAAACAAAAATCAATAAAATCAAAAGCACAAAAAGTTGTAATTAAAGAATTAAGATTTGGCCCAAATACTGGAGAACATGATTTTGATTTTAAATTAAAACATGCTCAAAAATTTTTAGAAGAGGGTGCAAAGGTTAAAGCATTTGTTTTTTTTAGAGGAAGAACGATAATCTTCAAGGACAAAGGTGAAATACTACTCTTGAGATTAGCACAAGCTCTTGAAGACATAGGTATAGTTGAAAATATGCCAAAGCTAGAAGGAAAGAAAATGATAATGATAGTTGCACCAAAAAAGAAAAAATAAAAGTAGAAATTATGCCAAAAATGAAAACTAAAGCAGGAGCCAAAAAAAGATTTAAACTTACTGGAACAGGTAAAATTAAAAGAAAGCATGCATTTAAATCTCATATCCTGACAAAAAAAGAAACTACACAAAAAAGAAATTTAACCAAATCTGGTCTTGTTCATAAATCAGATACTAAGAATGTTAAAGCTCAACTTTGTATATAAATTAATTAGGCTTATTAACCAGGTAAATAGTTTAAAGAGTTTATAAATATAAACCACTAAGTACCAAAAAATAAAAAGAAATGCCAAGATCAGTAAATTCCGTTGCCGCTAAAGCAAGAAGAAAAAAAATATTAAAATCTGCAAAAGGATATTTTGGAAGAAGAAAAAATGTCCATACAGTAGCTAAAAATGCAGTTGAAAAAGGTATGCAGTATGCATACAGAGATAGAAAAAATAAGAAAAGAACTTTTAGAGCTTTATGGATTCAAAGAATTAATGCAGGAGCAAGAATGTATGGGATGTCTTATTCTAAATTTATGGGTAAAATTCATGCAAATGGAATTGAACTAAACAGAAAAGTATTAGCTGATTTAGCAATGAATCATCCAGATGCATTTAAAGGCGTAATAAATAGCATAAAGTAATTCATATGCCCGACAGAAAATATCTACCTACACTCTCTGAACTTGTAGACAGACTATCGATTGCACAACTTAAAGAGGTTTTTATAAAAGATCACAAAGATGAATATGCTGAAGAAATAAGTGATATTATTTATGATATTCAAAAATGTCTTGATGAAAAAAATATCAGTCTAAATTCTGAAACAGTTAGAGCTATTGTTGTTCTTTCTCAAATGAATCTTCATATATGGCACAATGAATCTAATTACAGAAATGGCATTAAAGATGGAAATGATTTAGAATTAACTCATGGGCTAAATGGCATAAGAAATACTGCTAAAAATAAAATTCAAGAAATTGTTGGTGGCAGAAAAGATTATAAAATTGATTGTTTAGCAGCTGACTTTAAAGACTGGGAAATAAGCTGGTAAAAACCATTCAAGCTAAAATTAATATTAATTTTATATAAATAGATATATTAGATTTATTTCTAGCTTGAAGCCTTTACCTAAGTAAATTTTTAACGACATTTGAGATTAGTTTACCATCAGCCTTTCCATTCAATTGTGATATAACCTTTCCCATAACTCTGCCCATGTCACTCATTGAACTAGCACCTAATTCTATTATAATTTTTTTAACAATTTTTTCAACTTCAGAAGAAGAAAGTTGTTCGGGCAAATAAGTTTCTAAATGTTTTAATTGCTTTAGCTCATCATCTGCTAAATCCTGTCTGTTTTCATTTAAATAAATCTCTGCAGAGTCTCTTCTTTGTTTAACTAATCTTTTTATTATAGTTAGAGAAATATCATCACTTACTGATGCACTACCATCTTTTGATGCTTCAAGCATAATTGCAGCTTTAACTGCTCTTAATGCAGCAAGCTTATCAACTTCTCTGGCAAGCATAGCTTTCTTTATATCACTACTTATTAAATCAGGTAAATTCATAAAATTATTTATATTTTAAATTATTTTTAATTAAGTTATCAAGAGCCTCTTTAGCATATATATATGTTGAGTTTATCTCAATTGCCCTCTTATAGTCAACTTCAGCTTGTGCAATATTACCTAAAGTTTCAAAACAAATACCTCTAGCATAATATGCTTGGTAAAATGACGATTCTGAATAAATAGCATCAGCAAAATTATTGACTGCAATATCATACAATTTAAGCTCCATGTGAATGAATCCAATATTATAATGAACATTAGCATTAAAATTATCAATTTTAAGTATNTTACTATAAGTCTCCAGGGAGTTATTGTAATCTTCATTTTCTTGATAGAATAGAGCTAAATTATACAAAACGATAATATCGTTTGAATCTATTGTTAAAATAGTATTATAATATTCAATAGCAGTAGTATCATTTTGAGAATGAAAAATTAAAGCGAGTTCTAAATATGAGTTAGAATTAGAAGGATTAATATTTATTGCATTTTGAAAACAATTTATTGCATTTTCAATCTTATCTAATTTTTTAAATGAATATCCCATTAAATGATGAGCACGATAAATATTATAGTCAAGCTTTAAACATTTATTAAATAAATCAATAGCGTCTTCATATCTAGAGAATGCTAACTGCAACTCGCCAAAAAGTAATAAAAAATCAGTATTATCAGGGTCAATTTCTAAAGATTTTTGAATAGAACTAATAGCGTATTGAGGGTAACTTACTTTTGAATTATCAACTTTAGAAATTTCAAAATAAGATTTTGCTGATAAAAAATGGAAAGTAGGATTTAAAGAATCAATACTTAGACATTGTTTTAGATCAAATAATGCAGACTCATAATTCTTCTTATCAAAGTTATAATTTATTCTTTTTAATAAAAGATTTGTATTAAGTGGATCATCACTAACAAGCTCAGAAATTTCGACAATAAAAGATTTATTTTCTAATTCTTTATTATCATCAGTACCACAAGAATAGATGAAAAATAAACTAAATAATAAAAAGATCCTCATAAATAAAATACTATGATGCCTCTTTAATTTTATTTTCAATTTCCTCACAAAGCTCTGGATTATCACTTATCATCTGTTTAACAGCATCTCTTCCTTGACCTAATTTTGTTTCATTATAACTAAACCAAGATCCGCTTTTATTTACTATATCTAAATCAACTGCCTTATCTAAAACTTCACCAGAACGCGATATACCAGTACCAAACATAATATCAAATTCTACTTTTCTAAAAGGAGGAGCAACTTTATTTTTCACAACTTTTACTCTTGTTCTATTTCCTGTAATATCCTCTCCATTTTTTATAGCTCCTATTCTTCTAATATCAAGTCTTATTGAAGAATAAAATTTAAGGGCATTACCTCCTGTAGTAGTTTCCGGGTTACCAAACATCACCCCTATCTTCATTCTAATTTGATTAATAAAAATACATGTACATCCAGTTTTACTAATAGTTGCAGTTAGTTTTCTAAGAGCTTGAGACATAAGCCTTGCGTGAAGTCCCATTTTAGAGTCACCCATTTCGCCTTCAATTTCAGACTTTGGAGTAAGTGCAGCAACTGAATCAACAACAACTAAATCAACAGCACCAGAACTTATTAAATGATCAGCAATTTCCAGCGCCTGCTCACCATTGTCAGGCTGAGAAATTAAAAGATTATCAGTATCTACGCCTAAAGAAGCAGCATAGGATGAATCAAAAGCATGCTCTGCATCAATAAAAGCAGCTATACCACCTTTCTTTTGCGACTCAGCAATAGCATGAAGAGTAAGTGTTGTTTTCCCAGAAGACTCTGGGCCATAAATTTCTATAACTCTTCCCCTAGGATAACCACCAACGCCTAAAGCAATATCTAAACCAATAGAACCTGATGGAATTACTTCAATATCCTCCTCAACTTTGTCCCCAAGTTTCATAACTACGCCTTTTCCATAAGACTTTTCAAGTTTACCTAAAGTTAATTCTAATGCCTTTAATTTTGCTGCCTTTTCTTTTTCACTCATATTATTTAATTTTATACAAAATAGCAAAAATATACAGCAATCATCAAGAGAATAGTAATCTAATTATTAACAATAATTAAAATAAATAGAAATGAAAAAAAGTATTAAAAATATATTTTTATAAAATAATTACATCAGCTAATTGAGACAGATTGTATTTGAGTTTCTTAGAACAGATTTAGTAACTTTAGAATAAGCAACAATAACATCAAGGACTTTTATTGATGGACCTTCTTGATTTTTTGAATTATTTTGAGATACTTTATATATTTTGTTTTTCTTAGTAGAGTTTTTACTCATATAAAAATTGTTTTAGTTATAATTAATACTTATAACGTATAAACACTACAAAATATTTCACAATTTATTAATTAATTTGCAAATCAATTTTATGCTTTTCACTTAGTGATCTTAAATTAATTAAGGCATAGCGCATTCTACCTAATGCAGTATTAATGCTAACATCAATTAACTCTGATATTTTCTTAAAACTTAAATCTTCGTAATACCGCATTTTCAAAACCTGTTTTTGATCATTTGGCAACAAATCAATAAGAATATGAAGATCGTTATGAACTTGATTTTTTACTAATTTCTCATCAATATTTAAGCTATTATCTTTTAAGACATCAAAAATATCGAAATCAGAATTTGATCTAATCATGCGCATTTTCTTCTCTTTTCTAAAATGATCGATGACTAAATTATGAGCTATTCGCATTACCCAAGGTAAAAACTTACCTTCTTCGTTGTATTTACCTTTCTGCAAAGAATTAATAACCTTTATAAAAGTATCTTGAAAAATATCGTTTGAAAGATCTCTGTTCTTAACTTTTGACATGATAAAAGCAAATATTCTGCTTTTATGTCTAGATAAAAGAATTTCAAATGAAGAATTTTCTCCATTTAAATACTGTGATACTAAAATTTTATCTGAAATATTATTTAATGACATACTACTCTACTTTAAGTTAATAAAAAATTTAAGTAAAAGTTTTGTCTATAAATAAAGTTTAGGTTTTGTTAAATATTTAACATGCCAAATATAGATATATTTTTAAAATTANACTAATCTTATTNAGTACTTTTGCNGAATTGATTAAAATTNATGAGAAAAGATAAATCTATTTTTATTAAGGGAGCAAGGCAACATAACCTTAAAAATATATCATTAGAAATTCCAAAAGATAAAATAACAGTCATTTCTGGAGTTAGTGGTTCGGGTAAATCAACTCTTGCGTTTGACACTCTCTTTGCAGAAGGACAAAGAAGATATATAGAAAGCCTATCATCTTACGCCAGACAATTTTTAGGCAAACTCCAAAAACCAGATGTTGATGAAATAATTGGAATATGCCCAGCAATAGCAATTGAGCAAAAAACCATAACTAAAAACCCAAGATCTACAGTAGGAACAAGTACTGAAATATATGATTATCTAAAATTACTTTTTGCAAGAATTGGTAAAACATATTCTCCCAAATCAAATAATTTAGTCAAAAAAGATAGTCTAGAAGATATCATTAAAGAGATAAATCTAGCTAAGAGTGGAGTTACTATTTATATTTCTGTAAAAATTGAAAATAAACAAGACATAGAAGATTTTTTAAAACTACAGAAAACAGGATTTTCTAGAATCTTTGTAAATGATGAAATTTTAAAAATAAAAGATATAACTTCTAATTTTAGAATAAAGAAATCTGATAGTATAGAGCTAATAATTGATAGATTTATTAAAGATAACACAATTGAAAAAAGCAGAATTGCTGAATCAATTGAAACTGCTCTAAGCTATGGTAAAAATAGCTGTATTATCAAGTTAGATAATAAAAAATTGAACTTTTCAAATAAATTTGAACTAGATGGAATTAAATTCATAAACCCAACGACTCAACTTTTTTCTTTTAACAATCCATTTGGAGCCTGCCCTAGATGCGAAGGATATGGAAGTATCTTAGGAATTGATCATAATAAAGTTATTCAAGATGAAGAACTTTCTTTATTTGAGGGAGTAGTTGCACCATGGTCAGGACAGAAACTATCAAAATGGAAAGATAGATTTATACAAAAATCATCAAAATTTAATTTCCCTATACATAGACCATACAAAGATTTAAAAGCAGAGGAAAAGAAAATATTATGGGACGGTAAAGATAAATGCAAGGGTATAAATCAATTTTTTGAGATGCTCGAGTCTAAAAGATATAAAATTCAGGCAAGAGTAATGCTTGCAAGATACAGAGGGAAAGCAAAATGTAATGAATGTATGGGGTCGAGATTAAGAGTCGAAGCCACATATGTTAAAATAAATAATCTCAATATAATAGATATTTGTAATATGAGTATTAAAGAATGTTTAGCATTTTTTAATAAAATAAAACTTAGTAAAAGTGAACAAAAAATTTCAGAACGAATTTTAGAAGAAGTAATAAACAGACTAACATACTTAAATAATGTAGGTCTACAATACTTAAATCTTTCGCGCAAATCTAAGACTTTATCAGGGGGAGAATCACAAAGAATTAATCTAGCAACTTCTCTTGGAAGTTCTTTAGTTGGCGCTATGTATATTCTAGACGAACCAAGTATAGGTTTACATTCTCAAGATACAGAAAAATTAATAAAAATTTTAAAGAATCTTAGAGATATAGGTAACACAGTTATAATAGTTGAACATGATGAAGAAATTATGCAATCAGCGGACTTCATAATAGATGTTGGTCCAGAAGCTGGAATAAATGGTGGTGAAATAATTTTCAAAGGAAGTGTAAAAGATATTTTTAATAATAATAAAAGTCTCACAACAAAATATTTAACTAAAAAACTAAATATATCTACACCAACTCACAGAAAAAAATGGACAGACTTTATAGAAATTAAAGGAGTAAAAATTAATAATATTAATAATATAGATGTAAAGTTTCCTCTTGAATGTCTAACAGTAGTTTCTGGAGTAAGTGGCTCTGGTAAATCATCTCTTATTTCAAATGTATTAAAGCCCGCAGTAAATCAAAAATTAGGAATATATGACAAGGATGAACAACTTTATAAATCATTAAAAATTAGTACTAATAATATTAAAAAGCTTGAATTTATTAATCAAAACCCTCTAGGAAAGTCCTCAAGATCTAATCCTATTACATATATAAAAGCATATGACGAGATAAGGAACCTATTTGCAAGCCAAAGCTTAGCTAAAAGAAGAAAATATACAGCTGGAACATTTTCATTTAATGTAAATGGAGGAAGATGTGAAAACTGCAAAGGGGAAGGAGAAACAACTGTGGAAATGCAGTTTATGGCAGATGTTCACTTAGAATGCGATGATTGTAAAGGAACAAGATTTAAAAAAGAAGTTCTTGAGATTAAATTTGGCAATAAAAATATTTCTGAGATTTTAGAACTTTCAGTTAAACAGTCTATTGAATTTTTCACATTAAATAATCAGCATAATATTTCTAAAAAAATCAAACCATTAGATGATGTTGGCCTCGGATATGTTAAGTTGGGCCAATCATCAAATACACTAAGTGGTGGAGAAGCACAAAGAACAAAAATAGCATCATTTCTAACTAAAGGAAACACACAAAATAAAATACTATTTATATTTGATGAGCCAACCACTGGACTTCATTTTCATGATATTAATAAACTTCTAAAATCTTTTTACTCACTAATAAGTAATGGACATTCTATAATTTGTATTGAACATAATTTAGATGTTATAAAATGCGCAGACTGGATTATAGATTTAGGTCCTGGAGGAGGTAAAGATGGAGGTAAACTAATTTTTTCAGGAACACCTGAGAAAATTATAGAGTGTAAAAAATCAGCAACAGGGAAATATTTAAAAAATAAAATATTATTGTAATTGAGCTAAATAGCTTTGCAGAATAATTGTAGCACTTACTTGATCAACTAAAGTTTTATCTTGTCTTCTTTTTTTATTAACACCTGAGAAAAGAATTGCCTGCTTTGCCATTTTAGAAGTAAATCTTTCATCAATACGAATCACTTCAATTTTTTGAAATATCTTTTTAAGATTATTTATAAAAGTATCTACTTCAAGGCTAATATCTGTTAAAGTATTATCTAAATTTTTTGGATCACCTACAATAACTTTAACTATCTGTTCTTTATCAATAATCTTTTTAAGGAAAGAATTAAGATTCGATGTTTCCACAGTTGTTAATGGGGAAGCTATAATATTTAAACTATCAGTAATTGCTATTCCTGTTTTCTTTTTCCCATAATCAATAGCAAGAAATTTTGACACTATTGCTTAACAATTTGATAAATAATATTTTCGGGTNAAATTTTAACAAGATATGATCCTGCNGCAAGACTTCTTAAATCACACTCAACTGATAAACTATTACTNATAATATTTGCAACATTATTTCCTTTTATATCACTAATTTCTATTTTATGATTAATTGAAGAACTAAAAATTACGTTAAAAATTCCTTTATTTGGGTTTGGATATAGTTTAATATTTGAATTAATTTGGCTATTTGAACTTGGAGCTAAATATACTGCAGGAAATACTATGTAATCTATCCATGCAGCATCAAGACCGTCAGATTGTGAAGCATCTTTATCATATTCCCACTTAAAAGTATTTAAGCCTGCACTAACAGGAAATGACACAAAACTCCATACAGTATCAATTCCTGACCATTCATCAAGCTTAGTTCCATTAATCTTAAATTTTAAAAAATCAAAATCATATTCGGAAGAAACAAATTTAAAAAATGAGATATCTCCATCTGCAAGAACATTTAAGTTCACAGACAATTCAGATTCTTCATTATCAGGTAAGGAAATAGCAGATCTTGAGCTATGAACTCCTTCATAAATTTCTGTATTATCAACTAACCATGGATATGTTCCTTGAATCCATGAAAACTGAGAAAAATCTCCACTTTCATAATCCTCATCAATAACTCCGACAATTTCAGAAAAACTTGTTTGATAAGAATAAATTTGATCAGTAAAATTAAATGGAAATAAAATATTAGTTCCTATGGGTGTATTTTGATCAACTGTAATATTAAATGAAAGATTCTGATTTTGATTTGTATTAAGAGAAGGTAGAAGAAAAGAAGAGGAATTTATAGTCACATAAGTACTTAGTGAGCTAAGAGTACCCACAAGATTCGCAGCATCAGCATGACCAGTATTCTTAACTTCGATAAGAAGTTCAAGAGTTTCTCCGGCATCAAGCTTACCATTACCATTACCTAAAGTAAAATCATCAATCATAAAACTTGTATGTTGAAACACTGGAGCGTTTAATAACACACTTACAGTTGAAACCCATATATTACCTAAGTTATCAGAAATATTAAGAGTAAAGATAACAGTATGTTGATTTGGTATATAAGGACTTACTTGGAAGCTCAAAGTATTATTTGTACTTATTGTTTGATTTGCTCCAATTAAACTTATTGCATCTACAGAATCAACGACGGTAACATATTGATCTGTAGAAGATAAAACAATATTGATATTTTGAGCATTTGAATTTCCTAAATTAAATAAATCAAGATCTAAGTATATAAATTCGTTATAGTCAGCAAGGGAATTATTATTACCAAAAATATCATTTACAGTATTATTTGAAGTTATAACATATGGACCATTAGGAGAAATTGCTTGAACTGTAGAAATGAATGGTTGCTTAAATTGTTTTGTAATGATTACGTCAAGATTACCAACATTTTGCACAGGGTTAAAATTTAGAGCTACAGTTCCAGAGGCATCACATAATTTTGCATCTAATAAAACACCATTTTCAGAAAGAGCTACATAGGCATCTTCCTCGGTTGTAATAGAAAGAGAAGTACTTCCCACAGGAAGAATGGAATTATAACTTGCTGACAAAGGAGTTGGAATACCTATATATGGCATTAAAGATGGATCTCCCATTAAATGGTAAATCTCCCAATAATATTGTTCAGCTCCACCAGCTTCAGTTACAGCTAAATTTCCTGAATGAATTATTTGACCTTGTGTTATAAACCAATCATTTTTTTGCTCACCATTTTCATGCATCAAACAATCATAAACACCTAAAGAAGTTCCTGAGTATGTTGGATTAGAAATAATTGAAGAAGTAGATCCTACAGCCCACCAATAATCTTCATCCCAATATGTATTATTTGAGCCACCAATATAACCTAAAGCTCCTTTATCATTTGCTCTTAATAGAGATTCTCCAAAACAAGTTGGCTCATCAAACTTTGCTGACTGACAGCAGTTACCAATCATTAAACCATACTCGTTATTGTTCTGTAAAGACGAAACATCTCCATTATTAAATGAAGGGTCTGACCAGCCTGAAGGACCACAATGAGCAGAGTAGTTGGCAAAACCAACTCCTTCACTAACGTTAGAGATAATAGCAGAAGATGCCTGAGATTGATCAGATGTAATTGGACTTCCAGAACCATATAAATAATTATGAATAGTTAAGTTGTGAGCAATATTAAAATAATTATCAGTGGCATAATTTATTTGGCCATTTCCGTAAGTTGGAGCAAAACTAGCATCAACGCCAGCAACTAATAAAATTTCATCTAAAAATGCAGGGTCGTTAAATGTATATTGTTCATGTGTTAAAGTCTTTGCAACTTGCACTTCTACATCTAATACTGAAGATGCAGAAAAGCGGCCGTAATACATTTCTGGATAAAAGTCTCCGTTTCCATCAAACTCACAATAATACATATCTGAAACATGACCAGAAGCCTGAAAGCTAGGTACTTGATCAATATCACCAACTAAAAGCAAATAGGTTGGAGCTGGATTATTAATAGATGCGTTATCATAAAAATTTTGAATAAAGGACTTAATGGATAGAGTTGTATTTCCAACAACAGGGTCACTTGTATATGCTTCAACGACCTCAAAGCCTTTACGAGTTTTCCAATCAATAAAGGGCTGAAGTGCAACTTGATATGCAGGATCTGAAACTATAATATATTTAACAGGGTAAGTAGTGATAACATCCTTGTTAGAGGGAGGAATGAAGTTAATACATTTTTTATAGAGTGAATTAAAATCTGATGAATAATATTTTTCTAAATTATCAACAGTACTATCATAAGAAATTTTAACAGTCAAATTAGTAATAATTTTCAAGTTCATTTTTAACAGGATTATAACTAAAAGGAGATATTGTTAATCGAGATAAATCAACTCCTCTCATTTTACCTAGATTTGAAAAAGAAATTAAATTATCAAATGAAAAATCATTTATTTCATATGAAAAATTATCATAGTAAAATTTAATATCTTCTAACTTATCTCCTTTAGAGATCGAAGGTTGTTTAGGAAAAATAGGTAATGATATGTTATAGTCATCAAGCTTAATAAGCTGCTCACTTGAACTTATAATTTCTATAACAGGCTTAATTCCTTTTGGAATTGAAATTAATTTATTAAGCATTAACATCTCTGGCGAACCTATTTTAGAGGAAGAAGTATAAGAAGGAATAATTAGTTTAGTAAAATTTCCTTCCTCAGTTTTAATAGTTTTGTAGCTAATTCTGTTCACAGAAGAATTAAAAGAAAAACTATTTTCTGACTTATCTAAAACATCAAAAGAATTCAAATTAGTATTTAGAATTATTTCTTGTGAATATGTTAGTGTAGACACAAAAAAAGAAAAGAAAAATAAAAAAAGCTTATGTTTCATAAAAATATTTTACACAAATATAAAACAATTAATGCTGAAAGAAAACAAAAAAGTGGATGTAGACTTAGTAGCAAGAAAAAAAATTATAAGATTGATTGATGATCGCAATATTTGCAATTATCTTTATTAGTACTTGATGAAAAATCTTCATTAATAACTTTATTTAAAAAGATTACAAGGTTCTTTTCAAAATTATTTAAAAAATTATTATTGAACAATATATCTTCTTTACTATTTACAAGAATAATTCCTTCTTCTAAATTACGTAAAGAATAAATTCCTGCAAGAATTTCCATACCAATATATTTTGGATATTTCTTTAAAAATAAGAAAACATACATAAATATTTGAAGTAAAAACTTCTTATCACGATTTTCAAACAAATCCTGCCAAGAAACAAAACATAAATCTTTCTTTTTAACTGCTCTTCCAGTTTTGTAATCAATAATTCGTAATTTATTTTCAAATATATCAACTCGATCAATTGTACCTTTTAAATTACAATCTATATTTTCAACTTGTAAAGAAAATTCGAATTTTTCCTCTGTAAATAAAATATTTATAATATTATTATTTTTTAATTTAGAGAGCTCCATTTCCAAAAAGTCATTAATAAGTTTTTTTGCTAAAGAAAGAGAAAGTAAATTTTTTCCTTTATTATAATTCTCATTAGGGAGTTTATTTTTATAGTAAATATCTATTGATTCCTTTACTTTATTTGAAATACATTTAAAATTATTCAAATCAATATTACCTGCTGGGTATTTTTTTAGTGCTTCATGAATAGCATCACCCATTAAACTATTGTCAGCAAATTCATTTATTTTTTTTTCTTCTCTGATTTTTTGTAAATAATGAAAGTAGAAATCTAGATTACAGTTTATATATTTAGATATTGCTGATGCAGACACTCCATTAACTAACCAGTCTTTTAACTCTTTTTCTAAATTAGAATTCTTTATAATATAGCTTACAATTTCATTATTTTGAAAGTCGCTATTTCTATATTCAAGTAATGAAATAGGATTACTTTTATATTCATTTACTAGTTGAGTGATAAAACGACTTTTTTCTCCACTACCAAAATCATCATTCTGAGTATTATATGTTAAAGTAATATTCTTTGCTCTTTGAAGCAGTCTATAAAAATGATAAGAAAATACAGCATCCCTTTCATTATAAGTAGGCATCTTGTAATAAATTTTTAAATCAAAAGGAATAAATGAGTTAACACTTTTTCCTTGGGGTAAAAAACCTTCATTTACGCCAAGAATTATAACATTATTAAAATCTAAAGTTCTGCTTTCTAAAATCCCCATTAATTGAACTCCTTCTAAAGGTTCCCCTTTAAAGGGAATAATTTCTTTTGCAACTAACTGCTTAAATATAGAATAAGCAGATTTTAGGTCAATATTAAAATTAAAATCATTTATTAAAACTTCAAATTTTCTTAGGATCTTATAAAAAACATTTAAAATCTCAGAATCTAGAGTAGCGTTTTTATCTATTAAATCTTTTCTCATTAAATTAATAACTGTATCAAGACCAATTATTAAATCAGCAGTACTTGACCAATTATCAAAAATTTCATTAAAGGATTTTCCAATCTCAGATAAAATAATTTCTGACGATATAAATGAAAGATTATTATCCAAAATATAATCTTTTAAACTATAAATATTTTTTGATTTAATTATTTTAAATAAATAAGGATGGTCTAGTATTCTAAATAAATCAAAATAATAAAAAACATTATTTTTTGAATTAATCTGTAGATTAATTAATGTATCAATAAATGAAAAAAATGGTGTTGACTGAAATGGGCTCCCCATTGTCACATTTAGTTTAGTAACTTCAGGCGGAATATTATTAAGAGCTGGGTATAAGAGGTCTTCGTTAGCTAAAATAATTGCTGTCTTACTACTGTCGTTAACCTTTTCTAGATCGCTTAGAACTTGCCTCATGACATTTGTCTGACTAATTGAATTTGGGCATGAAATTATCTGTATATTTTCTTTAGGTTTGGACAAATAATCTCCAACGCCAATAAAATCAAACTCTTTCCACTTTTTCTGTTGTTTTTTAAGAAAAAAACTTGCTTCGTGATAATTATTATTGAAGTAATATTTGTCTGCATCCCAAAAAACTCTTGCAATATCTTTTTCCTTAAGTACATCTATTATTTTGTGCTCTGAAGTTGTTAATGCATTTAATCCAACAAACCATATTTTATCCCAAACAAATTTTGTTGTATTAATTTTTTCTGCAGCAATTTTATTTGCAAGTCCTTGGTAAGCAAAACCGTTATTTATTAATTTATCTGTAAGTTTTAAATAAATAGGGTAAAGAGATTCAAAAAAGCTTATAAAACTTTTTTGATTCATTGATAATGATTCATCACTAAGGCTCCACTGATCAAGTTTCCAATTTTCTAGCTGCTTTACATCCTTTAAATTATTATATAAAATTTGTGGATCAATCATGCTTGAATCAATATCATTGTAGTCTTTAAGCAAAGTATTACTCCAATTTAAAAATTCAGAAAAAGAATCTTTTTTTGAATTAGAAGATTTAAGATATGCATCATATAAATAGAACTGCAAGCTAATATTATCTAGAACTTTCATCTCTGAAACCTCTTCAATAAATTCTTCAATTGAGAAGAATTTTGGCAGAAATAAAGGGAGATTAGTCTTTAGCGAAATATATTTTTTTAAAAAAACAACTGATCTTTTTGTAGGTAAAACTAGCGCAACACTACTCATATTTTCAGAAAACTTAAGTAATAATCTTTCAGCTATTTTTTCTAAAAACGGTTTCATATTTTCATGATTTTATTTGTCATTTTAGTATAAATCAAATAACAATCAATTTTATTGTACCCCATTTGCTTTAATGCTGAAGAATAATTTAAAATTTGGTCTTTATGATGCCCCCTATATTCACCAGTTTTGTAATCAATAATTACAACTTTTCCCTCTTTAAAAAGCAATCTGTCTGGGATAAGAGTTGTTCCATCTTGCATTAAAATTTCTTTTTCATTTACAACACGCCATTCACTTGAAAAAAACTTTCGCACCTCTTTATCTAATAAAATATCATTAATTTCATTTCTAAGCTTTGGAAATTGTTTTAGTGAACACATACCCTTNGATAAAACACTATTNAATACAACTTCTTTATCTTTAAGATACTGTATCTTAGATAACACTAAATGTAAAAGTGTACCCCAATCTTTTTGGCTATCATTATTTTCAATATCCCAAATATCTAAAGCTGAATTTTTTAAAGATATTACATTTCTCCATTCTTGCTTTTCAGTATTTATTAAGTTAAAATAATTTACTTCCTCTATGCTACAATTTGTCTTAACCTCTTTCTTATCGCCTNCAAAAATTGGATAATTATTTGAAAAATATCCTAANAAACCATTTAGTTGATGTAAATTACTTTTATCTTTATTTACTGATTTAGAGTATATATAAAGTCTGTCTTTTGCTCTTGTCATTGCAACATATAATTTATTCACATTATCTAAAAGTGATAAATTTTGTTCATCTTGAACTTGATCTTTAAAAAATGAATAAGCTAAATTCTTATTTTCATTAATTAGATACCTATTTAATTCTTTTGGTAAACAGCCAGGATTATCAACCCAAATTTCATTTTTATTTCTTTTTCTCCATTCAAAAGGGATAAAAACAATATTGTAAGCCAAACCTTTTGACTTATGAATTGTTAAAACCTTTACAGCATTAGTTGAATCATTTATGGTAACATATTTTTTATCTTTCATTAGTTCCCACCAAACTAAAAAATCAGACAAACTATTTAAATTTTTCTTAGAGTAAACATGAACAATATCATTAAATGAATTTAAAAAGGGATCTTCTGAAAAATTAAATATTTCAATAAGCTTACAAATAATTTCATATAGTGATAAGTTTAGTAAACTATTTAAGCTTAAGCTAAAATTATTTTTTTCTAAAACACTTAGTAAGCCTTCAACTTTAATATTTTTATATAAAGAACCTAAATCTCCATCTATTACACCAACAAAATGGAGATAAGAAATAATATGGGCTTGAGCGATTTGATTACTTGGTTTGAGAATTATATTTAAAAAGGCAATTAAAAAATTAACTTCTTTGGAGTTAGAAACTAATAAACCTTCAGCTGATACCACAGGAATAGACTTTCCATTCAAATATTTTGTAATTGCTTGAACATCACTTTTACTATTGCAAAGAATTGCAATATCTTTAAAATCATAATTATTCTCTTTATTAAGAACAGAAATCTCATTGAAAATTTTACTCATAATTTCATGTCTCCAATCCTCCCCTTCAAATAGATCTAACTCTACATAACCTCCACTTTCAGCAAAACTATCATCTTGTGAATGACCTCGAGTTCCTTCTAATTTGTCTTGAAGATATAGACCTTGTAAATCATTAGAAAGACAATATTTTATTTTCTCAAAAAATAAATTATTAAACTTTATAATTTCCTTTTTACTTCGAAAATTATATATCAAATCTTCTACATCATAATGATAATTTAATTTATTTTCCCATTCTTTAGAATTCAGCAAATGTTCAGATTTAAAAATTTTAGGTAAATTTTGAAACTGTTGAACTTCTCCTCCTCTAAATCTATATATAGATTGTTTTCCATCACCAACAATAATACTTTTCCCAAAATCAATAGAGTCAGTGATAATAGGAAGTAAGTTTTGCCACTGCAAAAGAGAAGTATCTTGAAATTCATCAATTAGAAAATGATTAAAACGTTCTCCTAATCTTTCATAAATAAATGTGGAAGACTGCAATGTAATTAATTTATGAATTCGTTTATTAAATTCTGAAATATGCTCTAAATTTTCTTGCTTTTTAAAATTTTTCACCTCAGTTTTTAGCTCATTAATAACTATATTAGGATATATTTTTTTTAGAGCTTCGTGAACAGAAATATGCTCTTTTAAAACTTGAAGTAAATCATCTATTATGTTTATTAAAGAAGGTTTAGAATTCTCGACGCTATTTTTAAGATTTTCATCTAACTTTTCACTGTACCACTTGTTATCTTTGATGTTTTTAAGTAACGAATGAGAAGGAATCCAGTCTGCATATTTTTTAGACAACAATTTCTTAGTAATAAAAGTGTAGTATGTTCCTCTAAGAAAATGAGATTTAGTTAACTGAAACTGATTAAAAAGATTGAGTGCTCTAAGTCTTAAAGCTTGAACTTTTAATGTCGATGCTTTTTTAAAGTTAATTAATTGATCTTTAAGCTTTATGTATTCTTTAAGAGATAAATTATCATTGAGATTCTCTTCTCCAAAAAATTGTTTTGCAAAACTTTCAAGGTCATCCTCAATATTATTACTACTACCATCAATAATTTTTTGAGAAGAATACTCTAGCAATACATTAACTAATTCTTTATCATTTTCGGTAATTCTGTCAAAAAATGACGCGATAGCAGGCTTAATAATTTTATTACTGTCAAGTTCAAGTTCAAAATTATTTGTTAGACCAAGATCACTAGCGAAAGTTTTAACAATTTTATAAGTGAACTTATCAATAGTTAAAATATTTAAGTCTGAATAATTGTGTAAAACATGAGAAAAAACTTGATTAGATAACTTAAAAACTTCTTCTTTAGATAATTTAGTTTGCAAAAGAATAAATTCTAAAATATTATCTATGTCTTCTTTTAAACTTAACGTTCTCAAATAATATAAAACTCTTTCTTTCATTTCAGAAGAAGCTTTATTTGTGAAAGTGATTGCTAAAATTCTTTTGTAATAATCTACATCATTTGCTTTAGCTCCTAAGAGTGATAAACAAATAAAATTTAATGCTAAAGTGTATGTCTTGCCAGAGCCTGCAGATGATTTATAAACCTTGAAATTTTTCATAAGCAGTTACAAAAATTAATATACTAACCGAAAAACATTATTCATGAATTTTTGAACCACAATACTTACAAAATTCAGCGTCATTATCATGTCCTTCTTGAGAGCAATTTATACATGACTGAGTGTTAGCTTTAGTTTTAGCTTTTATGATTCCTGCTGTAACATACCTGTAGGAACAGCTATAATACCATAACCTATAACCATTATTATCGAGGCGATAATTTTACCTAAAATAGTTGTTGGAACAACAGTTCCATAACCTACAGTTGTAAGAGTAACAATTGACCAGTAGATAGAATTAGGAATATCCTGAAAACCTGGGTTGTTAGCACTTAAACCCTCAACTATATACATGATAGTTCCAAGTAAAGTAACAAGTAAAATAACTGATAAAAGAAACACAACAATTTTAGGTCTGGATGATCTAAGCGCAATTTGCATTGTATACGCTCCACGAGTATATCGAGAAAGCTTAAAAACCTTAAAAATTCTTATTAATCGAATTGCTCTAATAATAGTTAGAAAATGCATCGCCGGAAAAATAAAAATTAAATATGTAGGAATTACAGCTAAAAGATCAATTATTCCCATTGAAGAAAAAATGTACTTGAACGGTTTTTGAATCGAGTAAATTCTCAAAAAATACTCAATAGTAAATAATACTGTAAAAACCCACTCAATTCCGATAAGAAGAGATCTATATCGCTGCTGAATTGTTTCAACACTTTCTAAAATAACAACAGAAACTGATAATAAAATAGCTACTAACAATACAACATCAAAGAGTTTACCTTTGGGAGTATCTGCTTCAAAAATTATTTGATGTATTCTAGATTTTGTCATGAT
>JGI24539J26755_10000397_pt1 | contig 20425 bp, 16 predicted proteins | sample NorSeaMetagenome_2_FD_26755 | JGI IMG/M metagenome (IMG submission 26755) | reverse complement strand
ATTAAAATGATAAAAATTACCTACTGCTCCTCCAGGAAACCTTAATAATCTTGGAGATATTTCATCACAATTTTCTTTAATTCCTCACTTTTAACATTAAAATAAGTAAATGTATTTGAAGTTGCAAAACCAAATATGTTTTCATTTAATACACTTTGTGCACATGAATACTGAGTAGACATAAGACAAGTAAAAAATAATAATGATCTGATCATTTTATTAAACCTTTTCCTTCTAACTTGTTTATAGATTCTAAATATTTATCATCATAGATCTCTTGTGTTTTTACCCAAGACACAAATTTAGCTAACCCTTTATCAAATGAGACCTTAGGACAAAAGCCTAAATGATTTTTAATTTTTGAAATATCAGCAAAATTATGTCGAATATCTCCAGTTCTATATTTACCTGAAATCTCAATATTAATATCAGAATTGAATAATGACTTTAATTTTTCAGCAACATCTAAAACACTTATTTGTATGCCCGTCCCAACATTAAACACTTCTCCGCTATCATTATCAGTTAATGCTAAGTAAGAGGCTTCCACAACATCATCAATATAAATAAAATCTCTTGACTGAAGACCATCTTCATAAACATCAATATTATTATTATTGAGAATTATGGTAGAGAATATTGATAAAATACCAGTATATGGATTAGAAAGAGATTGTCCTGGACCAAAAACATTTTGGAATCGAAGAACAGTAGTATTTATATTTAAATTTTTTGCAACAAGTAAAATTAATTGTTCTTGGTTTAATTTATTAATTGCATAAACTGATGTTGGTAAAATATGAGATTCCTCATTTGTAGGAATTGGAATTAATTTTGAGTTTGAGGATTGAGACATAAAATCATATACCCCCACTTTAAGATCTTTATTTTTTCTACAAGAAGGAAAAACAACTCCTTGTTCTTTACATTTGTACATCCCTTCCCCATAAACTGCACGAGAGGATCCAAGAAGAATTTTTTTAACCTTATGTTGACTATTTGTTAAAACATCTAGCATAAGAGCCGTAGCTGAAACATTTGTATTTGTGTAATTGTAAATATCATACATAGATTCTCCGGTGCCTGTTTCAGCAGCTAAATGAATTATAGCATCCTGATCAAGAATTGCGTTTTCCCAATCTTTTCTAACATTTATATCTCCAATGAAAAAATTTGTTTTTTTCTTTAATTTATCATAAATATTTCTGTTATTATGAATTTTAGAGGATAGATTGTCTAAGATAGTAATGTTATATTCAAGAGAAATCAACCTTTCAGCAATTGCTGAACCAATAAAACCAGCTCCGCCAGTAATTAATATATTTTTCATAATAATTTGCTTCTGTAAGCTGTAAATTTAATAAAGAAATTATAGAAGCCTGAAACTATAAAAATAAAGAAGAAAGGTCTTAGAAATAAAGGCTCTGACATTACAGATGTAAATACTATAATAAAAAATAATAATTTATGCTTTTCAATTATCTTCTGCCGGAGAAACATAAAAACTAATAAAATTGCGGTTGGAAAACCCATTGCTGCCATTAAAAACGTTAAAGAATTTGCACTTCCAGCACTAGTTCCCGCTCCCCTTAAAGAAACTCCTAGAGTTTCATTAATTAACTCTAAACTTTCACTATCAATATAAAACTCATATCGCAATTTTTGAAATTGATCTAAATCTAATCCTACTCCTGTTAAAGGATGTGAGGCAGCAATAAATAAAGGTTGAGTAAGGTCAAAAAGTCTTTTCTGGAATGAAAAAACTCTGTTTCCTTTAAACTTTTCTTCAATATTAACAGAAAAAATAAAGTATATCGGTATGAAAGAAAGAAAAATTATTGGTAAAATAATTACGTTTGTTCTTATCTGCTGAATTAGCAAGAAAAACAATTGAACAATTAAAATAATAATACCTGTGGTTGAATAAGTTCCAAGAATAACAAAGCCTACTAGTAATAGCCATCTTTTCCTATTGTAAACAAAAGCTTCTAAAAAGAAAAAAATATTTAAATAGACTTGCAAAACACCAGGTTCCCAAAATAACCCTTGATTTCTACAGAATTCTATTCCAAATAACTTCATTACTGACAAACTAATTTCATCAGAGGCATAATAAAACAAATAGTTATATGTCTTGCAAGTATAATATTCTGACTCTATAGTAAATAGCTGATCATAAACGAAAAAATATGCTAAGAAATTAAATAAAGCATGAAAAAAAATAATCTTTAAAATAAAATTTAAACGAAGTAAAAAAACATGATTACCTCTATTATTTTTAAAATGAACATAAAAAAGAATAGAACTTATAATTACAGTAAAATAATAAAGATACTTATCTAATGATTGCTCAGAAGAAGCAAATAAAAAATTTATAACAAAAAGAGAAATAATAGTTATAAAAGTAAAAATTATAGAATTTGATAATGAACGTTTTAATTCAGAGGCATTTATTATAATTACTCCAAAAAGTAAAGCAAGAAAAAAATAGTACATTAAATTCCTATTAAAAACAAATAACAAACCCCCACCTGTAAAAACAAGTAAAAGTGTTAATATATTATCTGTGTATTTTTGATTAAGCGTATACATAATTAATTATTCCAATTCTTTTGCTCATTAATCAAACTCTCTAAAAGGCTTATATCTTCATTAAAATAACGTCTCATTAAACTTGATTTTAATTCATGTGATAATTTAGAAAAACTATGCTCTTTTTCATTTAATCTATTTATTTTGTTCTTCAAACGTTGTCTTGTTTGAGTTGAAAAAACAATCTTCTTAGCCATTCTTCTAAAGAATCCTTTTGATTTTAAAATATTTTTCAAAAATGGGAACCTAGCTTTACTACTTTTATTACTATGAAAATCCGTGTTAATACTTGAAATATTAAGATTAAGAAATTTAGATATTTTTCTCAAACCACTTGTAAAGTCATTTTTTATATCATAATCAAAATCTAAAATTAAAAAATTATCCATAGAGTAGAATTCTAAATAATTACTTAGCATATTAAAATACATTCCTTGAGCAATATATGAAAATCGAAGTTCTGATAAAAAATCATTATTATTTTGTGCCTCAATTAATCTAGAACTTTCATTTTCTAAAGCCTCAGAAAATTTTAACTTCTCTAAACCGTCTCTTTTAGAATGTAAAAAATGAGAATATGCTCTATCAACAGGGTTTCTCACAACAACAATAAACTTCATATTATTTCCAAGGGAATTAAAAATTCTTTCTGGAGTATTTTTAGAATACAAATAAGTTGGGGTACAATCTAAGATGATATGCTCTTTTCTTACTCTGCTAAAATATGTTTTAGAATACCAATCTAACCCTTTACTAAAATTATCATCAAAATTGAAAAAGTGAGGTTCTTTAAAAGATGGTGCAAAAATATTGTCATGATTTTTTAAAAGATCATACAATGAGGTTGTTGCTGATTTTGAAGCTCCAATAATCATAGTGTTGGGCAAATTCATTTTAACCATTTCTTAAGATCTAAAGAAGTTATTTTTGATAATTTAATTACATCATCATAATAAAATTTTAACAAAATCTCTCTTGTTGATGCTTTCATTGCTCTAACATTAGATGTTTGAATTTTTATAAAAATATTTTTAACAAAAACTCGAAGCTTAGGTATAGGCAAAATAAATTTTATTACTGTTTTTAAAACACCTTTGCTCAAAAAAATATTTCGAAAAATAATATGATTCCATTGCCAGCCCCCAACCATATGTTTTTCTTGAGTATTTACTTTAAAATCTTTTATTGATAAAAAATCATATACTTTTAATAATTCATTATTTGCATCAGAAATAAAATCATCATAAATAACAATATGAACATGTTCTTTAAATTCATTTAAATATTTACTGACCTTTTCAGAATACAAGCCAATATTTAAATACCTACTTGCCGGGGTAATATTTAAATTTCTTACATATCTATCTTCACAAACATTAATTGCTTCTTCAAAATTTAAATTTTCAATTTTATTAAATCTTCTTACATGATGATAACCCGAGAAAGCTCTATCAATAGGATTTCTTAGCATTATTAAAATCTTTGTTTTAGGCGATAAGTATTTTCGTATATTTTTTATTGATATATCTGGAAATTGCAAATACATTGCACTGGCCTCTCCTCTGTATTTGAAGCTACTTCCATTTTTAAATAATTCAGTGTATTCTTCTAAATCATTAATTCCGTTAGGAATTCTTGTAGAACCTATTTCTTTATTAATTAAAAAATGAGGTTCCTTATTTACAGACATAAAAATATCAGGATGTTTTGATAAATAATTATACAATGATGTTGTTCCAGATTTTGCAGCTCCTACAATTAATAGATTCGGAAAATTCATTTAATTATTTTTTTTGAAAAAGGAATATAAAAAGTATAAAAGCCAAATTCTTTTTTTACAAAATACACTAGAAGCAAATTAAATATAACAATACTGATAGTAGTAGCTATGGCAGAACCATTAATCCCATAGACTGGTATTAAAGCATAATTTAATACAATATTTATAACTGAACCAATAATAGCAACATTCATAAAAACAACTTGTTTACCACACATTTGCAAAAGATTTCCAGCTGCACCAGAGAATGCCACAACAAGCCTACCACTAGACAAAATAATAAATGACAAAATACCAATCTTAAATTCCTCTCCAAATATACCCATAAGAAATTCTGAAAAAAAAACAAAAATTAATACCAAAGGTAATGTAGTCCAAAAAATTAATTTTGTTGACTGGTGAGTTACCTTTTGTAAACCTTTGAAATCCTTGTTTCTATAAAGTTCTGCAAATTTTGGAGCTGCAATACTTTTTATAGCAAGTAAACTAATTGTAGCAAACATAGATAATTTAAAAGCGGTATGATATACTCCTATTTCTGCTGTATTCGTTGTTAAACCAGCAATGACAGACGGAGTGTCAAGAGCACCTAGCATTATTTTATCTGTCCATGACATAATAAATTGGACAGCTTGTGCAAGCATTAAAGGGGAGGCAACTAAAAGAATATCTTTGATATTTAAATTTTCAACACTCTCATTTTTATCTTTCTTTTCTTTATTAAAAAGATATTGAAAAACAACAAGTGAAAATATAGATATAATTATTAAACTTGATAGATAAGCATATAATGGAATATTAGAATCCTTAGAAAAACTAGTAAAAATTAAAATAAATATAAGAGAAAATAAGGCTTGTGACATCCAAAAGAAAAAAGAATAAAAACCTATTTTTTTTAATCCCCGGAGATTTTGATAATGAAACATAAAAAATGAGAGTGGTAAAATAAAAAATGCATTAATCTTTATGTGATGAACATTAGCACTTATTAGTTCAGCAATAAAAGCTGAGTTAAAATACATTAATANTGATAATAAAANTGAAGTNAAAGTAATAAAAATCAAAGATTTTTCTCTGAANAACCTTATACTTTCAAAATTTCTCTCTGAAGCAAAAGAAGCTATAAATTTTATAGATGCAGTATCTAAACCAAATTTGGCAATTAAAACAAAAACTCTAAGAACAACTATAGCAAGAACATACTCTCCTAGGCCATTAGCGCCAAAAAAATACGCAATAACAAAAGTTAGTAAAAATCCTAAAAGCTGTCCCCCTATTCTATAAAGAAAAGCAAGACCTCCTTTGTTAAACAATTCTGCAAAGTCTTTATCTTCTAGATTATATTTAATTCTTTTAAGCATAGAATTAGAAAACAATAAACCAAGGATTTAAAAGGTTTTCCTTATTATAATTTAATTCCTTTTTTGTAATGTAATTATGAACTTTAAAGCCAGCAATATTAGCGATAGCATGTCCTGCTCCTGTATCCCACTCCATGGTTGGGGCAAATCTTGGGTAAACATCTGCAGTTCCCTCAGCAACCATACATAATTTTAATGAAGATCCTATTGATAATATTTCAACACTATCATGTTCTTTCTTTTTTTCTTCAAAAAAAACTTTTGTCTCATCAGACATATGAGATCTTGAACCAACTATGACATACGAATTTTTATTTTTCCTAATCGGTAATTTAGTAGATTCTAAAATCAAATCTTCTAGAGTATTTATTTCAAGGTCAATAACTGCCTTAAAGGCTCCTGTACCTAAACTAGCAAAATAAATAACGCTTTTAACTGGCACATAGACTACCCCAAGAATTGGATTTCCATTTAAAATAAGTGCAATATTTACTGTAAACTCTCCATTTCTTTTAACAAATTCTTTTGTACCATCTAATGGATCAACCAGCCATAAAAGACTCCACTCTTTTCTCTTATTATAATCAATGTCCCCCCCCTCTTCACTTAAAATTGGAATATTAGTTTTTAAAAGGTTTTTCTCAATAATTGTATTACAATTTTTATCAGCTAAAGTCAGTGGTGAATTATCCTCTTTATACTCAACATGAAAATCTGAGTTATAAATTCTCATTATTTCTTTTCCTCCAGAAACACATGCTTTAATAGCTGTAATTAATAATTGATTATAATTCATTTTTCAAACTTTCATTATAAATATTTTGAGCTTTGGATGTACCTATTCTAGTTACTCCAGCTTCTATCATTTCAATGCTTGACTTTAAATCAGAGACTCCTCCAGAAGCTTTAACAGATAAATTACCGCAAACTGACTTAATAGTTTTAATATCTTTAATATTTGCCCCAGAACCACCATAATAACCAGTGCTGGTTTTAATAAAAATATCTTTTAAATTTTTAAAATAGATAGGTGAAAGTAGAGTGTAAATTCTTAATGTTATTGCTCTTATCTCTTTTTTTGAGAGAGCTCCTGTTTCAATAATCCATTTAACAGTCTTTTTATGACTAATAACTATTTCAGTCCCACTCAATACATCAGCATCAAACTTATCAAAACTACCCCTTTTAAAAGAATTATAATCACAAACAAAATCAATATCAGTAGCTCCATTATTTATCGCAACAAGAGCTTGAGAAACCTTCTCATTAGTAGAAGAGTTACCAAAAGGAAAATCTACAACAGTTCCAATAACAACACTAGATTTATGCTCTAATATTTGTTCTCTAGCTAGTTGAACATACTCAGGTCTTATCATAATACAAGCAGCAGACATTTCAATTGCTTGTAAAATAACGTTTAGTACATTTTTTTTATTTTCTTTATTAGAAGTTGATAATTCATCTGCTGTTTTAAGATAAGTTACATCAAGATATTTAGCAATTTCTAACTTCATAGAATAGATTTAAAAATCATAATTCAAATCTAATTAAATAATCAGATTTAACATGAATTTATCTTTCTAAAATTTTAGTAATTTAGCAAGTCAATCATGAAATCAACAAATAAAAATTTATTTCCAATTTTTGAAGATATTATTCAAAGAAAAGACAAAGAAAATTTATTAAATCAAAACTCAAAAGTTATTTGGTTAACTGGAATGTCAGGATCAGGAAAAACTACAATTGCTAAAGGTTTGGAGAAATATCTTTTTTCAAAAGGAATTATCAACCAAATCTTAGATGGTGACAATATTAGAGTTGGCTTAAATAAAAACTTATCTTTCAGTGAAAGTGATAGGACAGAAAACATAAGAAGAATAGCAGAAGTTTCAAAGCTATTTCTTAATTCTGGAGTAGTGACAATAAACTGCTTTGTTAGTCCTTTAAAAAAAATGAGACAGCTCGCAAAAGATATAATAGGCAAAGAAGATTTTATTGAGGTTTATATAAATGCTTCATTAGAAACATGTAAGCAAAGAGATGTAAAAGGACTTTACAAAAAAGCATTAAATGGAAAAATTAAAAACTTTACTGGAATAAGTTCTAATTACGAGGCTCCTGAACAAGCCGATTTAGAATTAATTACAAACGAAAAATCTTTTAACGAATCAATTGAAGAATTGAGTAAATTTGTCCTACCTAAAATAAAAAAATGAACTCATATAATTTAACTCATCTTAAAGTTTTAGAATCTGAAGCTATTTTTATCATAAGAGAAGTTGCCGCACAATTTGAAAAACCTGTAATGCTATTCTCTGGAGGAAAAGATTCAATAATTATGTTTCACCTAGCACGAAAAGCATTTTATCCTGATAAAATCCCTTTTCCTTTAATGCATATTGATACAGGACATAATTTTCCGGAAACAATAAATTTTAGAGATAAATTAATAAAAGAGACAGGTGAAAAATTAATAATTAAGCTTGTTCAAGAATCAATAGATAATGGAACAGCAATTGAAGAGTCTGGATTAAATCCTTCTAGAAATGGATTGCAAACAGTTACTCTATTGGAAGGAATTGAAAGTGGAAATTATGATTGTGCCCTTGGTGGCGCTAGAAGAGATGAAGAAAAAGCTAGAGCTAAAGAAAGATTTTTTTCACATAGAGATGAATTTGGTCAGTGGGACCCAAAAAACCAACGCCCTGAACTTTGGAACTTGTTTAATGGCAAAAAAAATATCGGTGAACATTTCAGAGTTTTTCCAATATCAAATTGGACAGAAATGGATGTATGGCAATATATTTTAAATGAAAAAATTGCAATCCCATCTCTATATTTTGCTCATAAAAGACAGGTTGTTAGCAGAGATGGAGTTCTTTTAGCTAAATGCGCCCATATTTCTCTAAAAAAAGACGAAAGTTGGGAAGAAAAAACTGTTAGATGTAGAACAATTGGGGATATGACATGTACAGGGGTTTCTGAATCACTAGCTTCTACAATGGAAGAGATAATTGAAGAAGTTGCAACTACAAGAGTTACAGAAAGAGGTGGAAGAGCAGATGATAAGAGATCTGAGGCAGCAATGGAAGATAGAAAAAAAGAGGGCTATTTTTAAATTATTATTATGAGTGAATCAAAAGGATACTTAGATATGGAACTACTGCGTTTTACTACTGCTGGTAGTGTTGATGATGGGAAAAGTACTTTAATAGGTCGTTTACTTTATGACAGTAAAGCAATCTTTGAAGATCAAATCCAAAACCTTCAAGAGGTTAATGAGCAAAGAGGAGAAGAGGGTATAAATCTTGCATTATTAACTGATGGATTAAGATCTGAAAGAGAGCAAGGAATTACAATAGATGTTGCATATAGATATTTTGCCACTCCTAAAAGAAAATTTATTATTGCAGATACTCCAGGACATATTCAGTATACAAGAAATATGGTTACAGGAGCATCAACAGCTAATCTTGCTCTTCTTTTAATAGATGCTAGACATGGAGTTATTGAACAAACAAAGAGACATGCTTTTATTGCCTCACTACTTCAAATTCCTCACGTTGCAGTTTGTGTGAATAAAATGGATTTAGTAGATTATGGGCAAGAAGAATTTGAGAAAATAAAATCTGATTTTAAAAAATTCGCTTCAAAACTTGAGATAAAGGATGTAAACTTTATTCCAATATCTGCATTAAAAGGAGACAATGTTGTTGAAAGATCGAAAAACATGGATTGGTATGAAGGCTCTACATTAATTCATCTTCTTGAAAATATTCATATAGGCTCTGATCATAATCACGTAGACTGTAGATTTCCTATTCAGCGCGTTATAAGACCTCAGTCTGAATTGCATCCTGATTATAGAGGTTATGCAGGGAGAATTGAAGGTGGGGTATTTAAAACAGGAGATGAAATCATGACATTACCTTCTGGTAAAAAATCAACTATTAAATCAATTGATACATTTAATGGAGAAATCCATGAAGCTTTTTCACCAATGTCTGTATGCATTACATTAAATGATGATATAGATGTTAGTAGAGGTGATATGCTGGTACGCGCAAATAATCAGCCACAAATCAGTCAAGATATAGAGGTTATGATTTGCTGGATGAACGAAAGAAAATTAATTCCAAAAGGAAAATATACAATTAGACATACGAGTCAAACTACAAGATGCATAATAAAAGAAATTAAATATAAAATAGATATTAATTCTTTACATAGATTGGAACAAGAAAATGATTTAGAAATGAATGATATTGGAAGAATTTCTATTAAAACTACAAAACCATTATTCTTTGACAGTTATAGAAGGAATAGAAATACTGGTAGTATTATTCTTGTGAATGAAGCAACAAATGAAACAGTTGGTGCAGGAATGATTATTTAATTAATCTAGTTAAGTGTAAAATTAATTGGAATAGTAAACATAACTCTTACAGGCTTACCCCTTTGCTTTCCAGGCTTATACTTAGGTAAAGCAGATACTACTCTTAAAGCTTCAGCATCTAAATTTTTGTCTACTCCTCTTACTATCTTTACATTAGTAACAGAGCCACCTTTATCTACAATAAAGCTAACATATACCTTACCAGTAATATTATATTCTTTAGCAATAGCAGGATATTTTACATTTTTTTGAATAAACTTCATTAATCCTAAATCACCACCTGGAAACTCTGGCATATTTTCAACAACCATAAAGAACTCTTCATCATCTTCTTCTTCTATTTCGATAATTTCATCTTCATCAGTTTCAGTATCCTCAATTTCAACTTCATTTTCGATTTCAACTTCATCTTCCACAATCTCAATAACTTCAGGTGGCGGCGGCGGCGGCGGCGGTGGCTTAACCTCCTGTCTAGTGATAGGTATAATTTCTTCTTCCATATCATCAAGATTTAGACTACCTAGATTATAATCATTTTTCTCGTAGCTTTTCCATTCAAACGCAATTAAAACTAGAACTAGAGTGACAGCTAGTCCTATTTGAAAAAACAAAGACTTTTTACTTTCAAGACTAATTTTTGGATTCTTTTTTGGCTGCATATTCAGTTTATTAATCTACAAGTTTTTGATAATCTTCAGAGCTTAAAAGGTGATCTAAAGCAGTTACGTCATCAATAGAAACTTTGATTATCCAACCATCTCCATAAGGGTCACTATTAATTAATTCAGGACTATCCTCTAACAATTCATTAAATTCAATAACTTTTCCGTTTAATGGCATAAACAGATCAGAGACAGTTTTTACAGCCTCAACAGAACCAAATACAGCTTCAGACTCAAGATCTTCACCCTCAGTATCAACATCAACATAAACAATATCCCCAAGTTCTCCTTGAGCAAAATAAGTAATGCCTACATAAGCAAAATCTCCTTCAATTCTTAACCATTCATGGTCTTTTGTATACTTCAATTCTAATGGAAAACTCATATAATAAATTTTGTCAAAAATACAATTTTTTCTATCTAATCAAAATTATCCAGCTAATGTAAATCTTAGACTAAAACCAGCGTTTGTAATTGATCCAGGAAATGTTGTTGAAATAAAAGGATTAGTCACAACTTTATCATAAAATGCTCGAATATTTAGTCTTTGATTCAATACATAATCCGCTGAAAACTTGATACTTATAACTTGCTGACCCATTGTTATCTGTTCCACATCCTCAATAATCTTTCGAATTATAGTATTATTATTTCTGATATTTAAATCTAATTTAATATCTAAATCTGATGACATTTTTTTCCCTCTTCCCCCTGATATAAATCTAAATTGCAGGTCTTTAATTCTGTATCCAGTTCCAATCACATAATCTTTTGTTGCTGTTTCAGTAAGCTGATTGTTTGAAAGAGATAATGATATCATTCTTGATCTTTTTATTTCAATTTTAGTAATTAAACTATTTTTCCATGTGACATCAAGTTTTAATAAAGGACTAAATTGTTCATTAATTGCTACTTGTGCAATTTCTTTTTGGACATGATAACTCATATTATTTAAATTAATCTCATCTCCTACTATATAGTCTAAATTTGTATTATATGAGCTGACTGTATAAGAACTTCTATAAGCATGTCCAATTGTAAAATTTCTAAAATATCTCTTAAAAAGCTTGTATTTAATCAAGCCATCATAAGTAATTCTCCAATTTGGCAAAGGAATTTTAGGCATACTATTTAATGGAACATTTAAAGAACTTGTACCACCATAAGCTGCTAAAAATGCTGGAATAATTACATCTTGAGATGTTGGCCCATATCCTCCAGTAATTATTGTGTCTCCAGAATTTATAGAATACTCAATTGGAAAACCAGTTTCAGAACTTATAGAACCATTAAAGTTAGAGTTTTGAGATGCAAGTCTATTAGCAATATCAGCACGATATCCTCTAAATCTAGAAAAAATAACCGAAGAATAATCATCATTATTTCCTTTAAATGCAGACGAAAATGAGATAAAAGAAATACTATAGCTACCAGTCTCGGTTGGGCTAAATGAATTATAATTATTTAGTAAATTATCCCATTTAAAATATTCTTGATTATTTGAACTAGAAGTTCTATTGGCTGTCAATTCTATTCTAAATTGTTTTACTGGTTCAACAGTACTTCTAAGTGTAAGGTTCTGTGATTTATTTCTCTTAAATAAAGAATTTAATAATGTATCCTGAGTTAACCAGTTATTATTTGCGGCCATGGATCTAATATCATTTTGACTACCAAGAACAAAAGGTATAGAAGGCGCCATATTTCCCCACTGCTGACCTAAGAAATGTGGCTCTGGCAGAAACCCTGGCAACATAGTTCCTCTTGTTTCACTATAGTTAAAAGAAATATTTTTAATTCCTAAAACGAATCTTGTCAAATGATTAAATACATTAATATTTTTCTTAATATTATTATCCTCCTCTTCAGCATCTTTTTTGTTCTTTTTTTTATTTTTCTGCTTTGGCTGAATTCGCCCTCTATCTCGAGCTCCTTGAGTTATTCTTTTAAAATANGGAACCTTATTATAAAGAGTTGTTAGATTTATTTGACCGTTATACTGTCTTGTTTGAGAATTTTGAATTGTGTTTCCTAAATTTTGTAATGCCAATGGAGCTGCTTTCCAATCATAATTACCACTATATCTCGTACTTAGTGAAAGAAAATTCAGAATAGGTAATTTATTTAATGGGAATTGGTAATTTAAAGTAAATGATTGATTGTAAGAAGTTGGCCTTCCTGAATCCCAAAAATTTTGCCATATTGTATCCATTTTCAAATCATAATCTGGATCATTTTTATCTATTCTTCCAGCGGGCTCATCAATACTAGCCTTTCTATTTGCATTAAAATCTAATTTTAATGTTCGAGTTAAATCATATTTAAATTCATACATTTTATTCCAATTAAAAAACTTGTTGTATGTAGGTGAAATTATCATATTCTCATTATTGAGATTTCTTAACTTAGTTTCATTATAGTTTCTATCTAAATCTGTTCTATATGAAAAAGATTTTGGCATATTATTAAAATTAAAATCTTTGATAAACCTCATATANGGAGATCTACCAAGATTTAACTTAGAAAAAGGTTTAATATTTTTTGGTTTGGTATTAAAATTATATGTAATAGCACCTCTATAATTAACAGTTCTATTATATTCAGTATTTATATTTCTTATAAAAGTTTCATTCTTTGAATAAGATAATGTAAAGTTCTCAATATCATAAACTTTATTAGTTTTTGGTTTTTTTCCTTTTTTTGTTGTTTGAGTTTTTCTAATATTAGTGAAATTTATACTATTTCTTTTTACATAATCTTGTGCAATAAATTTTAGAGAATCTTTGGCATCTTTAGAACCAAGTGTCTGCAGTGATGTGCTCAATAATATATCTGGGTCAAGTGGATTATATTGAGGATTTCTCACGGATTCAGATATTCCTATATACATAGGAATTTTCACGCCATAATCTTCTGAAAAAAGTTTACCTAAATCAAAACTCGAAGACATATCATATTGATAAGCATTATATTTCTGTCTATCATTTACCTTCTTTTCAATACTACCAAATCCAATTGTACTTAAATTTCCCGACAAAGTAATATTACCAATATCAGCCAATCTTGCAGTAAATCTTGAATTAGCAGCCCAGCCTCCATACTCATCAAAGTCTGTTAGTCTTAGTTCATTAACCCAAATCTGCCCACACTTTGATAATCCATCATCTAAGCTATTAATATTATTCTTTTTAGGATTTCTAACTCCTATCATCATTGTCTTCACTTGTGATAAATTTGGATTTCCAACAACAGTTATCTTGCCAGAAGACGCATATTTAATGAATGGTGTGCTTACATCGTAATTATTAAAATTTCTTTCTTGTTTTGCAAGTTGGAAAATTTCAAAAGCAATATCAATTTCATTTTGCTCTGGCCAAATCTCTGCAGGAGCAGATGCATAGTGAGGAGTTGGTTGTAGCATTATTTCATACTCATAATAATTTGAAGTAAAATCACTTCCCAATCTAATAAAACAAGATAAATCGCCATAATTTAAATTATCTTCCTGGCCTTCAGCATGCACAAACATCTTGATTCTCTTATATGCTCTCACATCCAGATCAGAAGTTTTATAAGCTGCTCTTGAATCTCCATCTTGTAGGTCACAAACTTTTAGAACGAGTGACTGTTCATTTTGCTGTCTAAGTGTAGTGGTGGTGTTATCTATTTCTTGCTCAATACCTGGTGGCAAAACATATTTTATAGGAAGTCGATTTCCATTTTCTTCAATATTAACTGCTGAAACATCAAATGTAGTTTGCTGTTGATTATCTAGTGGAATATATTCTCCAGGCTCTGAAAGATCAAAGTTGTATCTCCGCCATTCACCTCTTACTAAGTCAAAAGTGGCAAAACGACAAATAATAGGTTCATTAAAATTAGCAAAATTCATTCTCATGAATCGTATAGATTTAAAATCTTGAATACCACCAACAACATTATCTGGTAAATAAACAGGTACTCTAAATTGATACCACTTTATATTTCTATTACTACCATTTTCTGTTTTAACACTTGTTTCTAAAATATCAGAAATATAACTATCACCTACATTCATACCAGGAAATAAACGAACTTTATATTGAAAGTAACTTTCAGTCTCACTTAATGTGTGATCTCTATTAATATCTTCAGAGTTTGGTTGAGAGGAAGCAGCAGTTGGATAACTCTCAACAGATTGCTCTGAAGTAGCTGAGTTACCATCTGTATTATTAAATTTCTTATATCGACTTAATATGTCTGTTGAGGCATTATCAAAATCTGTTCCTCTAAAATAATGAAAATCATCCGCCGAAGGATCATTTATTGCATTTTGATAAGCTGGAGAAGTTGATCCATATGCATTTTCTATTAAATCAATATAATTTTCTTTATAAAATAACACCTCATCATTATTGGCTAAACCATCTAAGCCAATATCTTGAAACTCTCTTGATAAAGGATCATTATCAAATGCTTCTACAATTGAGAAATTTGTAGGAACTCGTCCCCATACAGTTGTATCTACATCAACTACATCAGAGCTAGTTGGGAGACCATTTTCAAAACTTTTATATCCGTCTTTTAAAACATCTTCAGAAACATTACCAAGCTGAATAAATAAATCTCCACCACTATGATTAATTAATCCATCATCTATATTAAATGGATCCATCATCCAAAATTCAATAAATTCAATATTTGCAGCTTCAAAATCATTAGTTTCAAGCTTCCTCATAATACCACCCCAATTTTTTGATGGATTTAATAATTTACCATTTGCACCTAAACCATTTATGGTATAATTATTCGGACCTCTTTCGCTAGGGTAAAAAGCCATATCTAAAATTGAAAGATTAGTGATTTGGCTTCCAAGATCTGGATCTTTATTGGGGAAAACCTCTGTTTCTAAAACTTCTCTAGAGTAATGATATGATTGTTGAGCAATAGTATTTCCATTAGCAAGCGAAAGTGTTTTATTAATATTTGGTGGAGTTATTGAAGTGTTTCTGTAGAAAAGGGGATCAATTGTATACCATGCTAATTTTGCTCTTTTAAATCCGGAGATTAAATCATTGTTTAAAGCAGCATTTTCAAATAAGTCTTCTTGACCTTGAGGAATACTTGCAATTCTCCAAGCCCCCATATTTTTCACGCTAATAGAAGTTCTACTAGATTCAAAATCGTCTATATATGATACTCCATTTTTACCTACAGCCCTATGGTGACCAGGAATTAGTTGAGCAAATTCAGCATTAGCTACTAATCGTGATTTTGCCTTAGTTTCTATAAAAGGAAGAAAATCTACAGCCTTGGTAAGCCATGGTGCTTCAGTTTGATATGTTCCATCTAGTCCCCAAATTGTATTTGATATTGGTTCATCTCCTGTATTTATTTTTGTTGTAAATGGTCTCTCTGTAAGATTCAACATCGTAGCGCCAATTATAAAATCTTTATTAATTTCATAATCAGCGTGTAATCCTACAAGTGTCTTATTTTGCACACCATACATCGTGTTATTTTCTAGAGATATTTTAATTGGAACTCCAGAATTTAAAATTCCTTCATTAATAATTGTTACCCTTCCCATTGTATAATCAACAGTATAATCTTGATTCTCAACTAACTTCTGAGAACCTGCCGTAACAGTAACAGACCCCTCTGGAACATTCATAGCGGTAAGTCTTATTTCTGATCCTGAAGCTCCTTGGTAACTTCCTTTAATTCGGAATTTATTAAGTTCTGGGTATTGACGAGCAATTGTTAGTGTGGAATCATAAAGAGCTTGATAAACATATTTATCAGCAATACTTTGATCTGAAAATTTAGATCTTAAATGCTCTCCAAATGGTTGAAGAACAGGAAATATAATTCTTCCATTAGCTGTCTTAGCTGTTAAACCTTCTATAAAATCAAATACCCCATCAGATTGATTATCCATTTGCTGATTTAATTGATCAACATTAACAACCTTTATTAATGGAATTCCATCAATAATTCCTTCTGGAATATAGTTTGTTAGAGCTCCTGATTCTTCAGTATTCTCATAAACAATATCTAAAATAAAGTTGTTACTACTCATTTGATATGCTCCAAGAGCATAAATATTTTTCATCATAAGATCCCAGTTAGGATATTTTGGTGAAAAATTTGTTCCCTTTAACATCTTTACAATTAAGGTTTGAGGCGCAGTGGGACCTGATGAAGTGAATTCACCTACCTGAAATGTATTATTACCTACTGTATATTGAAAAGCCACAGCTAAGACCTCATCATTATTTAATGCTTGGTTTAAAGAAATATATCCAAGCTGAGGGTGTATTGAATACTCTTGTGATGAGAGTTTTCTCGCTCTCTCTAATTTCTCATAATCTTGTCCATTTAAAAAACCTATTCCTATTTGAGAGGAAAGAATATTATTTACATCATTAATATTTCTAATACCACTAAAGTTTGTTGTTAAGGATTCAAACATATCATTAGCTGCATTATTATCAGGAAATGTACTTCCATTAGAAAGTGTGAATTGAGTATTGTAAATATTACCACTAGTTTCTCCTAAATCTAAAAAAGAAACAATGTTTCTTGTGTCATTAGTTGTCCCAGTTTTATTGGTTATCCAAACTTCAACTCTTGTTATATTTATAGGAGAATTTACAAATGGGAGATTAGCTAAAGAATTATCATAATTTTCTTTAAAATAGTGAGCAAGAAAAAAATGTTTATTAGCTTCATATTGATCAGCGTATATATCAAATTCTGAAGTCTGAGCTCCACCACTTACCTCAATCTCTGAGGTACTACTTTTTTGCTGTGAAAGAATACCCGTAAATGTAGTTCTTCCAAATTGCATCTGTGTTTTTAAACCAAATAAAGACTGACTTCCCGTTATTAAAGTACCGTTTAGAGGCAAACTTACATTTCCTATTTCTATTTTCTTAATAATTTCATCTTCATATCCAGTATATTCTAGCTTCATATTATTTTCAAAATCGAAAGTAGCTTCAGTATTAAAATTTGTTGTTAACTTAAGCTTATCTCCGATTTTACCAATTACATTCATTTGAATCTTTTCTTGAAAATCAAATGTTGTTGTTCGTCTTTGCTCAACAGGNAAACTAGGGTTATCTAATCTATTTATTTTTAATCCAAAAATTAATTCTGCTGANCCTTGTGGACGAATATCTACTGAATTCCCACCAAAAATTTTATCAAAAGCTTGGCCTGGNATATATAATTTTGGCATCCCATAAGATTGATTNTTACTAGANATTTGCTGCTTTGTTCTNTTACGCCAATAATTATTAATTGAGTTTTTCATTTTTAAATNNTGAAACTGCTTAAAATCTAAAATTTCTGACCTATTTAAATCAATTTCTCCAACTCTATTATTAAAGAGNTATTGATTATTCAAAATATCATAATTAATAATTGGTCTAAGGTTAGATGGAGTATTTAGAAACAACCCACTATTATAATTTGTGTTATATGGAAAAGGAAGATTATAATTTTCAGTAGAATCTGCAGGAGAGTATCCAAAAGCCCTTACATTTAAAAATAATGTAAATACTAGAAATAAAATTAAAGAATTTTGAAAATTATTACTCAAATTAAATAAACGAATTTATACCAATTACATTTGACTTAAAGCTGTCTTTACTAACTCTTCAACGCTTGCAACGTCTGGGTTTTGTTTAAGTACTTTATCAATTTTTTGTTCAGAACCTTTTTTAGCAAAGCCTAAAGCTAGTAGTGCAGATAACGCTTCTGACCTCATTGTATTGTCTAGATCAAAAGAAATTTCTGATGTAGGCATACCTTTTGCAACTTTATCTTTTAGATCTATTATTATTCTTTGCGCTGTTTTAGCTCCAATTCCTTTTACATGCTGAATTGCTGGCACATCCGCAGTTGTAATATATGTAACAATTTCATTTGCATTATAGGTTGATAAAATAACTTGAGCTGTACTTGGCCCAACTCCAGAAACACTTATAAGGTTTCTAAACAGGTGACGCTCTGCCTGATCATAAAAACCATATAAAGTATGAGAGTCTTCTTTAACTGAGAGATGAGTATATAACTTACAAAACTCATCTTTAATAGATGAAAAGGTTTGTAATGAAATATTGATCCTGTATCCTATTCCGTTACAATCTAAAACAACATATGTTGGAGTTTTCTCTACAAGTTTTCCAGTTATCTGTGTTATCATTTAATTTTAAAATTGAGAAATTAATAGCCTAGAAAAGTTAAAATCTATTTAACTACTAGTTTTTTTACAGAGATATTTTGATTATCAACAATTAAATTAGCAAAATATATACCACTTTGAAATCTATCAGTATCAATAGTTAAGCTTCCAGAATAATCAAGAGGAATATTTGCAACTGTTTTTCCAAAAATATCTAAAATTTGTAAGAATGAGTTTTTAGAGGCAACATATGAAATAGAAGTCTTTTTAGAGGCTGGATTAGGATAAAATTCTGTTAAACTTAAAGCTCTAAAACTTTCATGAATACTAGATGTAGAACCATTATAAACTATAGTAATGCACGAAGCATCGTTTGGGTCATTATCAGGGTAGAAACAGTATTGTATTGTTGCAGAAGCAGGAGAGCCAAAAGCATCGTAATATCCTCCAAAGTCAGTTGCATCTGCTTGACCAGCACCAATAGTGTTGGTAGCAGGTGATATATAAGTATTCTCACCATAACAATTAGCCGCCCAACAAAAGAAATTTGATGTGCCAGCTGTTGTATCGATTATAACCTTCTCACATAGGATATCTAATGAAGAATTAGAGATGTTTTTTACTGTTAAAGTAGAATGAGCTTGCAAGTTAGGATTTGAATTTACATTAGTATTTCCTGTAATGTCTAAACTTTGTGCAAATGCAGAATTTGAAACTATAAATAATAAAGATAATAAAAGATGTTTCATGAGATATATGTTTTAAGCAAATATAAAAAACTTTAAATTGATAGTGTCATTGCTAGCAAACTATTAATTTTAAATGAATATTGTCTTACTAAGATTAATTTTGAATAATAAGTAATTATTTGATAATAATCCTAAAAATTACTATATTTGATGCAGAAAGAATATTAACTTTCGTAAAAATTTAATTAAAAACAAATTATCAATGATGAAAAAACTACTAACTTTTGCTTTTGCTTTGTTTACAACATTTGCATTTGCACAAACTTTTGTCAGTACAAACGCTGAAAACAAAAATGTTGTACTAGAAGAATTTACTGGAATAACTTGTACATTTTGTCCAGATGGCCATGTAATTGGTCAAGGACTTCATGATGCTAACCCAAATGATGTATTTTTAATAAATATTCATGCTGGAGGTTATGCTAATCCAACAGGACCAGGAACAGATTTTAGAACTTCTTTTGGATCTGCTATTGATGGTCAATCTGGACTTGCAGGTTATCCTGCTGGAACAGTAAACAGACATAATTTTCCAGGACTAGAACAAGGATCAGCTGGAGCAACAGCTATGGGAAGAGCTAATTGGGCAACTGCCGCTACACAAACACTAACTGAACCTTCGCCTGTTAATGTTGCAACACAAGCAAGTGTAGATTTATCTTCTGGAATTATTACAGTTGATGTTGAAGTTTACTTTACAGGAACTCAAACA
>JGI24539J26755_10000396_pt1 | contig 20432 bp, 21 predicted proteins | sample NorSeaMetagenome_2_FD_26755 | JGI IMG/M metagenome (IMG submission 26755) | reverse complement strand
AGATTATAATTATTCATTTTTTTATTGAACTCTAAATTGTCTTCTAAAACTTTTATTAGCGTTCCATCTGATTTAAAAAGTGAATATATTGGCGGAGTATTTGCATCTGAAAAAGAGTTAATATAATACTTCATTCCTTTACTAAAGTTAACAGAATTTGTTCCTAAATCTTTACTTAATTTTTTAGTTATCCCACTATCTAAATCTAAAACATATAATGTTCTATTTATTGATCCTTCCTGAGTTGATCTGTAGAAAACCTGCATTTTATCACTATCAAGACCATCAAAAGATGTAACTTCCCATGAACCTTTAGTTAATTGTTCTTCACTTCCATCTAAACCTTTTAAGTACAAATGATTATATCCGCTTTTTTCTGAAGTCCAAATAAAATAATTGTTAGGTAAAAAGGTTAAATTATCATTTATATCAATGTAGTATTTATCTTTTTCACTAAATAAAATTTTATTTGAAGCATCTTTTGCATCTACTAAAATAAAGTCTAGTTCATTTTGATGCCTATTTAAACCAACTACAGATAGAATATTTGGATCATTAGTCCATTTAATTCTTGGAATATATTCATAATCTTTTTCAGTGTAAATAAGAGTATTTTTATTTTTATTAATATCAAATAAGTAAATATTCACTGTTGAGTTTTTCTCACCTGCTTTAGGGTATTTAAATACTTGTTGTTGTGGGTATAATTCGTTAGTAAAACGATCCATAGAAAATTCTTTTACATGAGATTCATCAAACTTATAGTAGGCAATAGATTTTCCATTAGATGACCATTCAAAACCTCTAACTAATTTAAATTCTTCTTCATAAACCCAATCTGAAGCACCATTTATAATGTGATTTTCTTTTCCATCATTTGATACTTGAGTTGTTTTACCATTTTTAATATTTTTAATAAATAAATTATTATTTAATACATAGGCAATTTTAGTACCATCAGGAGAAAATTTTGGATATCTAATTTTTTCTTCGTGAACTTCTTTAATTTTATTATTATGAACATTAAAAACAAAGTACTTTGCCCTTTTGGAATATCTATAAATAGATTCTGTTTCGGTCGCAAGTAAAATAAGTTTTTCATTGTCACTAAACGAATAATTAGAAATTCTTTTTATTGTAAAATCTGAGCTATTAAAAATTGTTCTAACAACTGATCCATCTTTGAAGTTATATTTTATTATTTCTTGATGATCATCTACTTTTTTTAAAATTGAGTAATGCTCACCACTATTCATAGATTTTAAATTACTAAAACCTTTTGGAAAAAGAGAATATTCTATCAATATTTCTTCTAAAGAAATATCTTTTTTTTGAGCATTTGTTAAAAGGCATAATAATATACTTAAAAATAGTAATGTAATTTTTCTCATTCTTCTTGTTTAATGATTTGCTAATTTACTTAAATTTGATCAAAATATCTCTAATATGAAATACACTAAAATTTCAGATAATCACATTAAAGACTTCATTAATATTTTAGGAGATATCAATGTTTTATATAATGATCAAAGTATTGACTTATACTCTAAAGATCAAACTGAAGATTTGATTTTTCCTCCTGAAGTTGTTTTAAAACCCTCTGTAACTCAAGATGTGTCTAGGATTCTTTCATATTGTAATGATAATTGTATACCAGTTACTGCATGTGGAGCCAGAACTGGATTAAGTGGAGGCTCTTTACCAGTTTTTGGTGGTGTAGCTTTGAGTTTAGAAAAATTTAATTCTATTATTGAAATTGATGAAAGAAATCTACAAGCCACTGTAGAGCCTGGAGTTATTAATCAAGACTTCAGAAATGCAGTTGAAAGTAAAAACTTATTTTATCCTCCAGATCCTGCAAGCAAAGGAAGTTCTTTTCTTGGTGGCAATGTATCGGAGAATGCTGGTGGCCCCAAGGCTCTTAAGTATGGAGTAACAAAAGATTATGTTTTAAATCTAGAAGTTGTTTTAGCTTCTGGAGAAGTAATATGGACGGGTGCAAATGTTTTAAAAAATGCTACTGGATACAATTTAACTCAATTATTAATTGGAAGTGAGGGAACTCTTGGAGTAATAACAAAAATTGTATTTAAGTTGATTTCACTTCCAAAAAAAGATATTACTATTCTTGTTCCTTTTAATTCGTCAGAAAATGCTTGTAGTGCAGTTTCAGCAGTTTTTAGAGCTGGAATAACTCCTTCAGCTCTTGAATTTATAGAAAGGGATGCAATTGATTGGGCAATAAAATTTACTGATGTTTCACTAGAAATTAAAAATGAAACAAAAGCTCATTTACTTATTGAGGTAGATGGTGAGAGTATTGAAGAACTTTATTTAGATTGTGAGAAAATATCTTCTGTTATGCAAGAGTTTAATTGTGGTGATATTTTACTTGCTGATAATCAAAGTCAAAAAGATCGAATTTGGAAACTTAGAAGATCAATAGGAGAGGCAGTGAAATTAAATTCTATTTATAAAGAAGAAGATACTGTTGTACCACGTGCAGAGTTACCAAAACTATTGTCTGGAGTAAAAGAAATTGGAACGAAATATGGATTTTCTTCAGTGTGTTATGGTCACGCTGGTGATGGAAACTTACATATCAATATCATTAAAGGGTCAATGTCTGATGAAAAATGGGAAAATGATTTAGAATATGGAATCCGAGAAATATTTAAACTCACTAAAAATTTGGGGGCACAATTAGCGGTGAACATGGAATTGGTTTTGTGCAAAAAAAATATATGGATATTGCATTTTCATCTAAAGCGATTTCTTTACAAAAAGAAATTAAAAAAGTTTTTGATCCAAAACATATATTAAATCCTGGAAAGATTTTTTTATAATGTTAATTAATAAAAATATCTAGTAAAACAAAAACACAAAATATAATTGAAGCTACTCCATTAGTTGTGAAAAAAGCTATATTAATTTTGGAAAAATCATCCTCTTTAATAATACTATGTTGTAAAAATAATAGTCCAATAAAAAGTAAAGATCCTATCCAATAGAAATATTGAAAATTATTTTGCGAACCAATTACAATAATTAAAACAATAGCGATTAAATGTAAAAATCTTGAAAACCACAATCCTTTTTTAACTCCTAATAATACAGGTATTGAATTTAAGTTATTATTTTCATCAAATTCTTTATCTTGAAGAGAATAAATTATATCAAAACCACTTACCCAAAATAATACTAAACACGACATTAATAAAGGAGTAAGATCAAATTGTCCAGCAACTGCTAAATATGCTCCAATTGGAGACAATGAAAGACCCAAGCCAAGTATTATATGGCATAAAGAAGTAAATCTTTTAGTATAACTATAGCCAAGAATAATTAATAGTGCAACAGGTGATAAGTAAAAACAGATAGTATTAATAAAATATGTAACAATTACAAATAAAATAGAGTTAATTATTACAAAAATTAAAGCATTTTTAGCTTTAATAGTTCCGTTAGGGATTTCTCTTATTTCTGCTGTTCTAATATTTTTTTTGTCAATTTCTCTATCAATATATCTATTAAATGCCATAGCAGAAGAACGTGCTAAAATCATACAAATAATAACATAAAATAATTTGATTATTTCGAATTCAAAATCTTGGCAGGCAAGAAAAAAACCTATTAATGCAAATGGCATTGCAAAAATTGTATGACTAAATTTTATTAGTGATAAATAGTTTTTCATCATTCAAATGATAGTGTAGAGTCTTTTGTAATTAACCACTTTGTATTAAATTTTTCAAGTTCTAACCAAAACATACCTTTAGGATTGTCTTCTTTTCTGATAAGCTCCCATTTTCCTTTAAGTTTAGCTGTTTTTAATGTTGTTAATTTTGTATTTAATATTTGAAATTTTAGATTACCCATTTTAGATTTTGTGGGATAACTAATTTTATACCTTTCAAGTGTAGCTTGCCACCCATATGTTGGTTCATGCTTTAATGAAGTGAAAACCAAATCTTTTGAATTCCAATAGCCTAGCATGAATCCATCTATATCTCCATTGTTCCAATAATTTTGTTGTGTCGTTAGTATTTCTTTTATTGCTTCAATTTCAATCTGATCTTGTTTTAGGTTTTTATCTGATTTGTTCACGTCGCAGGATGAAAAGATAATTAAAAAAGTTATCATTAATCGCATAAGACAAATCTACCAATTTTTATCAATAATATTTTACGATATTTGCATTTGTTATGAGAATAAAACCGTCAATTCCTAAAGGGACAAGAGATTTTACTTCAGAAGTTATGTTTAGAAGAGAATTTATATTTAAAAATGTTAAAAGCATTTTTAAAAGTTATGGTTATTCTCCTATTGAAACTCCAGCAATGGAGAATATTCAGACTCTTACTGGAAAATATGGTGATGAAGGAGATAGGTTAATTTTCAAAGTTTTAAATTCTGGCGATTATTTAAAAGATATTCAGCTAGACGAAAATGTAACTTCACAAAATATTTCTAATAAAATAGCTTCAAAGGCACTTCGCTATGATCTAACGGTCCCTTTTGCAAGATTTGTTGTGCAAAATCAAGAAAAATTAACCTTTCCTTTTAAGAGATATCAAATGCAAAATGTTTGGCGAGCTGATAGACCTCAAAAGGGTAGATTTAGAGAGTTTTTTCAATGTGATGTTGATATTGTAGGTTCAAATTCTCTTTTAAGTGAAATTGAGTTAATTCAATTAACTGATGATGTTTTTACTTCATTAAATATTCCAAACGTTAAAATATTTATTAATAATAGAAAGGTTTTAGTTGCAATGGTTAATAAGATGCTAGCTAAAGAATATTTTAATGATATTGTTATTGCTTTAGATAAGATTGATAAAATAGGTTTTGATAATGTTAAAAAAGAAATAATTGCTAAAGGAGTAACTAAACAATCATGTGAAATTCTTGATGATTTTGTTAACTGTAAAAGCATATCTGATCTTGAGATCCTTTTATCTGATACTGATTCATCAAAAAATGGATTAGATGACTTAAAATTTATTTTTGATAGTATTAATAAAATTGGTCTTAAATCATGTGAAATTGTTTTTAATATTACACTTGCAAGAGGACTAGATTATTACACTGGATGTATTTTTGAAGTTATTACTAAAGAATTAAAAATTGGNAGTATAGCGGGTGGAGGAAGATANGACAANCTNACTAGTGTTTTTGGTAACAATAAATTATCTGGGCTTGGTATTTCATTTGGGATAGATAGGATTTATTTAGTAATGGAAGAACTTGGATTGTTTAATGATCAAATAGATAAAGATACAAGTGTAATGTTTATTAATTTTGGTAAGGAAGAAGCTGTAGAGTGTTTACCAATTATTCAAAAACTAAGAAAAGTTGGTATAATTTCTGAAATTTATCCTGATTCTACAAAGATTAAAAAGCAAATGACGTATGCAAACAATAAAAGTTTTGATTATGTTGTAATGATTGGTGAAGATGAGATAAAAACAGGTCTTATTAGTGTTAAAGATATGTCTAACGGTTTTCAAGAGAATGTCACAATTAACGATTTCATTAAAAAGTTAAATTAAATGTCCAGTATTTATATTTTAGGAGATAAAGAGCTTTCAATTTCTGATATTAATGAAATAATTCAAAATAATCTTAAATTATCTTTAAGTGATAAGGCAATAAAACGTGTTGAAGATTGTAGGTTATTTCTTAATAAAAAGATTTCAAAATCTATTGATCCAATTTATGGGATTAATACTGGCTTTGGCTCACTTTGTAATAATAAGGTTGCATCTGATAATTTATCTCAACTACAATATAATTTAGTTGTTTCTCATGCTTGTGGTGTTGGAGAGGAAGTTCCTGAAGACATCGTTAAAATAATGATGATATTAAAAGTTCAATCATTATCCTATGGGAATTCAGGTGTTCAATTGAAAACTATTACAAGACTTATCGAATTATATAATAATGATATTTTCCCTGTCATTTATGAGCAAGGTTCTTTGGGTGCTTCAGGAGATTTAGCTCCATTGGCTCACATGTCATTAGCATTATTAGGATTAGGTCAAGCTAATTTTAATAGCATAAAAACAGATGTAAAATCAATTTATAAGAAATTAGGTTGGGAGCCAATTAATTTATTATCAAAGGAAGGTTTAGCATTATTAAATGGTACACAGTTTATGTCAGCTTATGGTGTTTGGTCAATTATCATCTCCAAAAGACTGTCTTATTTTGCTGATTTAATTGGTGCAATTTCTTTAGAGGGTTTTGATGGTAGAGGAGAGTGTTTTAATGAATTGATTCACAAAATTAGACCACATGGTGGTCAAATTAAAACTGCTAAAAATATAAGAGATTTTCTCAAAGGAAGTTCCATACAAGCGAACTTTAAAGAGCATGTCCAAGATCCTTATTCTTTTAGATGTATACCACAAGTTCATGGAGCAACTAAAGATGTGTTAAATCATGTTCAAAGTATCTTTGAAATTGAAATTAATTCTGTAACTGATAATCCAATTATTTTTGTGAACGAAGATGAGATTATTTCTGGAGGTAATTTTCATGGTCAGCCATTAGCTATGGCACTTGATTATTTAGCTATTGCAATGTCTGAATTAGCATCAATTTCTGAACGAAGAACTTATCAATTAATATCCGGACAAAGAGGATTGCCTTCTTTTTTAGTTGCTAATCCTGGTCTGAATTCAGGTTTCATGATTCCTCAATATACAGCAGCAAGTATTGTTAGTCAAAACAAGCAATTATGTACTCCTGCTTCAATAGATTCAATTGTTTCTTCTAATGGTCAAGAAGATCATGTTAGTATGGGAGCAAATGCAGCAACAAAATTATATTGTGTTGTAGAAAATGTTGAAAAAGTTTTAGCTATTGAATTAATGAATGCTGCTCAAGCTGTTTCCTTTAGAAAGCATAATTCTTCAGAATTTATTGAATCTATAATAGATAAATATAGAGAAAAAATTAGTTTCTTAGAAAAAGATAGATTGATGAGTATTGATATTGAAGAGTCAATTGTTTTTTTACAAAATCTTGCTGTGGAAGAAGATTTGCTTTAATCTTCGCCTTTAAATACATATTCTAGAATATTAGCTCCCATCTTTAATGCATTTTGTCTAGTTTCAAAACTGTCATTATGAACTTCAACATCCTCCCATCCATCACTTAAGTCAGATTCAAATGTATATAGACATATTAGCCTACCATTGTTAATTATTGCCAGTGCCTGAGACGGGTTTCCATTGTGTTCATGGATCTTAGGAAGGCCATTTGGAAATTTGTACGTTTGATTAAAAATCTTATGGCTGGAAGGTAGTTCAATTAAATCAATATCTGGGAAAACTTTTTCAAGTTCTTTTCTTATGTAGATATCCATTCCATAATTATCATCAATATGTAAAAAACCACCAGCTAGAAGATAATTTCTTAAGTTTTGAGTTTCTTGATTATTAAAAATAACATTTCCATGACCAGTCATATGAATAAAAGGGAAATTAAAAATTTCAGCACTTCCAACTTCAACAGTTTTATACTTATTAATAATATTTGTGCCAAGATTTTTATTTGAAAAAATTATCAAGTTTTTTAGTGCTGTTGGATTTCCATACCAATCCCCACCTCCATTGTACTTTAGTACGGCTATGTCATATGTATTCTGAGCATGAACAAAAGTGCTGAAAAAAACAAAAAATACTAGTGATATTTTATACATTAAACTAATAATTAATATTAATAATATTTGTTGCAAAGATAGCAGCTGTTTCTGTTCTTAGCCTGTTTTCCCCAAGACTAATGTGTATAAAATTGTTATTGATTGCTTTTTCTATTTCATTATTTGAGAAATCTCCTTCAGGTCCAATTAAAATAGTTGAAGATTTATATATTTTTTCATTTTTTAATAATTTTTTAGAATATTCATTACAAGATGCAATATATTTTTTATTGTTTATTTTATTTCTAATAAAATCTTTAAATGATACAGGTTGATTAATAATTGGTTTATGAAATCTTAATGATTGCTTCATTGCAGAAATAATTATATTTTCACATCTTTCTATTTTCAATTTTTTTCTTTCAGATTTTTCGCAAATTATTGGAGTAATTTCATCAATACCTATTTCTGTAGCTTTTTCTAAAAACCACTCAAATCTATCTATATTTTTAGTTGGAGCTATTGCTACATGTAGATTGTAATTATGTTTTTTTTTCTTTCTTACCTTTTTTATAACTTTTAGTTGACATTTCTTAGGGTCTTTGAGTACGACTTTAGTAGTAAATAAGTTACCTTTTCCATCTGTTAAGTAGATTAGGTCATCAATTTCTTTTCTAAGCACTTTTATTAAATGTCTGCTTTCTTCTTTTGGTAGAATAGTTAAATCTTCAATTTCTTTATGATAGAATAATTGCATATTATTTTAGCTCTTTTTTACAATAAAAATTACTTAACAATTTACTTATTTTTTTGGAGCTGCTTCAAGGATTTCTTCGCTAGCATTATCAGCAAATTGTTTGAAGTTTTGATTAAATGCATTCGCTAATTCTTTCGCTTTCAAATCATAATCATTCTTATTTTCCCATGTGTTTTTAGGGTTTAATAGTTCTGAGGGAACATTTGGACAGGAATTTGGCATATTTAAACCAAATATTTCATGTTTTGTATATAAAACATCATTGATTTCATTATTTAATATTGCCGTAATCATTGCTCTTGTATACTTAAGAGAAATTCTTTTACCTGTTCCATAGCTTCCTCCTGACCATCCAGTATTTATAAGCCATACATTAACATCATGTTTTTTCATTTTTATACCAAGCATTTCAGCATATTTTGTTGGGTGTAATGGCATAAATGGTGCGCCAAAGCAAGCTGAGAAAGTAGTTTGTGGCTCTGTTACGCCTTCTTCAGTTCCCGCTACCTTAGCTGTATAACCTGAGATAAAATGAAACATAGCTTGACCTTTTGTAAGCTTTGAAACAGGAGGAAGAACACCAAATGCATCAGCTGTTAGGAAGAAAATATTTTTTGGATTTTTTGCAAAAGATGGTTTTGTAATATTTTTAATAAAATCAATAGGGTAACTTACTCTAGTGTTCTGAGTTATTGAATCGTCTTCATAATTAACTCTATTTGTATTAGGGTAATAACTTATATTTTCAAGTAATGCTCCTTGTTTTACTGCAGAGTAAATATCTGGTTCTTTTTCTTGTGAAAGATCAATACATTTTGCATAACATCCTCCTTCAAAATTAAATATTGTTTCATCACTCCACCCATGCTCATCGTCGCCAATTAAATTTCTATTTGGGTCGGCTGACAAAGTTGTTTTTCCAGTACCAGATAATCCAAAAAATATTGCCGTATCTCCTTTTTTTCCAGAATTTGCACTACAATGCATTGATAATACATTTTTTTGATGAGGCAAGATGAAATTTAAAGCAGAGAATATACCTTTCTTAATTTCGCCTGTATATCCTGTTCCACCAATAAGAATAATTTTTTTTGTAAAATTTAATATAGCAAAATTATGTTTTCTTGTACCATCTTTTTTTGGGTCTGCTAAAAAACTTGGGGCATTTAAAATTACCCATTCAGGTTCAAAATTTTCAATTTCTATATCATTAGGTCTTAAAAACATATTGTAGGCAAAAAGATTAGACCAAGAATATTCATTAACAACTCTAATGTTCATTCTATATTTTTCTTCTGCACATGCATATGCATCTCTTACATATAACTCCTTACCTTCAAGATGTTTGAGCATTTTTTCATGCAATAAATCAAATTTATTTTCATCAAATGATTGATTAACATCTCCCCACCAAACATGTTCTTTTGTTAAATTATCTTTTACAATAAATCTATCAAGGGGAGATCTTCCAGTAAATTCTCCGGTATTAATTGCTATTGCCCCTTGTGAAGTTATTTTTGCTTGACCTTTCTCAACTGCAATCTTAGATAATTCTTTAGATGATAGATTCCAAAATGCCTTTGCATTTTTAATTCCTAAATCAGTGATGGTAGCATTTTTTGCTCTCTTGCCTGTCTCAGTCATGTAAGTTTCTTTTGTATTATAAAGCTTACAAAGTTATATTTTAATCTTAAATATTATCAATTATTTCACCTTTTCAGTTGAAAATAATAGAATAATCCAAGATATACTTAAAAATATACCTCCTATTGGAGTAACTGGCCCTAAAAAAGATGCATTAATAGATAGGTATTCTTGAGTAGAAAGTAGATATATCGAAAATGAAAAAATAATTGTTCCTATTACCATCATCCATAATGCAATAGTTAAATTTTTATTAAAAAATTTATGATTCATTGTAAGAATTAATATTGCAAGTGCATGGTACATCTGATAGCGAATTCCAGTTAAAAATGAATTTAGTTGAACTGGACTCAATATGTCTTTTAACCCATGTGCTCCAAAAGCTCCAAGAATTATCGAGCTAACAGCAAAAAGAATAGCTATTTTTATAAAAATATTTTTCATTTTTAATTCATTTATTTATTAGCAAATTAAATAAAATAATAAATTAGCCAACTATAAAAATCATATATCATGAAGAAAGTTTTAATTATTGGTGCAGGAAGATCAGCAACCACACTTATTAATTATTTATTAAAGGAAAGTGAGATTAATAATTGGCTGGTAACTATTGCAGATTATAATTTAAATTTAGCTGAGAAAGCTGCTAACAATCATAAAAACTCTAACCCCATTAAATTTGATGTTACAAATACATTAGATAGAGAAAAGGAAATTAGTCAGTCTGATATTGTTGTTTCAATGCTTCCAGCTGCTATGCATATTCTTGTTGCTAAAGATTGTGTAAAATTAAAAAAGAATCTAGTTACAGCCTCTTATGTTTCAAAGGAAATCCAGGCTTTAAACAATTCAGCAATTGAATCTGGTGTTATTCTGTTAAACGAAATTGGTTTAGATCCAGGCATTGATCATCTATCTGCGATGAAAGTTATTGATCAAGTTAAAGATGATGGATATAAACTTACTTCTTTCAAATCTTTTTGTGGGGGGTTGGTTCATCCAGATTATGATAATAACCCTTGGAATTATAAATTTACTTGGAACCCAAGAAATGTAATTTTAGCTGGTCAAGGAACCGCACAATATATAATAAATGATAATTATAAATATATTTCCTATAGTAATCTATTTAAGAGGACAGAATCTATGGAAATTCTAGACGCTGGAGAATTTGAAGGATATGCAAACAGAGATTCATTGGGATATAGAAAAGATTATGGTTTGGATAATATTTCTACTCTATTTAGAGGAACACTTAGAAAAAAAGGTTTTAGCAAATCCTGGAATAAATTTGTTCAGTTAGGCATGACAGATGATAGTTATCAAATTAATAACTCTGAAGATCTTTCTAATAAAGAATTTTTAAACCTGTTTCTGCCAAAAAATGAAATCTTTTCTGTTGAAGAAAATTTCTGTAATTATTTTTCAATATCACTTGATTCAAAAGAGTTTCATAAATTTAATTGGCTTGGAATATTTTCAGATTATAAATCTGATATCAAATTGGCTTCACCAGCAAAAATATTACAACATATTACAGAAAGAAAATGGTCATTAGATGAAAATGATAAAGATATGGTTGTTATGCAGCATCAATTTGAATATTTAGATAACAAGGAGATTAAAAAGCTTAAATCTTCATTAGTAGTTTTTGGAGATGATTCTGTTAATACTGCAATGGCTAAAACTGTTGGTTTACCTGTTGCTATTGCTGTTAAGTTAATTCTTAACAACATTATTACACTAAAAGGAGTTCAAATTCCTACAAAAAAAGAAATATATAGTCCGGTTTTAAAAGAGCTTGCAAAAAATGGTATAAATTTTATTGAAGAATTAGTTTAGATTTAAAATATCAGTAGGAATTTCTACTTTTATTTCTTTACTGATATTATCAATTGACTTTATGAAAAAATTATTTACTGGAAAGCAGAAGTCATAAACATCATTTTTAACATACAGCAGCTCTTGTGCAGTCTGTTTATTAATTTCATAAATCATTCCTAAATCTCCTTTATCGTTGTCTATCACTTTGTAATTTAATAGACTAATTTTGGGCGATTTTGTATCTTCATGAATTATTAATTTTTTATCAATATAAACCTCTTTTTTTAATAGNTGCTTCACATCTTCTTCAGAGTTTAGATCAGAAAATTTTACAAGAAAATTATTTTTNTTTGCCTTTTTAATACTTTCAATAAAGAATGGAACTAAGCCNTTATCAATTTTAATNAATAAGTGTGTAGCATTAGTAACGTCAATTAAGATGTTTTCTGAGTTGAAGATAATTAATCCACCTTTGTANCCATGAAATTTAAAAATTGATCCAATTAAGAAACAATTTTTAAGATTCATTTATTTATCTTCTTTTGATTTTTCTTCAGCAGCAGGAGTTTCTTCAGCAGCAGGAGTTTCTTCAGCAGCAGGAGTTTCTTCAGCAGCAGGAGCTTCTTCAGCAGCAGGAGCTTCTTCAGCAGCAGGAGCCACAGCAGCGTTTAATTTTTCAGCAATTGATTTTGCTCTATCAGAATTAACTAATTTTTCGGCATCAATTTTAGACTTATGAGCATCAGCACTTGCTTTGTCTACATTTGATTTTTGATCAGTAATTTTCTGCTCTTTAGAGCTCATCCAGTCATTAAATCTTTTTTCAGCTTCTTCTTCATTAAATGCACCTTTTGCAACACCCATTAAAAGATGTTTTTTCATATATACTCCTTTGTATGAAAGAATTGCTTTAGCAGTATCAGAAGGTTGTGCACCTTTCATTAACCAATCAACTGATTGATCAAAATTAATATCGATTATAGCTGGGTTAACATTAGGGTTATAAATACCTAATTTTTGAATAAACTTACCATTTCTTGGTGATCTTTGATCTGCTACAACTAAATGATAAATAGGTTTTCCTTTTTTCCCGTGTCTTTGTAATCTAATTCTTGTTGCCATTTTTAATTTAATTTGGTTAAACCAACTCTGTGGTTAGTCCTCATTATTGAGGGGCTGCAAATCTACTAATCTTTTTTTAAAATAATTAATGTTTTATTTACAATTTTATTGATACTACTTTCTATCTATTAAAAATAGTTATTTTTTAATAAATATTATTTAATTTTGTGACCCCTTATTTAAAAATAAAGCTATGAGTAAAAGTGTTTCGAAAAATGAAAAAAAAGGTTTATCAAAAGATGACTTTAAAAATGTTATTCTTTCTGATTTTAGATTAGTATGTGAAGTCAGAGAAGCAGCAGCACTAGGAAGAAGAGATGTATTGTCAGGAAAAGGAAGTTTTGGAATATTTGGTGATGGAAAAGAACTTGCACAAATCGCTTTAGCCAAAGTGTTTAGAAATGGAGATTTTCGCGCGGGTTACTATAGAGATCAAGCGCTTATGATGTGCCTTGGTCAATTAACAACAAAACAAATGTTTGCTCATCTTTATGGAAATCCGGAGTTATCAGCAGAACCAAGTTCAGGATCTAGACAGATGATGAATCACTTTGGAACAAGACTTTTAAACGAAGATGGAACATGGAAAAATTTAATGGAACAAAAAAATTCTACTTCTGATATGGCTTGTTTAGCTTCAAATTTTCCTAGACTAGTAGGATTAGCACAAGCATCAAAAGTATACAGAGATAATAAGGCACTATCTCATAAATCTAAATTTAGCAATAATGGTTCTGAAATTGCTTTTGGAACAATTGGTAACTCATCTTGCGCTGAAGGACATTTTTTTGAAGCTGTAAATGCTATTGGAGTCTTACAAGTTCCGGCAATCATTTCTGTATGGGATGATGGTTATGGAATTTCTGTTGGTAATGAAGTTCAAATGACTAAGTCAGATGTTTCTGAAGTTCTAAAGGGATTTCAAAGAGATGATAAGGGTGAAGGTTTTGAAATTTTTAAAGTAAAAGGTTGGGATTATCCTGCTTTAGTTGAAACATATGAAAAAGCTGAAAAACTAGCTAGAGAGAAACATATTCCTTCTATTATTCATGTTATTGATATGACTCAACCAACTGGACATTCGACTTCAGGTTCTCATGAAAGATATAAATCTAAAGAAAGGTTACAATGGGAAGAAGATTTTGATTGTTTAAAGCAATTTTCATCATGGATTATTTCAAATAAAATAGCTGATCAAAAAGAGTTAGATGATATTAACAATGAAGTAAAAGTTTTTGTTAAAAAATCTAAACAAGATGCATGGAAAGAATACCAAGAACCGTTAAAGGCTGAGCTTAATGAGTTATTAGTTATTTTAAATAATATTTCAGCTCAGATTGATATTCCAGAGCTTGCTAAGTGGATTTCTGATCTTAAACAAGCATCTTCTTTTGGTCTTTTTAGAAGAGATTTTCTATCTGTTGCAAGAAAAGTATTGATAAAGATTGCAAAAGAAGAAATGCTCGAAAAGCAGACTCTAATTAACTTTATTAATACAAGTAAATCAGATAATGCAGAAAGATATAACACCTTTTTATATAATGAAACAGAGTTTTCGGCTAGAAATATTAAAGAGGTATTACCTGTTTACGATTCTAATGTTGAAGAAGTTGATGGAAGAATTATTTTAAGAGATAATTTTGATAAAATGTTTTCAAATGTTCCTGAAGCAATGATTTTTGGGGAGGATGTTGGTAAAATTGGAGGAGTTAATCAAGGTGTTGAAGGATTACAAGAAAAATATGGCGATGTTAGAGTTGCTGATACGGGAATAAGAGAAACTACCATATTAGGACAGGGTATTGGCATGTCCCTTAGAGGCTTACGACCTATTGCGGAAATGCAATATTTAGATTATTTACTTTATGCTTTTCAAACCATGGCTGATGATATTGCTTCTTTACATTACAGAACACATGGGGGGCAAATTTCTCCTGTCATTATAAGAACAAGAGGGCATAGATTGGAGGGTATTTGGCATTCTGGGTCTCCAATGGGAATGGTAATACATGGGACAAGAGGAGTGAATTTATGTGTGCCTAGAAATATGCAAAAGCTGCAGGCTTTTACAATACCTTAATGGCATCAAATGAACCGGCAATGGTTATTGAATGTTTAAATGGGTATAGAGTAAAGGAAAAACTTCCCTCAAATATGGGGGAATTTAGAACTCCACTTGGAATTCCTGAAATCACAAAAGAGGGTAATGATGTTACATTAGTTACCTATGGATCTACTTGGAAAATTGTTGCAGAAGCTGCTAAACAATTGGAAGATTTAGGTATTAGTGCTGAAGTAATTGATGTTCAAACTCTAGTTCCTTTAGATATTAATAAAACAATGGTTAATAGTGTTATCAAGACTAATAGATTATTAGTTATTGATGAGGATGTTCCTGGTGGAGCAAGCTCATATATTTTGCAAAATATTATTGAGGACCAAAAAGGTTTTTTCCATCTAGATAGTGAGCCACAAACCTTAGCTGCAAAAGCACATAGACCTGCTTATGGAAAAGATGGAGATTATTTTAGTAAACCTTCTGTTGAAGATGTTGTTGAGAAAGTTTATAAAATGATGAACGATGTTGATCCAAGTAAATTTCCAAATTTATATTAATAATGAAAAAAATAACAGAGTCTGACTCAAACCACCATTCTTTGGAGGAAATGACAACAGATGAGTTATTGCTTAATATTAATAAGGAAGATAATTCAGTACCAAATATTATTAAACAACATATCTCTGAAATTAGTGTTTTAGTAGATAAGATTTTTACTCAACTAAAATCTGGAGGACGTCTCTTTTACATTGGGGCTGGTACTTCAGGAAGACTAGGTATTCTTGATGCATCTGAGTGCCCTCCAACCTTTGGAGTAAGCCATGATTTAGTTATAGGATTAATTGCTGGAGGAGATAACGCAATACGAAAAGCAGTTGAATTTGCTGAAGATGATAGAATGCTTGGTTGGAGTGATTTATTAGCACATAAAGTAGGTAAAAATGATGTTGTAATTGGAATTGCTGCATCTGGAACAACTCCATATGTTGTTGGAGCATTAGAAGAATGTCAAAAAAATAATATTACAACTGGATGTATTGTTTGTAATGAAAATTCTCCTGTAAGTTTAGTTTCAGACTATCCATTAGAGATTGTTGTTGGTCCAGAATTTGTTACTGGAAGTACAAGAATGAAATCTGGAACTGCTCAGAAATTAGTTTTAAATATGATTTCAACATCTGTAATGATAAAACTTGGTCATGTTCGTGGTAATAAGATGGTAGATATGCAGCTCTCAAATGAAAAATTAGTTGATAGAGGTGTCAAAATGATTATTAAATCAAAGGATATGTCTTATGAAAAGGCAAAAGAATTATTAAAAGAACATAATTCAGTCAGAAATGTATTAAAATTTATTAATGAGTGAAATTGATAAGGATAAAATTATAAAAGGAGCAATGTGGCTTTCTGCTACAGCACTTGTTATTGCTCTTGATGCTTCTTTGCTATTTATTGGTTTTAATAATATGCGAAAGGATAGTTATACAGTTATTATAATTGCTATTGTTTTATTACCAGTACTTTTTTATTGTGCTTACAAAGGTCTTAAAAATGTTTTAGATGCTATATTTTCATAGCCATAGTCATTTCTCTTTTTCCAATTGGTCCCGGAAGGCTTATAACTTTAAAACCAACTTCTTTTAATTTTCTTTTGATAATTCCTTTAGCACAATATGTTACAAGAAATCCATTTTTTTTCAGAAAAGAAAACATTTTTTTTAATATTTCTTCTGACCACATTTCAGCTTGTTTTTCTGGTGAAAAAGCATCAAAAAAAATTATATCAAATTTTAAATTAGTTTTATAATCAAGTATATCCTTTTTAATTTTTATTAAATTAAAATACTCAGATAATTTATTTAAGCTATTCCAATTTGAATCGTGTAAGTCAATAAATTTTTTTTTATCAATACCTAATGTTTTTGGGTAGTTTAGATTTTTAAATTGTTCTTTATTTATTGGGAATTTTTCAATGCTATGGTAATTACAAAATATTTTTTTTACTTCAACATAATTTTGACTCAAAAAAGCATTTAATCCCGTACCAAAACCAATTTCTAATAATTCAATACTTTTTTTCTCTACTTTTTCAAGACCATTTTTAATAAAAACATGTAAAGATTCACTTATAGCTCCGTGTTTGGAATGGTAGTTTTCATTTATTTCCTTTGAAAATATTGTGTGTGATCCATCTTTTGTTAAAATCAGATTATTCACTTATTTAATTTTCAGTTTATTAATTGTTGCAATTGTTCCTAGACAAAATTGCTGATGACATGAAATACAGTTGTTTATCATATTATTATAATTATTAGTTTTTATGTTATTGTCAAGAAAATTTGAAACAGAATAATTATACATTTTTACAAAATTAGAGTAAGTATTTGTTGATTTTAAATTTTTATCTGATGGTTCTGCTTCAGTTAATTTATGTCTACTTTCAATTAATTTTGCAAAATATTCATTATTACTATTTTCGGAAGGATCAAAATTTACTTTTTCAATTTCATTTTTAATAATAGATGTATTTGTTTGCAACTCTCTCATAAGTAGAGCAAGTTCACTATCTCCATTTGGATTTAATGGTTTTGGTGTTTTTCTCTCTGTTTCTTGGCAGCTAAAAGAAGTACAGATTAGAATTAAAAAAATAAAAATTCTGCTTAACATTTACTTTATTAAAACAGCAGTAGCTTCTGAAATGCTATATGTGATTTTAGGCTCTGTAATTGCATCAATTTCTTCTTGAGATGCATTGGCATCTTCTTTTAAATGCCTTAGCCATGCTATAGAAAGAGTATCTACTTTAGCTATTCCTTGAACCACTGCTATATCTCCAGCTGATTCCATTGGAACAAAAAAACCATAGTCCTTAAATCTCACTAACATTTCTATAGAACTGTCTAATTCTACATACATCCAACAACCCTTTTTTTGACATACTGAAGTAATTGGAGCTTCAACTCTTACCATTGCTGAATCTCTTTCAGATAAAATAGTAATTAACTCAGAACCAGATATTTTTCCTTTTTCATTCATTGTAGAATCTCCAAAAATTTGAATACTATTTGATTCTAATGTTGAATTTTTAGTGTTGCTTGTACAACTATATATTAATATAAATGTAGATATTAAGATTAGATTTTTCATGTAATATTTTTTTTCAAAAGTATTTTAAAATTTTGTTTTAATAAAGTATTTAGCATATTAAATGATTTAATTAGTATCTTTGTACTAGATAAATTAATATGTTTTGATTAGTGTAACTCCTTCTAAAAATTCTCGATTAAATACTACTGATTTTAATAATCTTCCTTTTGGAATGGTATTTTCAGATCATATGCTTGTATGTAAATTCAAGAATAACTCATGGGGTCCTGTTCAAATCATGGAATATGGTGATTTTTCTATAAGCCCTGCTGCTCAGGTTTTTCATTACGGTCAATCTGTTTTTGAGGGTATGAAAGCTTTTAAAAATTCTTCTAATGATATTCTGTTTTTTAGAAGAGATGAGAATCTTAAAAGACTTAATCAATCTGCTAAAAGAATGGCTATTCCAGAAATTACATCTGAGATTTTTTATGATGGTTTAAATACTTTATTAAAGCTTGATTCAGAGTGGTGTAAGTCAGATCCAGGTTTTTCAATTTACATTAGACCATTTATCTTTGCTTCAGAACCATGTATCAAGGCTTCCTCTTCTAATGAGTATACTTTCATGATAATTCTTTCTCCCACAAAGACTTATTATAGTGACCCTATCCATCTTATTATTGAGCAAGAATACTCTAGGTCAGCTAGTGGAGGAGTAGGGTTTGCTAAAGCAGCTGGTAATTATGGAGCTTCTTTTTTCCCAACTAATTTAGCTAAGAAAAAAGGTTTTACTCAAGTAATTTGGACTGATTCAAAAAATCATAATTTAATTGAAGAGTCTGGTACTATGAATATTTGGTTTGTAATTGATAATGTTTTAGTAACTCCAAAGTTATCTGACACTATTCTTGGAGGTATTACAAGAGATTCTGTAATATTAATATCTAAAGATCTTGGATTAACTGTGCAGGAAAGGGATATCACTGTTGATGAAATATTAGAGGCAAGTAAAAAAGGTATTTTGAGTGAAGCTTTTGGAACAGGTACTGCTGTTTCAGTACTTCCTATTTCATCTATTACTTTTAAAGAAGATAAAGTTACATTTAGTAATTTAGAAACCATTACGCTAAAACTTAAAGATAGACTTTTATCTATTCAAAAGGGAATAGCATTGGATAGTTTTGGTTGGACTGATAAGCTAACAATAAATTAATTTGATTTAAAAATCATTTTGTAATGCATTATTCCTACCTCATCAAAAATATCTCCAACCTTTTCAAAACCAATTTTTTCATAAAAGCCAACAACTTGCACTTGGGCATGTAAATATTTAATTGAGGTTTTTTTATCTAGATCTTTAAGCATTGCATTTAAAATTTTGTATCCAAATCCCTTTCCTCTATACTGCTTTAATACAGCAAAACGTTCCATTTTAATTCCTTTTTCAGTTTTTCTATATCTTGCAGTAGCTATATTTTGATTATCTTTTATGAGTAAGAAGTGTATAGATTCTTCTTCATTTTCATATTCATCCTTTGGGTCACAATTTTGCTCTTCAACAAAAACTTTCTTTCTTATTGCAAAGCATTTTTGAATATTTTTATTATCAGAGAATAGTACTTTTAGTATTTTGATCATATTTGTTTTATTATTTCAAATTTATGTAAATTTGTAAAAAAATTCACAATGAAAAATCTATTTATTCCTGTTCTGTTAGTAGCTGCTTTTTTAATAAGTAGTTTCACAATTTCTCCACATACTAATGATGTGAAATTAAATACTAAAAACTCTAAACTTATTTGGACTGGAAGTAAGCCAACGGGCTCACATACTGGAACTATTGATATAGTATCTGGTTTTTTAACCTTTGATCATGGAAATTTTGTTGGTGGAACCTTTTCTATTGATATGAATACTATCTTGTGTACGGATATTGAATCTGAAAGTAAAAGTAATTATTTTGTTAGTCATCTAAAAGATGAAGATTTTTTTGATGTTGAGAAATTTTCTGATGCTAATTTAAAAATTACTAAAGTTTTCAAAATTGATGATAGAAATTATAGTGTCCTTGCTGATCTAACTATCAAAGGAATTACTAACCCTATTGCTTTTGAAGCTGAGGTTACAGGAAATGGTAATTCATTCGTTGCTGCATCAAAATTTACAATTGACAGAACCAAATGGGGGGTTGAATATAAATCAGGAAATATCTTTAAAAACCTTGGTGATAAAATTATCTATGATGATATTGAGTTTGATGTTTTTTTAATTTCAAATAAATAATTTTT
>JGI24539J26755_10000394_pt1 | contig 20499 bp, 2 predicted proteins | sample NorSeaMetagenome_2_FD_26755 | JGI IMG/M metagenome (IMG submission 26755) | reverse complement strand
ACTCATTCAGTAACCATCGCACTGTGTGCATTCACTACGGCTTCAGCCTTGTGGGAAATAATCTAAACAACACCCTTCGCACACCTTGATCCTTTTCGGATCCACTCTTTGCAGTCTTTGCCGAGCATCAGCCCCAACTACCGCACACTCACCTCCCTCCCTAGGTCCTTATTGCCTAGGTTGGGGGAGCTCGCCTTCTTCAGAGTCTCTCGCCCTGTTTCTCCGGTTTCGCTCCTTAGCCCCATCTCGTTCCTGGCGACCAGCCTTGTCCTTCCCATGTCTTGCTCTACTCCTCGTCGCCCCCTCCCCCCCTGTTGCCCTTTTCCTCGGTGTTGTACCGGGCGATTGGAGTCACCAGTTCTATGTACACTTTCTATGTCTGCTTTCTAGATTCCCTACCTATTATCAACGAACTCTATATATAAAAGAAAAGAAAACCCCCCCTTGTGGAGATAAATTACATCTGCCTCCTCCTCTCTTCCTTGTGCTTACTAGGCTTCGCTCCATCTCCTTTGCCGTTCCGTTCGGCCTGGTAAGACTTCCTCGTGCCCTTGAGGCCCCTTCCCTGCTTTGTCTGAAGGTGTAGTGCTCCCTTCTTGCACCTGGCTTTCTGCTCCCTTTGTTCATGCGCAGTGCTTTCTGAGTGCTTACCCCTTCGTGTTTCTTACGCCCTCCAGCGCTTCTCAGTCCTGGCCGGCCTCCGTCCTGCCGTACCATACTAGATTACGCATGCACGTCATGGCCGAGGTGCCCCTGTCCTCTCGGCTTCTTCGTGCGTCCCTTGTCTTCTCCTCAGCTCATTCCTTGGTCATTCTTTTGTGCAAAACTATGACCTGAGCCTGGTAAGACTTCCTCGTGCCCTTGAGGTCCCTTCCCTGCTCCATCTGAAGGTGTGGTGCCTTCTACTCGCGCCTGTCTTTCTTCTCCCTTTAGTCATGCGCAGTATTTTCTGAGTACCTGCCCCTTCGCGTTTTCAACACCCTCCAGCGCTCTTCAGTGCTGGCCGGCCTCCGTTCCGCCATGCCGCTCTGGTTTACGCATACACGTCGTGGCCGAGGTGTTCCTGCTCTCTCGGCTTCATCGTGCGTCCCTTGTCTCCTTCTCTGCCTGTTCCTTGGCCGTACTTCTGTGCAAAATATGACCTGAGAACTTTGTCTTGCTCCTCCAGGAGTCTTCTAGTCATCTTCTTCCTTATTGCTCCCCACTTGCCCTCTGGGACTTCAAGCAACTTCATATTGTCATTGTAGGTGCTTTCTTCCACCGACCCACATGTGCCTCCCACAAACACTAGCTGTTGCACCTGCCATCCTTTCCTTTCCCCAATTGCTTGGAGGCCTACCAAGAGGCTCCGGTACTGTTCCTCCGCTCTGTCCGTTGCTCGCTCCTGGTAAGTGTGTCTACAGTCCTGTGTCCTCTTGAATTCGATGGGAAAGCACTTCTTCCCGCTCTTATCCATTGCTATTCCATCCAGTCTTCGTCTCCAAAATCTTTCTTTAAAGTCTTGCTCTGAGACGGGAGATGACTCATTTCGATCCTTGAACGGGATCGCCATCTCAGCCAGCTTTGACTCCTCCCATAATTCCTCTTTGGTACAAAAAGTGCTGCATTCATCTTGGTCCCACATTTTATCAATTGTCTGTTCCGCCTCAATTGATATCATGACTAGCTTACTCTTTTTCCCTTTATGTGTCTGGATGTCTCGTAACAGGTCCTTGATGCACCTGTTGTGAGCCGCCGTGACGACCTCACTTTGTCCCAAACACCCAGCACTTTGGATGTGTCCAATGCTCTCCGGCGGTAGGGCTTGAGTGCTCATCCCTCGTCTTTCTAGTGCTGTTTTACACAAAGCACACCCTGCGCTCTCCCGCCGTCCAATCTTGTGTAGCCAGTTTCCGCACGGGAAGGTGCCGGTCACAACTTGAATAAGCCTTCTCCTTCTCTTCCACGGTACTGCTTTGTTTCTCAACCAGCGCCCCATCTCTTCTCGTCCAACTCTGTCCCGAACTAGAAAATCCGTGCACCAGGTGTTCGTGGCCGATTTCCCCATGTTTCGCGCTTCCAAGTCCTCAAAACACTCTTTGCCCCATTCCTGCTCGTCCTTGAACTTGCCTGCTCTTGCTGCCGTTCGTCCCGCGTGTGTGGCCTGCAACCATCTCTGGTTCTGGTGAAACCACACCCTGGCTGCCCAGTTCTTCTCTGCTGTCCCATACACCTGCTGCAGCTTGGCCTTCCCTGCCTGTTTCCTGAACGCGTTCCTAACACTATTCGTCCACACCGACCATTGTTGGACATTATCTCGCTCTATTGCAAACGTCATTCGGTCAGTGCGTTGGTTCCACTCCTTCTCTTCGTCAGGTTTTTCCCTTCCTCTTTCCGCCAGGGTATCCGCCCTTTCATTCAGAGCCTCTCCCCTATGTGACTTCACCTTGAAAAAGAAGGTGGCTCTTCCCGCATTGATCCTGGCTCGCAATAGCTCCAGAATCTCCTTGAGGATATCCGCATCTGGTGCTACGGCCATGGTAGCCCGTCCTCCCTGGCCCACCCATTTTCGGATCACCTTTAGCACTGACTCGTTGTCGCACAGGATAAGGACGTCCTCATGAAGTTCCGCTTGTCTTAACGCTAGTACTACTCCCCCTAACTCCGGCCTGTTCGAGCTGGACCCTTCCTCTTCTCGTCCGACTCTCGCCATCTTCTCAGCATCCGGTGTCCCCAGCCTGCAGCATCCAGCTCCCATGTGTCCTTTATGATTGGACCCATCTATTCCGAATACTGCTCCCTGGAATTCGTACCCTCCAATTCTGCCCACCTCGGATCCAATCCAATATGCCCTCTCCAAGCCACTCAACCTCACTTCGCACTCGTCTTTTTCCTCTCCACATTCCCACGCCAATTGCAGTTTCTGAAGAACCTCCTGCTTGGCTTCTGCACACTCTGTGTGCACCCATGCTGTCATACCTGCTGAGTTCACACTCGTCTCAATTGCTCCGCGCTTCCACCATCCTCTCTGCCTACACGCCCTGCCTCTCGTCTTCTCCTGGTCTTGGTGCTCCTCCTCCATCTCGTCCTCCGACATGTTGTCTTCACAAGGAGATTGCCTGTTCTCATCGCGCTTTTGTGCTCTGCCCTCAAAAAGAGCCTTCCCCTTTGTCTTGAAACCGCGTACCTCATCCTTCTTCCGACCAGGCCTTGTACGACTCCACACAATCCAGTCTCTTCTTTCGCTCATGACTCGTTCACATTCTTTTCTTCCATCCTCATCCAGAGATTCCCACAAGAAAACAGTCGGGCCGTCACTGCTGCCCCAAAAGACTTCCTTTCCCCTCCCTGCATTCGCGAAAAAAGGGGGTGCCGTTACTGCTGATTCTCCTTGTAATCTGGTCGCCCCATGTACTTCTTGCAAGGCTCGGAGCATGCGCCACGTCGGTGACCTGTATCCTTCCGCCTCTACCTGGTTCTGGTAGTTCACCTCCTGATAGATGAGGGCTCTAAGCTCCTTTTCCCGCCGTAGAGTGCACTTACTGAGATGATGCCATATGCTTCCAGCAATTGTCCATATCTCCCCTGGTTCCATGCATGAAGTGAGCCCTTGGTACGTGAACACCTCCGCCGCTCTGGATTCTTTCCAGACAATTGACGTTTCCGTCACTGCGACGTATCCCTGTCCACCTGCCCCTCTTGGCAACTTTTCATCTAAGAAAAGATCACGACCTACTTGTGCCTTCAATCCCGCGTCAGGCAGTACCTGAGGGTCATCCGCGAGCTGAGAGCGGAATGGGGGTTCCCAGCATCGCTGATGTCGAATGATTGACGCTGTGATTTGGTTTCGTATGTCGTGGCTGTCCTCAGGCATCGATTCCATCCACTGCGCTCCTCTTCCCTCTGTGGTTCTCTCATCATTCCATGCCCCCCAGATCTGGTCGAGCTCCCACGCCGCTGCCAGGGTTTCCTTTCTCTCCCTGTCAGTTGTGTGAAAGGCCTCGTCGGAAAGTCCGCGAATGTACGAGGAGATCGCTGGAGCCAGCTTTCTTGCAGTCGGTTTGCCTTCCATGTTGTCTTGCGCATTGACTATCTCATTCCGTTCCTGGACAAGCGACCATCCCATTTGGCCGGTGGTTAGCCACATCTGTCCATAGCCAGGCTGGTCACGAAGCAAGCCGCGGATCTCCGGCACAGTGTAGGCGATCTCTCCCCCGTTACTGTCGTTCCCGCGTCCGACATACTGAGGGTTGGCCGGAACCAGGATGATGCACACTTGTGCCTCGTGGTCTGGCCACTCGTCTTCTTGGATTTCCGTTTCCGATTCCGACTCGCTGCGGTCAGCCAAGCTTACGCGTGTGCTCGTAGCAGCCCGTCTTGGCCTTTTTGGTCTGGTGCTAGAGACTTCCCTAGTCCCAGTTGCGTTTCCTCGCCCTCCCTGCCTTCCCACCGCCACTCGGTTTCGGCTAATCTTGTTTTCAGTCGGTGCCCGCTTGAGTCCGCCCTCACGGGCTCGCTTCTCTCCTCGACCGCTCGTGCACAAGACACATGTCGCCGGGCTTTTCTTTACCCACTCCCGACGGCTGAAGTCATGGTGCGCTGCGCGTCGGTGGCACTGAAAGCACTTACGACACCGTTCTTTTCCTTTGACACTATACCACCACCCTTCTGCATCATCGTCCGGCGTGTATCCTGGGAAGTGCCCCTTTGGAATGAAGAAAATGTCAGTGCCTGCCGCCCACTCCAGTGCTGCAGCCAGGCCTATGTCGTTCCGTTCTAGTAGCTGCTTCTTCCTGGCCAGAGCTAGACCACTCTGCCATCCTCGAATNTGCGCAAGAAACTGCAATCCTGCTCCAGGGTCCTCCGTACTCTGTTGATCTGCCGGTGTCGCTCGTACGTCAGACACACTNTCCACAAAACGCTCTCCCAAGACATGCATGTTGACCGTGCCTGTTCCTTTCATCATTTTTCTCAGTTTGCGTCCTCCTTGGCTTTTGGTGTCTTCAACCTGTTGCTCCGCTTCCTCCAAGCTGTCTCCTGAAGCTACTGGTGCCTCGCAAATCTCACATGTTCTGCGTTGCGCTGNACATCTTTTNCACCACTGCACCTCACATTCTCTGCATTCCGCCGTGAGCCTGGTTTGACACTTTGAGCATGCGCTCTCTCTCGCTCGGATGAATTTCACTATTTCAGCGGTAGTTNCCAACATCGAGCCGCCTTTGACCTGGCTCACCAAATCCTGCCATTGTGCTCCCCACCCAGGTGGNAGCATTGCGCCTATTGCCTCCATGAGTCGGTGCGCCACCTCTGCCTCGATNTCCTTACNCTTGATGAGTCGAAGTAGACACCGTATGGTCATCTCCGGGTGTAGGCCTGGGTTGATGGCGTCTGCAGCTTCAGCNATGCTTNGCTGATGGCCTGGGCCGTCCAGCTCCTGCCCTTGTTGATGGCTGATTGCTCGCCAAAGAATTTCCGCGCCTTGACGTGTCTCAATCACTCTACTAGTGGTTGCTCGTCCGGGAGGTCTAGCCTCTTGCCCCTCAGCCCATTTCCTTGCTGGATGGTCTTTTCGGACCCTATTGCCAGTGGCTGTTAGAAACCACGCGACACTTCGTTTTCTGTTCTCCGAGGCGCTACCAATCTGGGCTGCTCGCCAATCCACCATGTCCAACCATCGTTGTACCGTGCCTCTTGTCTTCTCATTAACTCCTGTCACGTCACGTGTCAGTAGTATTCTTACTGTCTGAGTGCCCTCCTCCTTATTAACTCGGGTCAATAGCGGAATCTTGNGCACTTTGCCATCCCCTGAGCATGCACTTTGCGCCATCGTCTCCACCGTCGTGCATCCTGCGGCCATCAGCTTCGGGACTATTCGCCAAAAGGCTGCCTCCCCCTCCCAGACCAACTTCCACTGCTCTTTGTCCATGTGCCAAACACCTGCTTCCCATGACAGTTGGTTGCCCCCCATGGCTTCCACTCTTTGACGGAGCTTTCTCAACTCTCTCGTGGCCTTTGCCCAGCTTGTCCCCATCGAGGTCTCCTCGTCAAGTCGTGCTGGTTCCCACGCGAAAGGCATCTTGAGGAGTTGCATGCATTTCGCTGCCCTAGTCCACTTCGTCTGGAGGGTCTGGTTCCATTCCCACAANCCCATTTCTTGTTGCAGATCATCAAGCGACGAGCATGCCCACTGATCAAGTGCTTGGTCGAGNTCATGCTGNGCAATCTGTTTAGCAACGTCGTCATGTTTGATGCATCGCTGGAGGTGACGACACAACTCCTGCGCCATTATGCCCAGTGGACGGGGGTACTCCAGGCCTTCTGGCAGCGTGAAAATGTCCGACGCTGTAGACAGCGGTAACAGCCACGCTCTCTTGTATGCTTGTACCCAGATGGACTCCAGTCGCCTTAATTCCCCCTCTGTCCATGGTACTAGTGCTGCAGTGTATCGGAATGCACCCACCCCTACACTGCCAAACAGCTCGACTGCTTGCTCAGGAGTGAGCGGGTGATGTTCAAGCATATCCCTGGCTTCTTTCGTTTTTTGAAAGATCCTCCTCTTTGTCTCCGTCATGTCTCCATCTGCCGTGCCCCACAGTCCTAGGTATCTGCACGCCGTGGACGGCGACAATGTTTTGATCTCTCGCCCTTGATAAGTCAGCCCTAGGTCACCCTGACTCTGCTTGCGATCTCGCCCGACAATCATTACGCAGGTTTTCTTGTGATTAACCTTAAGTCCGCTCCACTCTTCAAACTCTTGAATTTTGTTCAGAAGCGCCTGTGCTCCCCCCCTAGACTGGGCGAACAGAGACAGATCATCGACAAAGCCGATGGAGTTGAATTGGCCAACCACTTCGTTGTCGTTTCTGCCCACTGGCGAGTGTCGTCCGACCTTCTTTCCCCGGCCCACCAAGCCATGAGAGATGTGCAGTTCCTGTCCTGTTGCCGTTAGTAGGCCCAGGAGTGCGTTCATGAAGATGAGGAAGAGCAGAGGTGACAGAGCGCTGCCTTGCGCAACTCCTGTGTCGAAAGTGATCGTGGCACCTTTGTCGTCATTTGGAGCTATTCTCACCGTAGAGTTGGCATACAACCCGACCAATAAGTCCACGTCTGGTATGCCGTAAGCTCTCATGACCTCCCACAGTGCTGCTTGACTCATGGCATTGAAAGCGTTGGTNAAGTCGACGTCGACCCGATACACTTTCCTTCCTTGGGTTAGAGCTTCCCGCGTAACCCANTCCAACTTTGCTAGGTTGATATCCGTGCTTCGGCCGTGCCGCCCCCCTGCTTGCCCCGGCTCCAGAATCCCTGCGCGCTCCACAATCTCTCGGAGCCGTGAATTCAAGACATGCATTATCAGTTGATTGGTGCAGTTCAGGAGGACTACCGGTCGCCAATCCCGGGGGCTGTCATCAGTGTCTCCCCCCTTATGAAGAAGACTAATCGTACCGTTCATTTCCTCGATGGTCATGAGACGTGCCCGATCGTACGCTAAGATCTCATTGGCCCACATACGCAGAATATCTAGTTCTTCCCTTGACATGGTCTTAAGGCACTCGTTCGGAATGCCATCTGGGCCTGGAGACTTATTGTTCTTGAGATAGTTGTCCACAAATTTCTGGAACTCATCTTCGCTGATGCGGCCTCGGAGTCTTGCTCCTGGGTCGACTTTGCTCGCCCGTTTGAAGATGCCTTTAGCTCGCATGAATTCAATGCTTGACACTTCTTCTCTCCCTTCTCGGAGACCCACGTGTTTCCAGCAACCAGAACAAAACCCGCCCAGGATTCTCCGTCCACTCGTTGCACGCTCTTCCCCTGCTTGATCCTGCCTGCAGGAGTTGGTGCATGGGCTTCTGGGCTCTTCAAATCCGTCCATGACTACATGCGGTTGCCTTCTTTCGCATCCCGTTGTGCCACACCACGCGTGTGGTGCGAGCCCCTGAGTTTGAAAATACAGCTCCCACGCTATTGTCATGTTTGTTTCCTTCCACGGACCTTGCTCAAAAAGGATTTGTCTGTTGATTAACTTCACTGTGTCCCAGCCTTGGCTTGTTCGGAGAGCATTACTGACATCGGTCAGCTCCCCGACTGTTACCGTTAGCATTACTGACTTAGTCCCTGCTTGCATTTCCGGGTCTTGAGATCCACCGATGGGGAAGGATGCTGGGCCGAATTCGGTGCTCTGAGCAGGGTCTTGAGTTCGCCACCCTCCGCTGGCTTCCTTCTCGTGATCTCTCAGAGTTCCCTTGTGGCAGGCCTTCTGCCATATGCTGACCTCATCAACCAGTGCTGTGTCGCCCGATTCCTCATGTGTGATAACCAGTTCGTCTTGTTCCCACTTTAGACTGAAAGGGGAGACTTCCTGTGTTGCAGCCCCGAGGTGGTGCAGCCACACGTTCATAAGCTCCCTCGCCCGCGGCCCTTTCGAACACCATCTGACCTCATCTTTGCCTCGAAGGCCTCCTCTGCCTATGGCCATCGCACCGCCATCCTGTGATATTCTGGCCGCCACAGCTTCTATGGCTTCAGCTGTCAAATTTTTTAAGTTGGCTCCTGTCGTGGCTCTTATACGACGTTGCCGGACAAGTTTACAGAGTTCCTCAGCAAACGCTTCCCTGTCGTGTCCTGCCATACACTTGCTCCAGGACTTGCACGCATCAGCTATCCGCATTTCGGCTTGGTCCATTCGAGCTCCGCGGACTGGGACCACTGCTACACACACATCCCCCATCTCAGTGAGCACTTTCGCACTTGGGCACGCTCTGCGGATTTCTTTAGCTCTCCGCTGCCACAGTCCCAACTCTTCCGGTCCGCAGTGCGCTATCCACTGGAAGCCCACCGGGACCGCCCATCTCAACAGCTCCGGTTGACGGGAGTTCAAGCGCTTCCCTGCAAACTTGCTCGGACCTTTGTGCTCCTGCTCGAACGCCCGTCGTGCGCGAAAGTCCATGTCCCGTCGACTCTCTTGTACCTGAGCTTGCGTAAGAGCTTGTAGAGCCACCTTGTTCACTCGGATCCGTTCTTCCAACAGACAGGTCCAGTGCTCCGATTGCGTTACTGCTAATTTCTCCTGTAGCCCCAGTGGTCTGTCAGTGGATAGCTCAGTGTCTCTCAGACACAGCTCTTGTGCCCAGGTGACTCGTTCTGCCTGTGGTCCATCTTTGAGGGCCGCCTCCGCTCTTGCAATGTCCCGTAAGAGATGGATTTGCTTACGATTACGATGTTCCCCCCTGCGCTGTTGGTGCTTACGCGCCTTGACCGTGGGTGCATGGAGACTTCCTGCGAGTTGATTTCGTTCCCGCAAGGTTTGAGCGACCGCTGTTCCTGCGTCTATGCTCCCTTCTTGAANAGCCACTCTCCTCGCTTGGACTTTCTCCTGCAAGGTCTTGCCGAGTGTCGGGGTGATGCGCTTCCAATCATCGAGGTCAATTCGTCGGCTTCTTGCTTTGGGGCCTTTCTGTTTGCCTCTTTCAAAAATCAGTACATCGGCAGCGAACAACGCACACACTCTCGCATGATCATGTTTTTGATCCCCAAGCCAGTCCGCTCTGCCATACACCACTGGTCGGAAAAACTCCTCCCCCACCTGGACCACACACTGCGCGCTGATGTGCCGTAAATCAAGACGTGCCCAGTCCTCCACTGATACTACTGTGCTCTGCGCTAGTAGTCGCTGGAGCTGTTCGTGCTCTAACCGCTTCGAACCTTCTGGGGCCTTCTTNCCCACTGCCTGCCACTCCAGGCCGATGGTCCTCGCGCTGTCATCNNTGGTCATGTTCCAACACACGAAGTGATCCAGTCGCGCTCCCTTCGTCGTGTCCCCTCCTTTCCAGGAGAGGGTGTCCGGTGATACCCTACGGCCTCCCGTCTCCCGCACGAAGTCGGCAAAAAGCTCATCAACTCGGGACATGTGGTGTTCGTTTGACCTAGCATATCCCACCCTGTCGCCACCTGCATTGGCATTTATGTCTCCCCCAAGTAGAATCATTTGATTTCTGGATCCCTCGATGGCTTTCCGGAGAATGCCAAGAACCCGTTCCTGCAGGTCGAGGTCACCTGACGTTGCCTGATGCACGTTGATAGTGCGGAGCTTCTTGCCCCCATGTGTGACTGCGTCGACCCAGAGTACCCGCCCCCTGGTCATGTGCCGTAGCCCTCTGGTTTTCCCTTCCGTGTCCCATTCCAACCGCTGAACCGTTTTGAAGACGCTGGCATGAAAGAAGGATGCTACAGCTAGCCGTTTACCCGAGTGCCATGGACTCGTCCACNTTCCGCTCGCAGCGTCCTCACAGTCATTCGTCACCGCTTGTCTTCCCACTTCCATGATACAGTGGTAATCAGGGTGAAGATCGTTCAGTTCCCGCTTGACTCTCCTTTGTGCTCCCGCCGGAAAACTCAACTCTTGTACCATGACCACCGCTTGCCCCCCTTTCAACACTGCCCGTAGCTGTTCCTTTGAAGCTTCGTATCCCAGGGGCCCAAGATTCCAGGTGCTGACATTTGATTGCATCTGCGGTCTTGTCATCTGCACCTCCCAATCTAGCCAGCCTCGCCATGCCCAGATTCTGTCCCTGATACCTGGACGGCTTCCAGTTGCACCACTGTGCGTAGTTTCTGACCACACTCGTAGCCCTTCATTCGCAAGCCCTACGTGACCCTTTTCCCTTAGTTCTTGCATGTACTGTTCGAAGGTGTCTTCTCGGAGTGCTTTTTCCAATTGCACTTTGGCCATGATCCTCGCCCTCTCTCGTAATGCTGCGTGCAACAAAACCCAATCTCCGGTGACAGCTCGTGCCGCTGCACTGTCGCCCTGGATGCAGTGCCACTTTCCCAGCATTTCCCGTGGTGCTATTGACGGCATGTGCTCGAGATCATTCGTCCCCCAAGCGAGGCTTCTCCCCCAGTCACGGTCCCACCCCTGGAGCGCCCGTGTCCATGTTTGCTCTCTCGTGACTCCCTGTCTCATGTCACCAATTGTTCCCGTTGGAGGCACCGGCAACTGTATAGGCTCTCCTGCCTGTACCGTATCCGTCCCCATCTGCCTCTCGGGCGCCCCTTTGGCTAGTGCGATCTTTCTCCTGCTCCACGGCGTTGTCCGTAGTCTGGCTAGGAGTGCATCTTTTGCGTCTTTCCTGCCTCTTGCTAACGCGAGGATGCGTCTCACCGTGCCTTCTTTCGGATCACGTATCCGCCATGTTCTTTCCCCTGCCTTCTGTGTTCCCATTCTAAGCTGTCTGCGCGTCTGTCCCCCCCAAGAGTGGGCTGCTGTCATCGACACCACACCGCACGCTGTATTTCCTAGTCGTCCTGAAATCGGACACCATTTGAANTTGCGTGTGGTCAGGTTTTGCACGTCGTTGCCCACGTAGAANCCCAAGATGGTACCCACCAAAATGTCGTTGTCCAGAAGGNCCGCATCCCGCTTCTGAATCGTGATTAATCCCTTCCCTGTGCCCTTGACCATTAGTGAAAGCAGCNTAGCACACTTCAGGAGCTTCGAACTTCCTGTCGCTGAGGCCACTCACCTCTTGGATGCTATTCACTAGTTCGAGCAGGCTGTTGCGAATTCGCGTTCGATCCGGCTGCTCCTGTCCTTCAGTCCTGCACTGTCGAATTTGCAGAAATCGGATGCACACTGCACTGGTGGCTTCCCATTCACTCCCNGGCACCGTCGGTTCCCACGTTGCACCTATCTGTCCGAGTCGCACCCAATCCGGCGCTGTTCTCATAACTGCTTCGCCATCCCTCGAGGGGCCGGGATCGGGCAGGGCCGGAGATCCTTCAAGCGGAAGGCCCAGCTGAAGCTCCACCCGTTGCGGACATCTGGTTGCTCCCCGTGGCAGGTGTTGATCCCCTGTTTTGTCTCTCGTTTCAAAAGAATTCCGTCCTCCAATCGCGTGCGCATTCCCAAGGTGGAGCGTGTTCCGATGCTCAGTGGCAATGCGTTCCCCTTTGAGACGGACCTGGCCCTGCGAGGCTCCCCTGCCCTCCCAGGCCGCTCGAAAGCTGCGCGGAGGTCCTGGTGACCACACCTGCAGTTCGTCTATTTTCCACGTTGGTAGGGCTCTCTCCACTGACCAGATCACCATGTCTCGCACTTCAAGATCTGTCAGGCCTAGAAGTTTCCACATCCGATTCCACTGTGGCAGGAGCTCCCTGCAATAGGAGTGTGTGGGTAGTAGGGTGGCCATACACGCCCCTTCGTCGTCAGTCTCCGGGTCTTCGTCCACGCTCTCACATACCACTTCAGCACCTCCGATTGTCCTCTGGCCACACCATACTTTCTGCAGGGCACCGTTCACCGTCACGCAGGCTTCGACTAGTGTGGTGTGTCGAGCCGTTGACCGGTTCGTATACCTGCTGAAAGAGCAACTGTTGCCGTGGTTCGGAATCACTGCAATCCCCGCATCTGCCAGCAGACGAAGGGCTTGCTCTTCGCTCTCTGCTGGGACATTATACATTCGAATGTGGACCTCCGTTTGATGTTCCCACCTGCTGAACAACCTGTTGGTTCTCGTTGCCCTGGTGGCATGCAGAAAGGGACGCAGCCACATTCGTGCCCATCGCCGGTCTTTCAGTATCTCAATCGTAGCCGCTTCCGCTGCAATGGGACCTGCCAGAGATTCCAATGTCGCTCTCAGCTCTTTCTCATCACCTTCCCGCCTGTCTCTGGCTCTGTCAGCAGCTTCCTGGCAACTGCCCGACCGTGCCTCATCCGATTGCTGGGTCTCGGTAATGAGACGAATCAGAGCGTCGGTATGCACCCCCTGCTTGTCATCCGTGACAGTTTGATCCTCTGTCCCCGGGTCGTCCAGAGCTTGCTTCGAAGGACATTGATTGCGAAACTGCTTGATTTGGGCCTCGTGCCCATCACCCTCGAGTATAGCCTCGTAGCCCATACTGCGCGCCAGGCCCGGTGTCCCTTCTGCTCCCGGGCCTTCTTTGCACGCCTCTCGCCATCGTCCGTCGCACTGCTGTCGATGTATGTGCCAGTCTTTCTCTCTGCACGTCGAACTGCAGTAAGCCACCCTGTTGCAGTCTGGGCACCAGCTTCGTTGTTCCTGGCTGCCGCATTGCGCACACCATGAGCCTCCTTGACAAAGGTGCTGATGCGTGTCCCAATGTGTGCTTCTGCACGCCTCTGTGCAGTACCAAGGGCCCCAACATCTTCCACACGGGTGACGGGCTTGCTTCTCACCACACCCCGCACATGAGGTGTCAGGAGGGCCGGGAGGAGCTCCATCTGGAATCCCGAGGTTGGAGTCGTGGTCTGATTTCCGAAGTTTGTCGTCACGCTTGCGACGTACCAGTGTCATCCACCACTTTTCCCAGCATCGTTTATTGCACACGTATGAGTTGGAACCTGCATCTGCCTGGACCGGGGCCCCCCACCGACCGCAGTCCACACACTTGGTGCTAGCTTCACAGGTCCCCTGGGCCCTCCCTCTGACCTGGAAAACAGCTTTGTGGAATTGTGACCGTGGTTGCCTATCTTCCGCCGTCCTGGGCTGACGGGGGGAGGTTGCAGGACAGGTCGAATGGCATGGCTTGCCCACTGTCTGCTCTGGCTCGGTGTCACTTGTCCTTTGCTTTTTCTGGCTAGACATCGGGCCGCTGCTCGGCTCCTTGAAGGCGGGTTGGTCCGTCTTTCCGCTCCCTTGCTTCGAGCTGTTCCGAGCAACTCCTTCTCCCAGGACCGTCTCCGCATCCTTCTTGCCAGTCCGTTTGGCCTGAGACTCTTTGCAAGTTGTTTCATTCTCCTCCCGGCTACCTTCTGCACTTCCTTTGTTGTTGCTCTGTCCCTGTGCCGATGGTGGCCGTAGGCCCCCTGCTGAAGTTTGCCCGTGTGTCCGTTTTTGCCGCCTCCGTTTTTGGCACGCTGCCAGCTCTGCGCCCTGACACTGCAGAGGGGGAGTGTCCTGCTGGGCGCTTGGCCTGGTGGTCAGTACCCCGCACATGCGACATGTCACCTTTCTCGTCCACGTGCCTTCCCTGAGAAGAACCCGCAAGACCCACTCTCTTACTTGTTTCGGGTCGATGCTGGTTAAAGGTTTCAGGTCCCACCGCCGGGCTTTAAAAATAGCAAACAGGAAAGTGAAGATGGCACAATCGCTATATCGTGTCTGCTGTGGTACGTTTTGAGTGGTGGAGCTCCACTGCCAGTGCCTCGCCTCGCACTGCCCCCCCCACCGTACCACAATATTCAAGTTGGTTAACTTGCCGATGTTGCAGCTGCCGAGAATGGTTTCAACCTCTGTCAAAGATCCCGTTCCTGCCGCCCTGTGCTGCTGAATTAGCGTGCAATTTCGTCGTGTGAAACCAGGCAGCAGTTTCAAAGTGTTCAGGTCGACTGTGAGTGCATCAATCGACCAGACTGGCTCTGCGATTTCCTCACCGAGGGTTGCATTCAGTTTCCGAACCGAGGCAAGAAACCAAACCCACATGAGCCCATGTATGGTGCTGCTATGCCGGTCTCCGAATGCCTTAGAACAATCCAAGAGGTGCATCTCTCGGTTGTGGGTGTCAATCCACGCCAAAAGCCAGTGCTGCTGACTAAGGTTCACCGGAAGATAAATGTTATCAAGAAAGTCGGGGTCCATCTGCAACTGAAGTGGGCTTACCCCGACAGCCCCTCCGCTGGTAGTCTGCCTTCTTTGGCTCGGCTGGCTGAGCACTTGAAGCAGGGACGCCAAGGGGTCCGCCAGGGACTGTTGGTCCTCCCACGCAAGCAGGACCTTGCGGAAGGCATACGTGTTCATGACCCAGTCGCGGTGGGTACACGCCGGGATACCCTCCTCCTCCGAGTCCCCATAGAGACCCCAGCGGAGCATCGCTGTCAAAACCTTATCATCAAGAAAGTCGCTTTGGTTATTCGCATGTTCCTGATACACCACCCGCTGAAGAGAGTTAGCCTCAAACTCCAGGTCCTCCCATTTCAAGTGGTCCCGTAAGACTGCGCACTCCGACCGATCCACTGTGACCGTCACCATGCCCTCGGAAGTGTCGCTTCCCCGCTGCCCACACACCTGCACACTGGACCCGTCGCATCGTGTCACGGTCCCGTCGAATGTGCCCTGCAGCGTGTCGACTTGCACCCGCACACCGACTGTGAGACTGAGGTCTCTTTGCCATATCAGCTCCGCCCCTAGCTCCTTGGGCAAGCCCCCTCGCATGGCCTGCATCAGTTTCTCCGGGCCCGGGCTTGTTGACCTGTCACACGCCCCCCTGCACTTGCAACACTTGCACCTGAAATTTCTGCTCCACTTTCGGAAGTCACTCCCTTCAGGCGAGTAATGCACCAAGACTCGTTCCCCAGGACTAATCGCTCGGGTGGCAATCGCCACCACCACAGCTACGCCCCGGTCTTCTGTCATCCACCTTACCGCCAGCTCTGCGTTTCGATGTGTCCGACAACAGGTGTGATTGATAATGTGGCCTACCCCGTCGGGCCCTCGTTGTGCCAAAGCCTGAGTTAGCCTGCGACTTATCGGCTCCAATGACAGAAGTCTGATGTCAGGAGGCGGGACCACCCACACCCGCAGTGGGGACACCCCTTCGCCGCCTAATGTCCCCGTGAAAGTGTACTGGCAGAGATCCTTCCCCCGCTCTGCCAAATTGCTCATGGTCCGTACCAGTTCCTGCCCCTCACTTCCCTCCACCACAGTGGCCGAGTTACCAAAGCATGTGATAATCTCTCCCTGGGCGATGTGCCTCATTGCAAAAACTCCAGCTGCCGTCTCATGCAGTCCTTCCCCACGAATAGCGCGCACCTTGGTCGCGATTCCTGACTGGCATCCATGTGTATTCTGCCTTGGCTCCAGTGGGANAGAGTTCGCACACTGACAGCTGCTNGGACAAAGGATTTGCTCCAGGCTCCTCATTAGGCACTCGTCTGTATTAGTCTGCCCTTGATCAGTCGCCCTTCTCCTACGTCCAGTCCTCCTCCCGGCAAGTGTACTCTTCCCCCCTGGTGACTGCATTTTGTCATCTGGTGGGCGTGAGCATTGTGTGCATCTTCGTGCCGTTGCTCTGGACCACGCCTCCTCCTTCATCCACTGCTCCGCTTCGAAGGCATCTCTGTGCTTGAAAGAGTTGCACCCTCCACACAGCCGCTTGCTACCCTCTGGCTCAGGCGCGTCGTCATCACACTTGCTTCGACCTCTCCCCTCGCTCGCCTCCATCTCCTTGTTTTCCTCCACCCCCTCGCTGGGTGGTAATCCCTTCTCCACGTTATATAGTTCGCTTCCGATATGTAGTTCGTTGAAATTAGACATAGTATGTACATGTGCACTGGCTGCGCCTGCCCTCGCTCCAGTCGCGACGCCTGCCAGCGGCTCCCCGTCCTGGGCGGCTTCTCCCGCCCCCCTTTCTTCCACCCTCTCCCATCTCCGAGCCCCTCCACCACTCGGGCTCCTTCGCTCCTCGTCCCCAATGCTCCCCCTCTCGCTCCCCGTGGTCTGACTTTTGTGTGCTCGCATCTCAGTTACTGCCCTCAGTTACTGCCCCAGCCTCGTCGTTTGCTGTGACAAAAACGTCATCCTGCAAAGTTTTCCAAAAATCAGGAGCTCGAGTCCGCCCACACTTCCCCTCCGTACAGCACCCCTGTGGTCCCCCTGCTCCCCGGTGCTGTTCTTGTTGTCGCCTAGGCATCTGGCCCAGCCTTTTGCGCTTTCGAGCGCTCACTGCCTTGCTCCTCTGGCGGGCCCGCCTGAGCCGTGGCGGACAAGTCAGAGGTATCCTGTGCATCTCTGCCCTTCTTCCTTTTGGCGGTGGAGCTATCTTGAGCATCCATTACCTGGTCGTTCTCAGAGGAGGCCTTCTGCGGCTGCCTCAACTCTGCCAAGGGGTCCAGGCCTCGGGGGAGCCACTGTCTAAAGCGTGCGTCCTCCTCTCGCCACGCGACGAAAACTTCCGTTGACGACTGTGGGATGGTAAGCAGGGAGTGTCCCTTCGGGCCTATCGGGACCACTCTCACCTTTCCTGCCAGGGCCTCGAGGCACGTTTGGACTAATTTCGGGCCCCTAGCGTCGCTCACTGCCGGGTGAAGTACCGTCCGTTGGAGGTCGATGGTGCTCCCCTCGCACTCGGACTCATCAGGCGAGAAAGCGATACAAAGCTTATCCTGCTGCTGGACTCCAACCATGCCACGCAGAACCGTCGGCACCGCCAATAGCTTGCCTGCGANCTTAGTTCGAGCAGCATCCTCTGACTTGTCCTGTGCGAACTCCATGGCCTTCCTGCACTGTAACGTCACTGTTCTGCCCTTGCTCGCCGCCTGTTCAATGCCACGTTGGAGGTCAGTCATTGGAATGGCAAACTGGTCTTCACACTGGAACGTCATCGTCATTCCCGTGAAAGGGGAGACCATCCGCTCCGGGAAGATTATCAGGTAGCCCTCCTGCAATTTCACCACCGCTACCTCCTTCCGATCCTGCATCCGTCCTAGGATCTGAGCTGCTGCGGTCCCATAGCGTAGCTCCGGCAACTCGTCCTCAAGAGCCTCCTGCAGCAGGTAGACATCAGGAGGGAGTTTGACTCGACTCGTAGCCTCGTCAGACCATTCCGCCCGCACCTCGCTGAGGTTCCTCAGATTCTCTGCCAGAGAGGGAGGTTTTCCGACGAGGAAGAGGCCCGCGGGCCCCTGCTGGTGAGGTTGGAACTTGCGGAGTTGCGCCGATTGCGTAAGTACAGTGGCCGATGTGATTTCCCCTACTACCAGTTCAAGTGCCTGCCTGTCTTTTCGGCATAGCCGAAGGATCCCGTCCTCCGACTCATGCTCCTCCAGCGTGCTCCAAGTCTCCTGATGTTTGATGCAGATAGCCCTGGAGGAAACGCTGTCCACCACCTCCACCCATGTGTTGCCCAGGCGAAGTGCAGCATGTGCAATACGTGGGCCTACGCTGGAGACGGCGTCGTCGGAAATGACTATCGGAGGGAGATGCGCCCCCGGTTTCGCCTCACACTGCGCGAGCTGGGACGCATAGACCGAGTTTGCAAACATGATTAGCGTGAGGTCCTCTCCGCCCTGAAAGGCTGAGAGCCGGTCCTTTGTGCGCAGCAAGGTTGTCACCGCTTGCCGCAAGAGTGTTGGCTTTGCCTCAGTAGCGAGCTTCACTAGGGCACCTGGTAGGCGGTATATCCATCGAGGCCCTGTCTGATCCAAGGCTTGAACAGAAGGGTCGATGCCTACCTTTCCCGTGATGTCTTCCTCCGGGAGTGCCCAGTCAAGCCATACTCCTCCAGCCGCTTTGCCCTCGAGTTCCTTTAGCAGTGACATTTGGGCCGCACTGATGACTACTTCCTTAGCGCTCTCGCCAATGCTGATAAACCCCTTTGTATCTTCCCATGCTTGTGCGGATTTCCCAGTGGTGAATTCATCCGCGAAGGGTGTAGAGAGGAAGATCACCCATTCCGAGTTGTAGGCCATTGGCTTCACGACCGATTGTGCCCAAAGGTCCCCAAGAAAGGTCAACGCCTCATCGCACGCTTCCTGATCCTCCCTGATCCATAGATGAATGTTGCCAATGTAGAATTCGCCCGTTGGGAGTTTTGGTAGTGCAGAGATCTTCGCGGCCTTGTAGCCGCCTGAGGACTGCGGAGTGAGACTCGCCAGTCCCTCCTCTCCTGCACATTTCAAAGGCACCCAGATGCCCTCGCCCTTGTCCATGCATTCGAGCAAACGCAAGCTGATCGCGTCCTGCACCCCGGGCTTCACCATCACGCCTTCAGCACTCGGCTGCACTGCGACCCTCACTCTCACAGATTTCGGCTGTTTTCCCTTCCCGTCCCTGATCGGAATCATGACCTGCACAAGAGAGACTTTGTCCACGCGAACCTCCTGCTCACGGCGAGAGGCATTTCTCCACGGTGGGCTCGCTCCTGCAGCCTGGCCTTCGTCGCCTTCCTGGAAGAGAGGCAACCCTGACTTGAGCTGGTCCAGTGATTGCACCACCACTATGACTCCCTGGTCCGAGTCCCATGCAGGCTGTCCATCTGGATTCAGTTTTAGAACAGGCTCTGCCACCACGCAGCGGACCCCCATTGACTGTCGTACCAACTCCTCAATAGAAGTCCTAATGTCGCCCCGACCACCCAGGATACTCTTCCGGCTGGTTTGGGAGGGGTAGAAGATTGTCGCTGCTGGTGGGAAAGGGCCTAGTGTCACAACCAAGGGTGGCCCCGTTAGTCCCCGCCTAGCTGTCACCTCCGCCGTCATTTCCTGACTCAATTTCTCCAGGCGCTCCCAGCTCGCACTGTCCGGCTCCCGGCCCATTTCCTGCAAAGCTTTGCAAAGATTGCCCGACACGAAATTGGATGTCACATCGTAATGGGATGGGCCCTGCAGGACCTGAAGGTGCAGGTTCTCGACAGATTCCCTCAGCTGGGCTTGAGTGTCCGTTGCTCGGGCATTATCCTGCGCCAAAACCGCCCTGGCACTCTTGGCAATATTCAGCACATCAGCAAGAATCTTCGTCGCCCACCCCATCGCAGCCTTTGCCCGTTCTTCCGCTCGGTCTTGCGCCGCCTTACGTCCCGTGGCCAAGCTGCTTTTTTCCGACGACTGGATACGGGTGCTGACTTCAACTAGGTTGTCGTGCATCGTGCCTCCCATATAGAGACGTACCGGTAATCCACCAATTTCCGCCTTTGCTCCATGACTTGTCAGCGAAATTTGGATGTCAGGTCCCTGCACCCGTGCGATGTCCTCAGGGAGTAGGCGCACCTTGGCCTCCTGTCTTCCCCTCTGGCGCTGGACTCTCACAGTCACAATCAGATTAGCTTTCTCCGGGTCTGCCTCTGCCACAGAGGCCCTAATTTGGGCAGTAAGAAGCAAGTTGAAGTCATCGATGCTTTGGTTCATCAGTTTTGCCATTTCCCACATAGCGCCCAGCTTCTTCCTGTCCATACTATCACTGAGGTCCAACGCCAAGATTGCAGAGGATTCGAGAGCCCATGTGCACTGTTTACCTTGGACCATGACCTCCCTTTGTCTCATTCCTCTTAGGAGTTCCGCCGTCAGCCCATATGCCATATCAATTTTAGCCTCGAAGACTGCGGGCAGCAGTGCTGCGGTGGCGGGGGGGGCACCAGTCGTAGTAACTGTTAATCCAGTGACCTGGGGGGGGGCCTCAGGAAAGTAGCGCTCGAGGAAAGTCATCACCTCGTCCTTGAGCAACCGGCCTTGGGGGTCCACTTCCGATATGACTAGGAAAAGCTGTGCCGGGTGCTTTCCTTGCCCTCCCGTGGCTTCTGCGAGGTTTGACACCATTTCCCTCGCTCGCAGCAGCCCCAGCTGCGTAGATTGAGCTTTCTCTTCCTGAATGTCCACCCTAGTCGCATTCATGCGCACATCTCCCTCTATGATGCGATCTTTCTCAGGTTGGGCCAAGAACTTGGAGTTAGGGTTAACGCTCTGGACAATGCTGCGTATCTTCTTTGCTTCAGACTTGGGGGCTGCCCAGTTTTTCATTTCGAGCTTTGCCATCTTGCTGTCGAGCTCCCGTAACCACTCCTCCGCTGCCG
>JGI24539J26755_10000393_pt1 | contig 20511 bp, 21 predicted proteins | sample NorSeaMetagenome_2_FD_26755 | JGI IMG/M metagenome (IMG submission 26755) | reverse complement strand
TTATTAACACTCTGAAATTATTGTATATAATTTACTATTTATCAATGTTTTAATCTTAATTAGAAGTGTTAATAAAGTAGAATAACCATTAATAATTACTCGAAGACTGATGAGTTATCACGGTTATCAACACACTATATATATTACTATATATCTTTTAAAATGAATACATATATAAATAGAGGAGACTGGATAGTTAAGAACTTTAATGAGGTTTACGATAATGCTTGGATCACAGTACGGCATTATGAGGTTATTACTCCAGGAGGTACAACTGGTATTTACGGTGAAGTGAACTTTAAAAATTTAGCTATTGGTATAATTCCAATTGATCACGAAGGTTATACCTGGCGTGTGGGTCAATTCAGGTTCCCATTAAATGCATACAGCTGGGAAATTCCTGAGGGTGGTGGACCCCTTAGGAGTAAACCCTTTAGAAAGCGCAAAACGCGAGTTACAAGAGGAAGTAGGTTATACAGCTGATGAATGGACTGAATTTCTTCAAATAGATTTAAGTAATAGCGTGACGAATGAGCGTGCTGTGGTCTTCTTAGCGGAATCTTTAACCTTTTTAGGTACATCTCATGAAGACACGGAAAATCTTCGCTTAGAACGCCTACATTTTAGTACACTTTACAATCAAGTGCTTAAAGGATTAATAACAGATAGTATTAGCGTTGCCGCAGTGTTAAAACTAGCCGCTATACGTCCAGATTTTTTAGAAATNAAGAAATGATCTAAACCGTTCAAACACTATTTCGACTGCGGCTTCATTTGGGTGAGTTCCATTATCTTTAAAATAACTATAATCCCGTAATTCATCTGTAATTATTTCATAACTAGGAAAATAGAAGCAGTTAGAATGTTGCTCCACGAGTGATTTTATACTGAGTCGTAAGATTGATTTACTGATAAAGTTTTCTTCTAGACCTACCTTTGTATACTTTACAGGGCTCACGGTAAAAATAATTTGCCAGCGCCTAGGTACATGTGTTAATATTAAAGTCCAAGCCTTAGTGATCTCACTTAACTCTAATAATCTACGTTTGAATAGATCTTGAGGTAGTTTATGGCAGTTATTCACAATAGTCCCGTTCATTTCCCAACAGTGCGCCGTACCAAACGAAACAATAAGCACTGGATGTTCACTTCGGTTTAAATGATCGAGGGCGTTGGTTTGAGCATCATTGATAAACGCTTCTAAACAGTTTTTATCTGCATGCTGAAATTTATTTGCCGCTTGAAGTTGGTGGTATACCCCCTCGTGTAAATGACTTTGTTGTAATGTAACCTCAGGTTGTATTAACCATTCTAATTGTTGCGCTATACTCACTGGATTAAAAGAGGTTCCTAAAGGATTGAATTGATACGGTATATTTATTTTATTCAATGGAGCAGCTAGGTTTTGTACGAAACAACTGCCTAATCCAAAAAATAAAAAAGGAGGACGCGATTGATCGGGTCCTCCAGGTTTAACAGTTGTGATCACGGTCTAAAGATTAAATTCAATACCCTGAGCTAAAGGTAAATCACTTCCGTAATTAATTGTATTTGTTTGTCTTCTCATATAAGCTTTCCAAGCGTCTGAACCGCTTTCACGACCTCCGCCTGTTTCTTTTTCACCACCGAATGCTCCGCCTATTTCAGCCCCAGAAGTTCCAATATTTACATTAGCAATACCACAATCTGATCCACTTTCGCTTAAGAAAATATGAGCTTCGCGCATGTCGCTAGTCATAATAGCTGAAGATAAACCTTGCTGAACACCGTTTTGAAGTTCTAACGCTTCATGTACGTCTCCAGAATACTTGATGAGGTAGAGAATAGGCGCAAAAGTTTCTGTTTGTACCGCGTTGTAATGATTTTCAGCTTCAATAATACACGGTTTCACATACAATCCATTTTCATAAATNCCACCGCTTAAAACGGTACCACCACAAAGGACTTTACCNCCTTCATTTTGGGCATTTTGAATGGTTGTTAAGAACGCAGCAACAGCATCTGCATCGGTCAATGGGCCTACGTGATTTGATTCATCGAGTGGGCTACCAATTTTTAATTGGTTATAAGCACCAACCAATGCATCACGGACTTTATCNTAGACTGATTCGTGAATAATCAAACGGCGAGTAGAGGTACAACGCTGTCCACAAGTTCCAACGGCTCCAAAAACAGCTCCGGTAACAGTCATTTTTAAATCCGAACTAGGCGTTATGATAATAGCATTATTACCCCCCAATTCAAGAATACTTTTTCCAAATCGCTGAGCAACTGCAGCGCCAACAATTCTTCCCATGCGGGTAGACCCGGTTGCTGAAACTAAAGGAATACGCGTATCATTAGTAATCCATTCACCAACTTTATAATTACCGCTTACAATGGACGAAATACCGTCTGGTAAATTATTGTCAGAAGCGATTTTATTCCAAATATGTTGGCAAGCGACGGAGCAAAGTGGTGATTTTTCTGAGGCTTTCCACACTACAGTGTTACCACACACTAAAGCTAAAGTAAGGTTCCAAGACCATACTGCAACTGGGAAGTTAAAGGCAGAGATTACACCTACTACACCCAGTGGATGCCATTGCTCCATCATGTGATGATCTAAACGTTCACTTTTGATGGTTAGTCCATATAATTGGCGTGATAGACCCACTGCAAAATCACAGATATCAATCATTTCTTGAACTTCACCCAGTCCTTCCTGGTAACTTTTGCCCATCTCTAGTGAGACCAGTGCACCCAGCATTTCTTTTTTATTTCTTAATTCATTCCCGAACTGTCTAATGTATTCACCGCGTTGAGGGGCAGGCACATTTCTCCAATCTTTAGAAGCCGCATGTGCAGTTGAAACCGCGGTATTGTATTGATCCTCTGTGGTCACACTTACATCACCTAAATGCGCAGAGTCAATAGGTGAATAAGAAGCTATCCATTCATTAGAGTTGTGCCATTCATTTCCTATTGACGTACCGGCGTTTTTAGCTTCTAAGCCAAGGTTTTTTAAGATAGTGGTTGCTGTGAAATTTCCCATGTTCTTGTTTTAGGTGAGTGCATAAAATTAAACATAACGAACGACTTTTGTTGTATTCTAAAAATAGCTTTACTGATTTTTTAAGTGGCCTTCCTGTGCCTTACCTTTGTTATTTAGAATTAATTTAAATAAGATGCGTTTTACCCCTTTTTTTCTAGTATTAGCATTTGTTTTTGGAGCTTGTTCAACGCCACAGAACGAAACGGTTATTGATGTTGGTACGAAGCCAAAGGTGTTGTGTACAACCAGTATTGTGGCAGATTGGTTGACNAATATTGCCGGCGATGTATTTGAAGTTACGGCTTTGTTGGATAAAGGAATTGACCCACATACCTACAAGCCAAGCAAACGTGATTTAGATGCAATTCGTGCTGCCGACGTTATCATTTATCACGGTGTGCACCTAGAGGGTAAAATCATTGATGTTTTAGAGAAAATAGAGGGAAAGCGTATCATTGATGCGGCGGCAAACGTTCCGGACTCCATTATTATTAGCGACCCTAATTTCCCCGCGAGTAAGGATCCTCACTATTGGTTTGATACAGAATTGGTCCAATTCATTGTTGGGGATATAGCGCAACAACTTTCAGTGGCCTATCCTGAAAGTGCTTCACAGGTTCAAAGCGCTACTGTTAACTACCAACAAGAAATTGCAAACACTTCAGATTCTGTACAGAAAATTATTGAGCGCATCGCTCCTGAACAACGATTGGTCATTACTACGCACGATGCACTCAGTTATTTTGCACGTACTTTTGGTATGCGTGTGCAGACCCTGCAGGGCGCCTCGACAGTGAGTGAATTCGGTTTACGAGAAATCACAGAATTGGTTGATTTTATATGCGTGAATAAAGTTCCGGCCATCTTTTTAGAGAATATTGTGAGTCCGCAGGCTATGGAAAGCGTTCAGCGCGGTTGTCAAGACAAAGGGTATGATGTGGTCTTAGGTCCAGAGCTCTTAAGCGATTCTTTAGGCCCTGATGCAGATCAAGACACATACCTTGAAATGTTGTTGTTTAACGCAACTCTTTTAAAAACGTATTTAGCACGCTAGTTTGGATCTCTTTCTCAAATATCTAACACTTCAAGACCCCAATGTGCGCTATGTAGCATTGGCCACGCTTTTATTAGGTGGTGTTTCTGGAGCTGTGGGTAGTTTTAATTTNTTGAGAAAGAAAACACTGGTAGGAGAAACCGTTGCACACAGCATGCTTCCGGGAGTGCTTATTGCCTTCCTTTTAAGCGGTGTGAAAAACCCGTATGTGCTGATTATAGGTGCCGCTACAAGTGGTTGGTTAAGTATTTTGCTCGTNGACTACATTACGCAACAAAGTAAAATTAAAGGGGACAGNGCGCTAGCCATTGTACTCTCAAGCTTCTTTGGTTTTGGTATTGTGCTATTGACAGTCATACAATCAAATTACGGCGGCGAACAGAGCGGCTTAGACCATTATATCTTTGGAAANGCAGCGGCCATGACTCCCGAGGATAGCACTGCTTTTGCCTGGGTTTCAGGCCTGGTTTTGATATTAGTCCTGAGTTTTTATCACAGCATCAAATCTGTTGTATTCAACCTCGAATATGCGGATGCTATAGGCATTAACGTAAAGTTCATTGATGGCCTGATCAGCTTCATCACCATTTTGAGTATATCGGTGGGCATTAAAGCTGTGGGCATAGTTATGATGAGTGCACTGCTTATTATTCCGCCAACCGCCGCCCGATTCTGGACGAATAGCCTTGTTAGGTTACTGCTATTGAGTGGATTTTTTGGTGCCTTAGCCGGATGGCTGGGTGCATTTGTTAGCTACAGCCAAGCATCCATGCCTACCGGCCCATGGACGATTGTAATTATTTCTTTGATTGCCTTTGTTTCAATGCTTTTCGCTCCTAAACGCGGAGTAATTTATCAACGATGGTCCAAATTGTTGTTGAAAAGGAGAATAAATGAAGAAAACCTTCTGAAGACAGCGGTACAAAATGAAGTCAGGGGCCTAGGAAAGCTATTCAACAGAAGAAGCATCAGTCAACGTCAATTTTTTGAGCAGCGCTTATGGAACAGAACCGTTCGTCGATTGCGAAGAAAAGGCTTGATTAAAAAAGTACACACAGGTTTCACGCTTTCAACACATGGACGTTCTTACGGGGCGGAAATAGATCGCCGACACAAGATTTGGGAGATCTATTTGCAGCGGCGCATGCAAATGAGTATAAATTTGGTTCACGACGAAGCAGAAACGATGGAGCACTTTTTAACACCAGAAATTGAAGCAGAAATACTCGGTGAATTAGGCCTGTGCTCAAGATTCAACCCTTTGTTGGAAATTCACGAATTGGTTCCAGACAACCCTATAAACGCGCTATAATATGGATGCGTTTTGGATCATCGTAACAGGCTTTTTAGTAGCGTCTTCAGCAGGGATGTTAGGAAACCTTTTATTGCTAAGAAGGATGAGCATGATGGGCGACGCGCTGAGCCACGCTGTTCTTCCAGGTATTGTTATTGCGTATTTAATAAGTGGTTCTAGGGCTTCTGTGCCACTATTTCTAGGGGCNATAATTATGGGTGTTATCACAACGCTACTCATTCAGTTTTTTTCATCAAAAGGCAAGATGCAGGCAGATGCTGCAATGGGAACAGTGTTTACTTTCCTGTTTGCTGTAGGTGTTATTCTAGTTACAAAATATGCAGGCCAGGCAGATATAGACGCAGATTGTGTGTTGCACGGCGAAATTGCTTTTGTTCCACTTCAGACCAGTTCTTTTTTAGGCCTAGGAGTGCCGGAACCGGTTTGGACATTGCTGATCTTATTAGGCCTGGTTCAATTGGTTTTTTGGGTGGGCTATAAAGGATGGCTACTGACCTCGTTTAACGGTGAATATGCAAAGAGTCTAGGAATTAAAACAGCCATTTGGCACTATACCTTAATGGCCGCCACAAGCGTTGCAACCGTGGTAAGCTTTGAAAGTGTAGGGGCTATTTTGGTGATTGCTTTTCTCGTGGTTCCCGCGGCAACAGCGTACTTAATTACCGATAATCTAAAACGCATGACACTGTACATTTTAGTCCAGGGTTTACTGAGCGCAGTGTTTGGATATTTTCTTTCAGAATGGGTTGGTGGGTCGATTAGCGGTTCTATGGCTGTAGCAAGTTTTATTTTGTTCGCAGGCTCCTTTGTATGGAGCAAAAAAAGAGGGCTAAAGTCCCCACTCTAGCCCTCACTCGCTTAACACAAAAACACGTATAATAGCCGTGTTTTAAATCTTATACAAACCTCGTGCCGCAATTTAAAGGTGGTGGCAAATTAGTGTTAAGGAATTGTGATTCTTTGAATGAGCGGGGAGAAAAAAGGGTTTTACCAACTCGCGGCTGGGTATGTTCTGGGCAAGCTTTGCATTTCAGCAAGGATGAAGCCCAAATGAGAAGTATGTACACCTAAACGTCCGCCAGTTTGCATCCACGATTCCGGATCGGGAATTTGTAATGTCGCCGTTTCTAGAACGAGCGTTACTTTCTCTAGCCATTCTGTTTTTAGAGTAGAAAAATCGATAAAGCTCGACCCTAATTTTTCAAACACAGGGTGTTTTTCGAACAACTCTCCCGTCCACATCCACAGGTCATTAACGCTTTTTTGAACTTTTTCATGTGATTCTTCTGTACCGTCTCCTAGTCTAATGACCCATTCAGCACTCCATTGTGCTTGGTATGCGATTTCTTTCACGGATTTCTCTGCAATACCTGCCAATACCGGGTTTTCACAATGGCGAAGACCGTCGTATAAGAAAAAATTAAAAGTGTCAATGAAAAAGCTTCGCACTACGCTATCACCCCAGTGTCCATTGGGCTGCTCTAATAACAATGCGTTACGAAACTCTTGGTGATTCCGGAAATAAGCCAAAGAGTCCTCTGTGGTCTCACCACCTTCTAGTGTAGCGAGCTCTTGGTAAAGCAGTCGCGCACGGCCTATGTGATCTAATGACGTGTTGATAATAGCGATATCCTGTTCTAAAACGGGACCTTTAGAACACCAGCGACTCAGCTGCTGCCCTAAAACAAGGGCATCATCGGCAAGGAATTTAAAGTACTCTTTGAGTGCTTCTTCCTTTGTGAATTGGGATTTTTTCCCAGATAACCAACCTCCACTCATGGCCTACATGTGTTCGACATCATCAGGGATGTCGTAGAATGTTGGATGTCGGTATACCTTGTCGTCGCTCGGGGCGAATAAAGGCTCTTTTTCATCTGGAGCACTGGCTTTGATAGATTCAGACGGCACAACCCAGATGCTGATGCCCTCACTCCTGCGGGTATACACGTCACGAGCATTTTGGATGGCCATTTCTGCATCTGCTGCATGTAGGCTTCCAACGTGTTTATGGGAGAGTCCGTTTTTTGAACGGAGGAACACTTCCCAAAGCTTCCAGTGGTCTTTATTCATGAGGGATAGGGTTTATGCGGCGGCGCCGGTATTTTTTTTGCGTTGTGCTTGTTTCTGGGCGAAAGCATTTGCGGCTTCGCGCACCCAAGCGCCTTCTTCATGTGCCTCAACATGGTGGGCAATACGCTCTTTGTTGCAAGGGCCATTGCCTTGAACAACGTTGTAAAACTCGTCCCAATTAATGACCCCGAAATCGTAGTGTCCACGGGCTTCGTTCCACTTTAAATCTGAATCAGGAACGGTTAACCCAAGGTATTCCACTTGAGGCACCGTTTTATCTACAAATTCTTGACGAAGCGTGTCATTACTCTTACGCTTGATTTTCCATTTCATGCTTTGAGCGCTGTTCGGGCTTTCATCATCTGATGGACCAAACATCATCAAAGATGGCCACCACCAGCGGTTTAAGCTTTCTTGTGCCATTGCTTTTTGCTCTGGAGTGCCCTGAGCCAACTTCATGACCACTTCATAGCCCTGACGTTGGTGAAAACTTTCTTCTTTACAGATTTTGACCATTGCGCGGGCATATGGACCGTAAGAAGTGCGGGTAAGCATTACCTGATTCTGAATAGCGGCCCCGTCGACTAACCAGCCGATTGTGCCCATATCTGCCCATGAAGGGGTGGGGTAGTTAAAAATGGAGCTGTACTTTGCTTTTCCGCTTTGAAGGTCAGAAATCATCGTTTCTCTAGGTTCTCCAAGCGTCTCAGCGGCGCTGTATAAATAGAGCCCATGACCGGCCTCATCTTGTACTTTTGCGAGCAAGATGAGCTTCGCTCTGAGTGAGGGTGCGCGGGTGATCCAATTGGCCTCCGGCTGCATTCCAATTATCTCACTATGAGCATGTTGTGATATCTGGCGGATTAGGGTTCTTCTGTATTTTTCGGGCATCCAATCTTTGGGTTCAACCTTGTTTTCCCCATCGACGTATGCCTGAAAATTTTCTTCTAATGATACATTTGTTCCCATCATTCTGTGTATTAGGTCGCTTACAAAGTTAAAACACAACAGCGTAAGGAGTGTTATGGTTTAATATTCCACTCTACCTTTACACCACAAAATAGAAAGCATGCTTAAATTTTTCAAAAAGAATAAGGAAGAAAAACCATCGTTGCAGTCGAACGGTACAACTGCATCAACAGGTGCTTTTTACCCACTTGTCGTAAAAGAGGTGCGTCGTGAAACAAAAGACGCGGTAAGCGTGGCGTTTGAGTTGAACGACGAGCAACGGTCGGTTTTTAGATATACTCCAGGACAATATTTAACTTTTCGAGCGGCCATTAATGGAGAAGAGGTGCGTCGTTCGTATTCTATTTGTGCCGCCCCCCACGAAGGAGAGCTGCGCGTTGCTATTAAGGAGATTGAAGGCGGTAAGTTTTCGACCTACGCAAATAGAACGCTAAAAGCAGGAGATACGCTTGAGAGCATGGTGCCTGCAGGTAACTTTGCGTGGAAACATGAGGGCAGCGCGGCACATGTAGTAGGCTGGGCAGCGGGCTCGGGGATTACACCCATTTCCGCTATTGCTAAATCGGTTTTGAATAGCGACAACGAGAGCACGTTCACCCTGTTTTATGGGAACAAGAACAGCAACAGTATCATTTTTAAAAATGAACTGGAAGACCTGAAAAACACTTACGTTGATCGTTTCGAAGTACATCATGTGCTCAGCCGTGAAGACCAAGGAAGCGATTACACCTCTGGTCGATTAGACGCGGATAAGGTAAAAGGGTACAACGGAAAGTTCTTCGATGTAGCAACAACAACAGGACATTTTTTATGCGGGCCGTTGGGCATGATTGAAGGGGTGAGCGGGGTTTTGGAGTCGCTAGGAACAGCAAAATCTACTATACATTTCGAACTATTCAACACGGCCGGAGCGACTGCAGAGGCCATAGCAAAATCATCATCTAAGGCAAGCGCAAACGCGAAAGTTACTGTGGTGTTAGATGGTGAGGAAACGCATTTTGAAATGGGGCCTAAGGACTATGTTATTGATGCCGCATTGGACGCCGGAGCAGATGTGCCGTACGCTTGTAAAGGAGCGGTTTGCTGCACGTGTCGAGCGAAGGTGCTCAAAGGAACGGCAGAGATGGTTATGAATTACGCGTTGGTGGATGATGAGGTAAAGGACGGTTATGTTTTGACCTGTCAGACGCACGCCACGAGTGATGAATTAGTGATTAGTTTCGATGAGTAAGGTCAGCCCACGTAGCGGGAAAACCGCAGCAGAACGGGAGGAACCAGGTCCATCAAAGCACCCAAAAAAACCTAAAAACGCGAAAGGGTATAACCTGGGTAAAGGCGCTAAAAAGCGCATGACAAAGGCGGCTAAACACAAGAGCGGCCCAAAGAAAAGATAACAATAAGGCCCGCAATTGCGGGCCTTTTTTATTAGTCGATGTTCCAAACGTTGTTTGTCCTGTCGATGTCAAGCAAACGCTTCGACGGATCTATTTCAATGGAAATAATGGGCTCTATTGACGTGTGTTTTAGAAGGTATTCAGGGTGTGTCCAGCCCCACGGCGCTTGAGTGTCGTAACCCTCGATACGCTTCGCTCCATACATACTCACTAGCGGAATATTTAGCATTTCTGTTCTTCCACTGGCATAGGTGATGCGCAAATCAATAGGCATTGGGAAACGGCCTTTGCGTTCGATGAGAATTTCAGCGCCTTTGGCATCGCTGCTCGTCAAGGACACTGTGTAATCTACGCTTTTGACCTGGTCTACATAATAACTGAGGTACCAATCCAGCTCTAGGTCGGATTCGCGCTCCATGATGCGAATAAAATCTTCTGGTTTAGGGTGTTTGAATTGCCATTGGTTCCAATACCGCTTCATGCCACGCGCAAAAGGTTCTTCGCCGATGATGTATTCTAATTGGTCCAAGAAAAGCGCACCTGCACTGTAACTATTGATACCATAGGTGCGGTTGTAATTAAAATGATCCGCAGGAGTGCTGAGGGGTTCACGCAGGCCGGAGGTGTCTAAATAAACATAGGCCCTGTAGGCACCAAGGTGTGGATTGCTTTCACCGCGGCTGAAAAGAACATTCATACATTCTTCCTCTGCATAGGAGGTGAACCCCTCATCCATCCATGGATAAGCGGCTTCATTGGTTCCGATCACGCCGTAATACCAATTGTGCGTTCCTTCGTGTACAAACAACCCAGTAAAGCCTTCGAAATCATCACCGCCGCCAAGCATCATGGTACACATGGGGTACTCCATACCACCGTCTCCGCCCTGAATCAGTGAGAACTGTTCGTAAGGATATTTACCAAAATGTTGCGCCATAAAGTCAAAGTATCCTTGGAGGTAGCCGCCTTGAATTTTCATCCAATTCGCTTCGTTTGCCGTTTTAGGATCGTACAGCAGGTGTACTAAAGGACCGTTTTCGATCTGAAGTTGCACGTGTTTGTAGTCTGGATCAGCAGCAAACGCAAAGTCGTGTACACGATCGGCCTTGAAGTGCCATGTGCGGAGTTCATTGCGTCCTAATCGAACCTTTTTTACTCCACCGTAGCCAAAACCAACGTCTTCAGGGTTTTGCAGGTAGCCAGTACCTCCGAGCACGTAATTTTTATCGATGTGAACAGTCACATCAAAGGCTCCCCAAACGCCGTAAAACTCGCGTCCAACGTATTGGTCCGGGTGCCAACCGTCTTTATCGTATTCGGCGAGTTTAGGATACCATTGGGTCATGGTAAATTCAACGCCCTCTTTGTTATTCCAACCTGAACGGCGAATCTGTTTAGGAACTTGCGCGTTCCAGCGCATCTCAAACGTTGTGTTTTTGCCAGGAAGCAATGGTTCTGCAAGCGTACATTTCAGCACGGTTCCGCTTACCTCCCAACCGAGCGGCATCCCGTTTTGAGTGAGCTCACGAACCTCTTGAAAGCCAATTTCATCAGGACCAAGCCCATAAATACGGTCCGTCACCCGACGGTCCGGATCTATGATGGTTCTCGATCGTACATCCATCATACTTCCCGGCTGAAAAGCATTGAAGTACAGGTGGAAATACGCCTTTTGAATGGTATCAGGACTGTTGTTGGTGTACTGGACTTTTTGGTAGCCGTCGTATTGATGGTTTTCGACATTCATGGTGATGTCCATAGTGTAGTCGACCGATTGTTGCCAGTATTGTCCGTGCGCAATTCCCGAAAACGTTAGAAATAACGCGAGTATAGTTTTCTTCATGGTATAAGGGTTATCTGAAGTAGTGGTCTAGGCGACCGTTATCCGCAAGACGCGGTCCTTTTTCTGTCATTTCCAGGGTACAAACTTCGTTGTAGGCATCGTGCTCTAAAAACAAATGATAGCCGTTTTCTGCCGCCTCGGTAAAGATCCTTTTCCGCTCATCGAGCGTAAGCAACGGGCGCGTATCATACCCCATGACATAAGGCAACGGAATGTGTCCAGTGGAAGGCAATAAGTCGGCCATAAAGACCAATTTTTTCCCCTTGTATTCGAGAATAGGACACATTTGCGCGTCGGTATGGCCGTTGACGACAAACGCGTCAAAACCTAAGCCGGTACTGATGCGGTGCTGGTTTTCTGGAGCCNTTATGAATTTTAATTGACCACTTTCTTGAAGCGGTAAGATGTTTTCAGAAAGGAAGCTGGCGCGCTCGCGAGCATTGGGTTTTATGGCCCAATTCCAATGGCGTTCGTTCGTCCAATACATTGCATTTTTAAAAGCAGGTTCGTAACCTGAGCGGTCTTTGTTCCACTGAACTGCACCGCCGACGTGATCAAAGTGAAGGTGGGTGAGGAAGACGTCAGTGATCTGATCACGACTAAAGCCTTTTAGGGCGAGTGAGGCGTCAAGGCTGTGGTCGCCGTGGAGGTAATAATGTGAAAAGAATTTCTCGCTCTGTTTGTTGCCGATTCCCGTATCGATCAAAATTAATCGGTCTCCGTCTTCAATGAGCAAAGAGCGCATGGCCCAGGTGCATAGGTTCTTTTCATCTGCGGGATTTGTGCGCTCCCAAAGCCCCTTTGGCACAACGCCAAACATGGCGCCGCCGTCGAGCTTAAAGTTTCCTGTGTGTATAGGATGAAGGGTCATAATGGATCGGATTTGCGGCAAGTTACAAAGCAGCCACGTAATAGATGTCACCCATTGGATACACTGGTGTCGTTTAATTTACTTTAAGGTATGGATGAACTAAATCGACCNTTTAATCCTTATTAAAACATTAACTAATTTGAACAANAAGATGAAAGCAAGCTCTAAGCAATTACCTATCGCAGAGTTTGAACCGCCAAAACCGCTCAAATGGAACCAGTATCTGATTAACGGAACTATTGAAACCTGGAAGGGAGACTTCGAAGAAGTGTACAGCCCTATGGGTAGAGTTTCGAAGGAGGGTATTACAGAAAGAGTATACCTCGGAGCATCACCAACACTAGATGAAGCGTCCGGTCTTAAGGCACTTCAAGCAGCAAAATCGGCATACAATAATGGTCGCGGCTTTTGGCCTACCGCAGGTGCTTCCGCACGTATCGAAGCGATGGAGAAATTCGTTGCGCTTATGAAAGAAAAGCGTGAAGAAGTGAGTGAATTGTTGATGTGGGAGATCGCAAAGAACAAAAGTGCAGCGTACAAAGAATTTGACCGTACCGTGGATTATATCTACGATACTATTGAAGAATACAAAGAACTGCAGCGCAGAGGATCGCACGTAGCCAGTAAGGATGGTGTTTTATCTCAAATTCGTCGCGGACCACTAGGCGTAGTGCTTTGTTTAGGTCCATACAACTACCCGTTAAACGAGACGTTTTGTTTGCTCATACCGTCGTTGATCATGGGCAACACTATTGTTTTTAAGCCGGCGAAGTATGGGGTTTTATTATTGACNCCTCTTATCGATGCGTTTAAGGAAGCCTTTCCCCCAGGAGCGGTAAACATCGTGTTTGGCCGTGGAAGAACATTAGCAGGTCCTATCATGAAAACAGGCGATGTGGATGTCTTAGCACTAATTGGAAACTCGAAAAGTTCAAACGCTCTGGTAGCTCAACACCCTAAGCCCAATCGCCTGCGTCAAGTCTTAGGTCTTGAGGCAAAAAACCCAGCCATTGTTTTCGATGACGCCAATGTAGATAAGGCTGTTAAAGAGTGTGTAAATGGTGCATTGAGCTACAATGGTCAGCGCTGTACAGCACTTAAGCTAATTTTCGTACATAAATCTGTTTCAGATGAGTTCCGAGCGAAGTTCACAAAAGCGGTGGACGCATTGGCGCTGGGTCATCCGGCAGCAGACAGCACCTTGACCCCGCTGCCCGAACGAAATAAAGTCGAGCAAATGGAGGCTTATGTGGATGACGCTGTTGCTAAAGGCGCGGCGGTCATCAACCAAAACGCCGGACGCGTATCGGACACCGCCTTTTTCCCGGCAGTTTTATATCCGGTAACGAATCAAATGGCCATTTTCCATGAAGAACAGTTCGGACCAGTAGTTCCTATTGTTGAATATGAAGATTTAGAAGAGGTGATGACCTCTATTGCAGCATCGGACTGTGGACAACAGTGCAGCTTGTTTAGTGATAATGAATTAACGATAGCCTATGCGGTGGACAACATGGTAAACCAGGTTTGCCGTGTGAACATCAACGCCTCTTGTCANCGCGGTCCGGATTACTTGCCGTTTACCGGAAGAAAGGACAGCGCCGTAGCTACGTTGAGTGTGCACGATGCTTTGCGTTCGTTCTCNATTNGAACNCTNGTTGCGACAGGTATAGACCAGAAAGAATTGGTCGGAAATGTGATTTCAGGCGGNCAAAGCACNTGGATGACGACGGATTATTTGTTGTAAAAGCAAAAGCACATGAATTCTAAAGCCCCGTGCCATTGGTTCGGGGTTTTTTATTTGCTGGGAAGAGCTTCGTTCAGCGGATTGCCTTCGCTTCGCTCGGCGGACCGCTGCCCACCTAAGGTCAGTAAGAACGCCCCGGGTCCTTTGCTGTGCAAAGTCCATGGGTTTTTTTACTCATCCACACACTCAAGCAAGCTTGGTGTGTGTCTAACTAAAAAAACCCCAGTTCGCATAGCGAACCGGGGCTTTTCTCATTCTGAGGTTCCGAGCGGACTCGAACCGCTGTAGCTGGTTTTGCAGACCAGTGCCTAGCCACTCGGCCACGGAACCTTAGGGAGGCCAAAAATAGGAGAAAAATTTTAACGGCCTCGAGTTTATTTTATCTCTATCGTTCTGCTGTAAAAGTCAGCGCGACACGCTCCACGTCTCCATTGATTGGCGGGTTGAGTTTTGCTACGTTTACCCATGCTTTTTGAACGGATGGGTGTTCATTCATAATGCGGTCAATCATGCGTTGACAGACGACTTCAAGAAGCTTAGCACGAACGGACATTTCCTCTTTTGCAATAGCATTGAGCGCCATATAGTCTACTGTGTCGTTCAAATCGTCAGAGGCAACCGATGCGCTAAGGTCTGCCCAAACACTGATGTTGACTTCATAATTGGAGCCAATGACCGCCTCTTCTTCCATGCACCCGTGGTTCGTGTAAATGCGAATGCCGTGAACGTCTATCTGATGTAAAGTAGCCATTAACCCAACACTTCAATTGCCTTAGAAATACGAGTGAGTACCTCGTCTTTGCCCAACACAGCACAAATGACAAACATGCTCGGCCCCATGCCTCTTCCTGTGACTGCCAGACGGAAGGAAGGACCCACTTTTCCGAAACCCAATTCTTTTTCCGCCAAATAACCTTTGAAACTCGCTTCAATCGCATCTGAAGTAAAATCTGGCAGCGCATTAAAACGGTCGGCGATATCTTGCATCATAGGGGCGCTCGCNTCGCTCCATTTTTTGTTGCGTGTTTTTTCATCATAAACAGGTGGCGTCTCGAAAAGGAATCTACCTTCTTCGAGTAAATCCTGAGGGAAGGTCGCGCGCTCACTCATCATCTTTGCGATAGTGCCGAGGTGCGCCTCATTGTAAGAGAGACCTTCGTTGTCGAGTACATTTTTTAGCTCCTGTGCCAATTCTACTTCGCTTAAATCACGCAAATACAATTGGTTGAACCACTTTCCTTTCTCAAAATCAAATTTAGCACCAGACTTTGAAACCTTGCTTAGGTCGAATGAATCAACCAGCCCTTGAAGGTCGAAAACCTCTTGTTCTGTGCCCGGGTTCCAGCCTAACAAGGCCAGCATGTTGATAAAAGCTCCAGGAAAGAATCCAAATTCGCGGTAGCCGCTTGCGGTTTCTCCGGTCTTATCGTTTTTCCAGTCGATAGGGAATACCGGGAACCCAAGACGATCGCCGTCTCGCTTGCTAAGTTTCCCAGGCCCGTCTGGTTTAAGAAGAAGCGGGAGGTGCGCAAAAGTTGGACAATCCCAACCGAACGCTTCATAAAGCATTACGTGTAAAGGCGCAGACGGCAACCACTCCTCACCACGGATGACATGAGTGATTCCCATTAAATGGTCATCTACGATATTAGCAAGGTGGTAGGTCGGCATTCCGTCGGCCTTAAACAGGACCTTATCGTCCATGTTGTTCGTGTTCACACTGACCCAACCACGGATGCTATCCTCCAACCGTACCTCATGATCGCGCGGAAGCTTAATACGTACCACGTAAGGCTCCCCTGCAGCAATCTTTGCGTCAACCTCTTCTTTTGGAAGAGTCAAAGAGTTCTTCATGTTGCCGCGGGTGATATAATTGTATTGCCAATTCGATGCACCGGCATCTTTTGCCATTTGACGCATTGCGTCTAATTCCTCAGCCGAATCAAACGCTATATAGGCCTTATCTGCGGCCAACAAGTGCTCTGCGTATTCACGATACATGGGCTTGCGCTCGCTTTGACGGTACGGCCCGTTTCCACGGTCTTCACCTCCAATACCTTCGTCGGGTGAAATACCACACCACGCCAGTGCCTCTACGATATACTTCTCTGCACCCGGTACAAATCGAGTTTGGTCCGTATCTTCGATACGAAGCAAGAAGTCACCGCCGTGCTTTTTAGCGAATAAATAGTTGTACAAAGCGGTACGCACACCGCCTATATGCAAAGGCCCCGTTGGTGAAGGAGCGAATCGAACGCGAACTTTTGAGCCCATGTTTATATCGTTATAATTGGTGCAAAGGTACAATCGCGNAAACCATTAGGAAACACTAACTTTGTTTAGATAAAAACACAATCAAAATATGTACCCAGAAGAGATGATCGCGCCCATGCGCGCAGAGCTAGCAAATAGCGGATATACTGAAACAAAGACCGCAGACGAAGTAAAATCAGCGATTAATGCAGACGGAACAACGTTTGTTGTCGTAAATTCTGTTTGTGGATGTGCAGCAGGATCTGCGCGTCCAGCGGCTATGGCGGTGTCTAAATCAGCGGTGAAACCTACTCGAATGATCACTGTTTTTGCTGGTAATGATGTTGAAGCGGTAAACGAAGCGCGCGGCATGATGCAGCCGTTCCCGCCATCGTCACCGTCAATGGCGTTATTTAAAAACGGTGAACTAGTCCATATGGTAGAACGCCACCACATTGAAGGCCGTACGGCGGAAATGATCGCTGGCAACCTGCTTTCTGCCTTTGAAGAGCACTGCAAATAATAGACACATAGAACTTTTACAGCAAGCAATGGACGATAAGAATCAACAAATTGAAACCCTAGCCATTCACGGCGGACAACAGCACGATCCTTCAACAGGAGCTGTAATGCCACCGATTTACCAAACGTCAACGTACGTTCAAGAATACCCGGGCAAGCACAAGGGGTACGAATACAGCCGCAGTGGAAACCCAACGCGCACGGCATTAGAAAATTCTATTGCGAGCATTGAAGGCGGCACCCACGGCGCGGCTTTTGGTTCAGGATTAGCGGCCATTGACTGCATGCTAAAGTTCTTAAGCCCGGGAGACGAAGTCATCGCGTGTAACGACTTATACGGCGGAACGTATAGGCTATTTACTAAGATGTTCTCTAAATACGGGGTCAAATTCAAATTTGTCGACATGAGCAACGATGGATGGCACAATCTGGTAAGTGAAGCAACAAAAATGCTTTGGATGGAGACCCCTACCAACCCAATGCTCAACGTTTTTGATATCGAATCAGCCTCTAAAGTCGCGAAAAAACACGATCTAATATTAGTCGTGGACAACACCTTCGCTACGCCATACCTTCAGCGCCCATTAGATTTAGGTGCAGATGTGGTAATGCATAGCGGCACGAAGTATTTGGGAGGGCATAGCGATGTCGTACTAGGGTTACTGGCTACAAAAAATGATGCTATTGCGGAGAACATATATTTCAATCAAAATGCATCTGGCGCCATTTGTGGCCCGATGGATAGCTTTCTTGCGTTGCGTGGAATCAAAACCCTGCACGTTCGCATGGATCGTCATTGTGAAAACGGCGAGGCTGTTGCCTATTTTCTTGAGGCACACCCAGCGGTTGCAAACGTGTATTGGCCGGGTCTAAAGGGTCATAATGGCCACGAGGTAGCGAAACGACAAATGAAGAAGTTCGGTGGAATGGTAAGTTTTACCATTAAAGGTGCCGGNTTCGAGAAAACTGCTGAGGTCGTAAGCGCGCTTCGCGTTTTTACCCTTGCGGAAAGCTTGGGTGGAGTGGAGTCCTTAGCAGGACACCCAGCATCTATGACACACGCCTCAATTCCCAAGGAAGAGCGNGAAAAAGTAGGGGTAACGGATAACCTCATTAGGTTGTCTGTAGGAATAGAAAATATAAAAGATTTGCTTGCCGATTTAGAGCAAGCNCTCGCAAAATAATAGCGTATGAATAGCAAGTTTGCCGTTATAGGCCTTGGTGTTTTTGGATCAGCGATTGCGCGCAAACTTGCGGAGCGCGGTGCTGATGTAATGGCCATTGATGAGAGTGAAGAAAAGGTACAGCGCATAGCTCAAGACGTTCCCTTCGCGGTAGCACTCGATGCAACGAATAAACAAGCGTTAGAAGCACAGAACATCCAGGATATGGATGCCGTTGTGGTAAGTATTGGCTCTAGTTTTCAAGAAATGCTTCTATGTGTTTTCCAGTTGCAAGAAATGGGCGTGAAGAAAATCATTGCTCGTGCACAGGGAACTGTTCAGCGCAAGATTTTAGAGAAGATGGGTCTTCAGCATATCTTAAGCCCGGAGCAGGAGGTAGCAAACAACGTTGTTGAGCAACTAACTAACCCTGGAGTGTTAATGTGTGTTAAGCTTCCTGACGATTATGAAATTATCGAGGTCGAAGCGCCGGCTAAAATCATTGGCCGTACCCTAGAGGATATAGGCTTGCGCAAGAAATACAACATCAACCTAGTAACCGTTTTACGAAAAGAAGGCAACGGACACCACATCAATGGTGTACCAGGGCCAGATAGCGTTGTTAATAATGGCGATATCATCCTTGTGTTTGGGAAGATAAAAGATATTAATCGCTTCATTGAAATCAACGCTTGATGTCTGACCAAAGGCGCATGATCATTACTGGCGTAAGCTCGGGAATAGGGCGGGCTATTTCGGNCGAGGCCTTGCGCTTAGGTTGGTATGTTGAGGGTATAGGAAGAAATGCACCTGCGTTACTTACCGAGCACCCCCGCGGCTCTTTCACCACCTGTGATTTAAGNGATAGAACCGCTTTAAGCGGTCTAAGANTAGCGGAAGATCAGTCCTACGAACTAACCGTATTAGTGAATAACGCCGGCACTTTGGGCCCGGTAAAGCCTGGAAAAAACGCAAGCTGGGAGGAAATCGACCATTGCATTACCCTGAACACGAGTAGCGCCATGCTATTGAGCGCCAAATTTTTAGCGGAAATTTCAGGTGAGAAACAACTTTATTTTACAGGCTCCGGNGCTGCAGAATTTGCCATTGAAGGCTGGAGCGCATATTGTGCATCAAAAGCAGCCGTACACATGTACGCGTCGGTACTAGCTAAAGAGCATCCTGAGCTGAGGATTCACGCTTTCAGACCAGGAAAAGTGAATACGCCGATGCAGGCGGAAATTCGCGCAACCACAGAAGAAGATTTTCCCGGGGTTGCACATTTTGTAGAAGAATTTGAATCAGGGAGCCTTGTTCTACCTGAAACGGTAGCCACATCTTTACTGCATGCTATAGACAGGAAAGACGAAATCCCAGTTATTTTTAGTACCTCAAACTATACAGTATGAAAAAGATCCTTTTAACTTTTATCACCGCAGGAGCTTTATTGGCAGTCTCTTGCACGACTGAGCCCGTTGCTACAGAAACCTTTATTCGTGAAGACGTGGTTGGCGAATGGACGGTAAATCAGGTGGCTTACAGCGGTGAAATGCCTAACCCCATAAACCCATCGGCACTTATGCAGTTTAGCGGCATAGGAACGCAGTTGTATGGAAAAATCAATATTTACGAGATGCCGGATACAGGTAATTTGCATGTAGATTTTGTAGCCAACTTGAACACGATTCAGGTTCCTGTTAGCTTGATCAGTGGAGGCACATGGTATCTAGAAAACAATGACAGTACGCTAGTCCTCGATAACGATAGCGTGAGCTACGCCTTTAAGATGATTAGCGGATTGTCCACACGGCAGATCTGGCAAACGTCATTCATGCAAATTCCTACTGACAGTAGCTATTGGGCGGATATCGATTTAGAANTGACTTTGATTAAATAAAAAACGAATGGCAAGAGTACTCACCGGTATTCAAAGTTCAGGGCGTCAGCATCTAGGAAATATTCTAGGCGCAATCCGTCCCGCGATAGAAATGAGTGAAGACGTGAAAAACGAAGCGTTTTTATTCATAGCAGACTTACACAGCCTGACCACCGTAAAGGATCCTGAACTACGCAAGGAGAACCTTTTAGCTACTGCCGCGGCATGGCTCGCTTGTGGGCTAGACCCAGAGAAAGTCGTTTTCTATGCGCAAAGCGATTTGCCAGAGTGTACGGAACTAACGTGGTATTTGAATTGCTTTACGCCGTACCCGATGCTTGCCAACGCCCATAGTTTTAAAGATAAAAGCGATAATCTCAGCGATGTGAACGCCGGGTTG
>JGI24539J26755_10000392_pt1 | contig 20527 bp, 1 predicted proteins | sample NorSeaMetagenome_2_FD_26755 | JGI IMG/M metagenome (IMG submission 26755) | reverse complement strand
CCTCTTCTTCTCAAGCGCTGACACAAGAACTCGACGCCAAACGCATCGATTCCAAGTGCAGATGGATGCCAGTCGGCCAATTTCTTGGTCACCTTGGAGGTTGGAGTGGAAGTGCAGTGCCGAAGGTGATCCCACCACAGCAGGGGCAGAGGGATCTTCCTCACTTATCTTCTCTCGATCCTTGGCTACGAGAACTTCACGAAGCCGTGGAGCGGCCAAAGGGACAGGGACCTTTACCGCAGAGATCTAAGCTGCCGTTGACTATGGACACAACAGCCCGCCAATTCCTAGCTGCGCTTTCCGACGTAGGAGAGGCAAACTCTGCTTTGCTACTAAAAGTACAGAAAGCTGCGGAAGATAGAGCGGCGCGCCGGGGTGTTCAAAGAGTCAGCGCTCGAGACGTCAGGGACGCCGCTACGTCTCTACTAGCTACCAAGCCGCTGAAACAGCAGTGTCATCCGCCTTTGGATGCGGAGCAGCTAACGTGGCTAGACGGAGTTTTGGCAGAGGTCAAATGCCAGGTGGATGAAATGGTGAAGCATGGATTCCCTAGGCCACGAGTCTTGTTAGTTGGCGAGCGTACGGGCACTGCTGCTCGTCGTTGGCGGCAAGCTGGCGCTGATGTCATGACTAACGACTTGGAACCATCTGAGGATGCCAGCATACCCCATGCTCAAGTTCCAGCCGAGCTCATTCAGGATAGCGGGTTTGACTTCGTCTATTCCTGCCCGCCTTGTGATTACCTCAGCAACGCTAGCGTGTCCTTGTTGCACAAGGAGGAGGGACGGATTGAGGCAATGGCAGAGGCTGTCAAGACCTTCCTATCCATGTACCATGCACGCGCTCCACTAAGTGTTGCTGAGAACTCTAAGATGAACCCTTACGCTACTCAGCTGTTGGGGCTTTCACCTTCAGAAATAGTCAGGCCGTTCGAGCATGGGCATGCTGAAGCCAAGGCTATCTGTCTATATAAGGTTGGAGACCTTCCGCCGCTTCGCCCCACCTTTGTGGTGGAGGGTCGAGATCGCCGCTTGGCTAACCTTGCTCCGGGGTTGACCCGAGGCGCATCGAGGGGTCGCTCCTTTGATGGTGTAATGGCAGCAATGGCGTCGCAATGGATGGGACCGGTCTTAGCCGCCGCAAGAGAACGAAAGGTGGCAGGCGACCATAGGTCGTGTGAAGATCTCCTAGCTTCCATTCCGGGACTGCATGCCAATATTCCGCTGGACTATACGCCCCCAAAAGGACAGGCTCGAGCAGGACGTTTGACAGTATCCGTTTTACGTGGTCTTACCGCGACGCAGCGTGGGTCTATCGACGTAGTCGCTAAGACCAGAGAGGCCGAGACTTGGCTGAGGACCGCATTGGCTCAACAATCTGAAGTTCGAGCAGAGACTTTGGCATCACTTGAGCCGAGTCAAGGAGTTCGGTTGAGAGAGGAAGATCCTCCTTCGTATGCAGTGCCTGACACGCGCCAGTTCCGTTGCCGTCGCGGTATCTGGTACGCATGGACTCCCAGGAAATCATTGGCGTCGGAGATGGAAAGTGCTGGTGAGCTTGAGGATAAGTCAGCAGAGCAGAAACCCGAAAGGAAAGCTCTCTTCTATTGGCAACGCCTTGATAAGGCTAGTCAGGACGCATGCTGCAAGATTATTCACGGAATAGAACATGAGTTAAAGCCCGAGATGGAACCTGGTTTTCCTGTGACGGATCATTGTGAAGCCAAACAGAGCGAGGCTAAGCCAGGCAAGGTCAAGCGGCGATACTTACCCATGGCTATACCTGAGCAGTCGACACCTTTGGTCTTTGAATCCAGCGGAACCGGAGCCTCTTCGGAGGTTCCAGAGGATAGTTTGAATTGGCCTGAGAGGTTGTCGGAAGCGACTCGGAAATTGGCTGAGCTTACTTGTGGGTCTTCAACAGCGGAGGCCCCGCACCCAGGTAAGTCAAATGCCGCAACCTTTGCTAGATTGCCTCATACAGTGACATGGACCGCTGTGGTTGACCACGAGAGCGCTCTGGGTCACCTTGGCTCCACCGATGCTTCGGATGTTTTACTTGCGCAAACAGACAGATGGGTCACCGGTCTTAAGGCTCTTGTGAGAGCTTTGAACCGAGGGCTTGTGCGACCTAATCCACATGAGGTCAGCCAAGTACGGCTATTCTTATCCTTCTGGCGAGAGGACGCTCAAGTGCTTTTACGCGCGAAGTTCCCCGCATTTTCAGCAACTATTGACTTGTTGGCATCTGCCTTTGATAAGGTCAATCGGTCTTCGCAGACAATTACTTGGTGTCCGCGGGCTGACTGCCGTCGGGCTTGTGAGTCCAACTGCTGCAACCAATCGCCGATCACGTGCGCAGCCTGGAGTTGCGTTTCCCAACAGTGTTCTACTTTTAGTGAGGAGAAATGCGAATGCACGCCTTCGCCGAGCTCATTTGCGATGGAGCTTCGCCCAAAACGCAGCACGGCCAGCTCAGCTATTAAATTGATTGGGCGGCTCAAGGAATTCCAAGGGGAGGACACTTTGATCAGTGGCCTTTGCATGTGGGGTACGCTGTGCCCTTTCTCGGATCCTAGGGATGAAGTCGAGTACCTTTCGGTCGGTCAGTTTCTCTGCGTCCAACGTGCCCGATTTATGGGAGACGAGTCCGCTTATGATAGCTACCTGCGCGGTGACTTTGACGGTTTTCATCCGGATGAGGAAGCTTCAGATCCCAATCAATACCGTTGGAAGGTGGTGGAGGGTCGATGGGCCTCGTACGCAACGTGGCTCAAGCTGACGCAGAACCCCTCATTAGATGGCCTTCTACAGACCCTGCCTCACTTCATAGCTGAAGTATGGGAGGAAAATCTATATTGGGGTATCCAGGAGCCTGAACCAGGCAGTACATTCTGGGAGGGGCAGAACCGCTATGGCCAAATCCTGATGGAAACACGCGAGGTTCTCCGCGGCGGCCTCTCTGCACCAGTTCCCCCCCAGCTTATGTGCGCTGTCAAGGGCCAGCTTGAGCGTACGGAATGTGGCCGATGTGTGGCTTGCATGAGCTATGCCCAAGAATTAGCCCCTTGCCGCACGTGCAACGCTCAGCTATGTCAACTGTGTTACTCGCCTGACCAACATATGCCGTGCTGCTTGCCGACGTTGGACCGAAAGGATGATCCTTTGCCCATCGACTGTGTGCCGCACGCGAACCGACTCGGACGACTCATGCTTTCGAGGATGGCGAATGATCCGCTTCCTAAGGCTGCTGATTGGCCTCCGGAGGCGCCTCATCCGAAGGAGGTGGCAACGTATGCCGAGAATGAAGAATGTAAATCTTGTCACAAAGGGCGGGAATTCTGCCTGCGTGGTTTGCAATGCGTAGCGTGCGGCGAGCGTGGGCCATCGCTGTCTCAGCTCAACGTGGATGAGCGCCTTGGGGATGAAGCCCATCGCCCTTTAAGTGAATGCTTTATCGCTGGTGGTATTATCGCGCCGCTGTTACTCGCCAAGGGCAACACTGCTGTGGTTACTAATATAGAGGCCGAGGTTGCTGCCATGGACTCAGTCCGACTAAGCACCGTTGTACGAGTGCTTGCTGAGGGTGTTCTAGGTGCTGATGGATCTCTTCAGCCCGAAGTATCAAAGACCTCTTGCATCACNGATCCGGCCGGGTTGCCTTATATTCAAGGCGGTGGTCCTGCCCGCGCGGGTGGAGCGTCTGGTGCCGTCTATCGCTTCATTGGACTCGACAAAAAGAGTGGCTTTCCAACTTCTGTCCGTAGTCGGGTTAAGTCTACCGGAGATGCGGCGTACCATCGGTACGGGATACATCATGTAATCCACGTGGTCGGCCCTGACTTGCGAATGAACTCCCCTAGTTTACGTAGTTTACGAGATGTCAATGGTGGCGAGCGCTCGGGCGTGGTGGACCTTCTCTCCATCGCATATGGTAATGCTTTGCGGGCTTGGTTGTCGTCGGGATTACCACTACTGAGGTTGGTGCCGATCTCTGGAGGCATCTTCTCAGGAACGTATGCGGCTGATATGCCTCAGCTGTCGGTCGAGGCTATCGGACGAGCCCTAGCGCTGTTCTCACCGGAGGAGGCAGAGACGCTCCGCGAACGAGTTAATACCGCCGGGGGCAGTCAACCGATCCAGTTATGTGTCTACCTGGGCACCCAGGTGGCAGCGTTCTCAAAGGCTGTTTCAGCCTTGGTCGTTACGACTCCTCCCATGCGGTCGGAGGTGACGCAACAAAACATGCAACCTTCAGACATCGCTTCGGTTGAGGACATAATGCAGCAGCTACAGGGACGTGTTCAGGGAGCCTTAGAGGGCGGCGACGCCGATGAGGCTGAAGAGGACTCTCCACCTACCTGGTCGGAGTTGAGGGATCTTCGATGGCAAGATGCTGTCCTGGATCAAATTGACAATTATCTTCAGGATCTAAATCCAGGGTACCACAGAGGTGATGCTGAGGAGGACGCAGCCTCGGAAGCTGTAACCGAGCTGGCCTTCTTGGGGTCGATCCCAGAGCCAGCTACTTTTGATGAGAAAGATGTATCTGAGGTGAGATCTCCATCTGCTATGCCGGCATGTTGTGCATACTTTGAAGACTTCAGAATAGCGACCCGACGAGGTACGAAAGGTAGTCGACAGGGATTTCGCGTGGGCGCTGCAAGATGGTTGAGATCTATCGCTGACTCTGGTTCGGGGAATAATGTGATATCTTCTCAGATTCTGGAAGCTCTGCCTGCTAACTCAGCTGTAGAGTTTGTGGCTCGGCCTCCACAAGTGCTCCTGCAAACGGCCAATGGTCAGGACATAGTAGTCAATGGACGGGCTACTATCACGTTTACCCTCAACAACTATGCGTTCCGTGAATCGTTTATGGTCATTGACAAGGGAGAGCTGTGCATCCTCGGGAATGAGTTTATAGCTAAACGTTCGGGAAGCATCGCGCCAGCTTTGCATGTTGGAGCCTCCAGCAAAGGCTCAGTTCGCCTTCGCCATGATCAAGCTCCGGGTGGATGGATGGAAGCCACCTTGGTTTCTACGGTTGGTCAACTGTCGCAGAACGGCTTGAGCACAGTGGCTCCGGTTGAGAGCCCGCCTTTATTGGTTAGCAAGTTCATCTTGCAAGCACCGGATCGTACGATATTTTGTTATCGAAGGAAACACAATACGGCGGTGCAGTCTAATACCTTTGATTTCCCTGGAGGCAAGGCACAAGGTTCAGAGAGTCACGTTGAGGCGGGACTGAGAGAGCTCAAGGAAAAGCTTACAGAAACCTCCTTTCGTTCCATCGAAGAAGCAGTCAAGGAGGCTATCCGGTCAGAACCGGAGGGCGCGGCTTCTGGGATATATCTGTCTCCTAGTCAGGAGATGCATCACACGCGCGTTTGGTTGGTCCCAGTGGCGGAGAAAACCCTTCTACGCACTGCAGACGAACTTTGCTGCGACGAAGCAGGCTGGCGTGAGCGCAGGCTTGTGCTCAGTACCATCGGCAAGGTCAAATCTCATGACGAGATCCGTTCAATATCGGGCGTGAGCCACGCGAGAGTCAACTTACTCGGGGCATATGGTGAGTTGCTTGCCAGGGCTCTTAATGAGGAGGGGTGGTTCAACCAGCCTGACGAGGATCGCTCGCGCCGAGACGTTTTGGCATCGCTATCATCATCAGAGCCCTCGCTCGAGACTCAGCTCTTAGGGGGGGGCAGCCCATCAGACAAGCTGCTGGATAGCGATGCACTCCCTGCTAGCCAATACGATGTGGGTCCCGCGCTGGATACATCATGTGTGGGCGAGGTGGAAGGAACCTTGCCAGCAGTACCGACTGGTGGTAAGTTGCCGACGGATCAACGGATCAAGCCATTTGAGTACTTGTTATTCCATGTCAACCCGATCGTCATTCCACCAAAGACACAGACCACAGTTATGCTCCCAGCTCCAAAGAGATTGGTGGACTTTGTAGGTCCATTGCTGGTGGAACCGGCACCTGAGAGAGTGAGATGCAAGTCGCATATCCTTACTGCCTACGGTATTACTCAAGTGGNCAATGGGAAGATTGCNGTTCAGGTGATTAACAATTCCCACCATCCGGATAGTTTGCCTTCATTGGCACCGATTGCTATGGTTCGAGGGGAGACAGTTACTGTGGTAGATCAGGCACCGGATACTGATCCCACGGGCAACCTCACGCCAGAATATTCTCAAGCTCTAGATGATCTTCATATTGATGGAGTGTGCAAGAAAGGCTGCGAGTCGTGCGATCTGCTAGCTAAGCGTCGACTCACCGAAGAACAGCGCTTGGCTGTCTACAAACTATTAGCCAAGCGAGCGCATGCGTTCGCAGTACCACCTTATAAGACTCCGGGCCAGTCTCATGCCATAGAGGTTGAGCTACCACTCAGGGAGAATGCTCGTCCGTTCAAATGTGCGGCTAGTCGCGTTGGAGACGAGGGCAACCGGATCATTGCTAAGGCAGTGGAGGACATGGAACGTCATCATATCATTGAAAAGAGCAACAGTCCGTGGGCATCACGAGTAGTCTTGGTGAAAAAGAAGGATGGCCAGCCTCGCTTCTGTGTCGACCTCCGTCGCCTCAACGAGCTGTTGCTTGTAGAGGACTCGCCGTTGCCTCGCTGTGATGATGCTATTGATCAATTGGGCAGAGCCACCGCTAAAATGTCCGGAGCAGTGCACTACCATACTCTAGATCTTACCGCGGGCTTCTGGGCTCTCAACATCAAGCCAGAGCATAGGGAGCGTACCGCCTTCGTTACGAATATGGGCAAGTGGCATTTCCGTCGGTTACCCTTTGGCCTGCGCTCTGGGCCATCCTACATGCAGCGACTGATGGAGTCTACCCTACAAGGTCTGAGTTGGGACATTTGCCTGCCATACATTGATGACATTGCTATATGGGCTTCTGGAGATACGCCCGAGGCTGCTTTTGATCAGGCCTTGCACCGGCTCGACCTTGTACTGGAACGGCTAGAGTGGGCAGGGTTGACCTGCAAACCCTCGAAATGCTCTCTATTCGCGGAGCGCGTGGAATATCTAGGCCATGTGTGCAGTCAGCAAGGCGTCTCTCTGGATCCGAAAAAGATCTCNGGCATTTCAGGCATTGATGTGGATTATGTGGACTCATTAGCCAAAGTCCGCTCTTTCCTTGGCCTCTGCGGCTATTACCGTCGCCACGTTGAGGACTTCCATATAAAGTCCGCTCCACTAGTGGCACTTACAAAAGTTGGAGTGGTGTTCCCAGAGGCTACCAACAATCCTGAGGTTAAACGCTCTATCCGAGAGCTCAAAGAGGCGCTATGTAAGAATCCAGTCTTGGCTTACCCGCGCAGCGATCGAGAATTTATTGTGAAGAGTGATGCCGCCACCGGTCATGGGATTGGAGCAGTCCTGACACAACGAGATGATCCAGATGAAGAAGGTAAACCTGGGGAAGAACGACCCGTCTGCTTCTATGGCAGGAAGTTCACAACGCATGAGGCTAACTATTCAGCTACCGAAGCGGAGCTCCTTGGGGTTGTCGAGGCGATACGTCAGTTTAGACCATATCTTTGGGGTAGGCGCTTCAGGGTGGTTACAGACCACGCAGCGCTTCGCTGGTTACACACGATGAATGGTACCCAAGAAGGTGGACCGCAGTCTCGCCTTACTCGATGGGTCATCAAGCTACAGGAATACAACTTCTACGTGGAGCATAAGCCAGGTAAGACCCATGTTGATTGTGACGCTATTTCGAGGCTAGTCTGTACGCTTGAGGGCAACTTACCCCGTTCCTTCTATGGCAAATCTGAATGGTGTCAAACCGATTGTTACGATCTGATTAATGGGGACTCTTCCAATACCCAACTTCATTCTGAGCTGTCCGCTAACGCTCAACAGCGGCTAAATCGACAAGCGTCACTTAGGCTGGAGCAAGCTTGTTTCGGACCCGCGTTGGTTAACGCTCTGCCAAATGATGCTGGGGGCAAGCCTCCGAAAGTGCCCTCGCGCCATAAGGTTCGGCAAGGTCACCCGATGAAGCAGTTCTTTGGAACTTTGCCTACCGAGGAGGGGGGAGTTCCGACAGCAGATGCTCAGGGGGTTCCCTTGGAGCGAAATGGCTCAGCGGTCACAGCCGAAGATTTCAAGCTCCTTCAACGTGAAGACCCTAAATGCGCGGCTGTTATGACGTTTCTTACNTCTGGAGTTATGCCGCAGGAACTTAAGTTAGCCGCATTTGTGAGGCAACATGCCCGGCACTGTGTCCTCTCAGAAGGTACACTATTTCGAGTAGTTCGACTTCACCCTGACGAAGAGAATGAGCGTGAATTGCATTTGCCATGGGTGCCCGATTCGTGCCAGCAATCGTTTCTACATGCCTTTCACGACCAACAGGGTCATCAAGGCCGAGAGCGTACGTGGCAAGCGTTGCGTCGACAAGTCTATTGGCCTACTAGCTACAACGACGTAGCTGAACATGTGATGCGATGCCACGAGTGCTGTTTCAGTAAACAGCACCGCACGGTGAGCCGTGGAGTGGTGCCAGCTTTGGGCCGGTATCCCTTCGACTTGGTCACTGTGGACCTCGTGGACATGGTTTATGCTCATCTAGGTTCAACGAAGGGCTATCGCAAATGCCTGGTTTTCGTGGACAGTCTGTCCAGATGGGTGGAAGCTGTGGCCCTAAAGAGCGACCCTACTGCGGAAGAGTATGTCCAGCTCTTTTGCGAGCATGTGGTGGCTAGATACGGGGTGCCGCGAGCACTGCGTAGCGATCGAGGTAGCAATCTTTCGGCAGTGATTGTTGCGGCTGTCAACAGCGCTATCGGAACGAAGATGCTTGTCTCAAAGGCACACCATCATGAGAGTGCCGCCTCTGTCGAACGTTTCAATAAGACCTTAGAAGAGATGGTGCGAGCAGTGGATCCGGGTGGGACGCGATGGGAGGAATGGCTTCCTTTCTTGCTGTACAGTTACCGTGCGACGCCGCATCGGGTGACCAGTGAGTCCCCTGCTTACCTTCTCTATGGTAGAGAATTGCGGGGGCCATCGGAGGCTATACTTGACACTCGTGGAATGCCGCCGTCTAGCCGACAGTCTGCTGAGAATACAGTTCGCAAGCTTCGAGTAGCGTGGCGACTGGCTGAAGCCGCTACCCTGAAACAGCAAGTTGCGGATAAAAGCGACAGAGATCGAAAGATGGAGAAGCCTCTTGAGTTTGAGATTGATGACCGTGTGCTGATTCGTCGTGAGAACAGCCAAGCCAAGCTGGAAGATCTATATGATGGACCATACCGAGTTGTGTCTGGACCAGATGAGCGAGGGAATTACCGTTTACGTGACCTCAATTCGAAAAGAATGCATGACGAGATCGCCGTGTCGCGGCTCAAGCTGTATTCAACCATTACTGATGTTGATCGAGTAGCACCCGATGAGTACATCGTTGAGGCCTTGCTACAAGCCGAGAATCGTCATCTAGCTAGTATGGGCCCCAACTCTGCTAAGGTTCCTCACTTTCTTGTGAAATGGAGGGGCTACTCGATGAAAGATGCCACTTGGGAGCCTAAGAGTGCATTGATGCTTCGGTGTTCAGACATGGTTCAAGCTTTTGAGTTGACCCGTGGCAAAGAAAAGAATTTGGATGGTGAGGCAACTGGAGAAGTACCTACACTTCCTCCTATTGAGCCTATTTTGAGGGACGCCCAACCTAATCGTCCCCGGCGGTTAGTGGCACCCCCAAAAGTGACACCCCCAGCTTATGAAGTAGTGAATGCAGAGAAGCCACGGGCTAGCACGAGTACCAGTTCTCGATCCTCGCGTCTGGCATCTCAGCCACGTAAGAGTTACAATGAAGCTCGCTCCCGCAAGGAGGCCGTGGCGGCGCTATTTGATCGCTATGTAAAAGCTCCGTTGACTAAAGTTAGCGACGCCTCTCAATGGTTCGCAGGACGCTATTGGAGTCCTATTCAAGAAGGCAGTACCCGGTTTTGGCGGCCGGACGATGCAGTAAAGGAAGTGACTGCTGGTTTAACTACGGCGGCTTCCTTGGTCAATGTGACAGAACAGGTGCCAAATGAATGGGTTCACATCGTTTTCTGCACACTAGATGGGCGAGGCTATACATGGAAGCTCAGTGGAAATGATGGTCAGCTTCTACCTTCATGCCCAGGAGGTCAAGTTTTAGCTACGGATCGCTTCTACTCAAGCCAAGGATCACTGGATGCTTCCGAGGCGAGGTTGCAGGCTAGCCATCGTTTGCTACGTGAACAATTACTTTCTTATCCATGGGAGGCGAGAGAGTCAGTCGAGCAGGTGATGCTCAAGACTCCTAGTGGCCACGTGGTCACCAAGCACGGTCACGGAACTTGTCACTGGTGGGCAGTAGTAACGCCCGACCACTTCGATATAGTGCCTCGGGACGTCTCCCTTCGGCCCACTGCCGGGTTGAGACCTATCTCTGAGACCCCTTGCGAGCTCTCCGACTTTCGTTTGGAAACTAAATGCTCATTACAGTCGCTGTGGAAGATCGGGAAGAAAGCTCAACCAGATCCTCCTTTAAATGTTGATGTCTTAGCTGCATTATCGGGTCGGGGCCGACAGAGTAGCAGCAATTCAATGGGCGACGGCCCATTAGGCGTTGGTCCATTGGTGACTAACTCTAACCTGCAAGGGCATCTTGGCGAAGCAGCCGAGTCTCTATTGCAACTTAGCACTCCTAAAGATGTTGAAGTGATTATCGCCGATGCATATGAGGTGTTTTGGGGACAACTAGCTGGAGAGACATCCATGGACTATGCCGTTCGGGTGGATAACGCCTTGGTCCGTTTCCTCAATGCTATGTACGTCACCTTCCGTGTGAATGAAAAGGTCCTGGTAGAGGGTACTCCTCACCGGAGATTGGATTCCGGAGAGGCAGAACCCTTGGAACAGCATCCCTTCTTTATGGATGACCGTTGGTGGTTGGAATTGACCACCTTCCTTCAGGGTACACCATTCCGAGAAAAGGTGGCTAAACTCTCTTTTTGTGCTGTGCTTGCGAGGCTAATTTGGCCCACTCAGCTTACTTCAGATGTGATCGCGGGCAAGGCTTTTGTGAAAGTTGGAGAAAGGCAGATGACGCGGTGGAGTAAACGCGTTGCTGAGTTAACTACCGTTGTCTGCAAGGCTGCTGGCATCGACCAGTATACTTGGATAATTCCTGAAAAGGTTGAGGCTATCAACCATTCTTTCGCCGCGGGTACCTCAAGTACGCCACTTCATTCGTTGAACGCTGCCTCTCCTCGAAGTAAGTTGCGCATGCCGACGATGTACGTGGGACGAGGGTTCCGAATAGTGAACTACTCCGATGGCGGAGACACCCGATCTTATGATCCACGGGAGGCCTTGAGAAGCTTTCTCATCCCTGGGTTTAAGGTAACAGATATCCCATTTCCGGGCCCTTCCTTACCGAATATACCAGTAGTGGTAAAGTCTAATGCTATCTCTCGTGCTGCGGTAATTCCGTGGCAACCATCTTTCAGCCGCCAGCTTTCTGACATCAAGCAAGCTGGTTGGTCACAACTCCGTGAAATGCTTCATTCTTGGAAATTCCTAGAGCCTGCATTGGAGCTAATCGAATCTGGTTCTAAGACCTGTGATGCACGACTCTTGGATCGAGCTATCTCCAAGAAACTCAAGGATGCAGCAGGAGCACGGTGCTACATTCTAGCTCAGTCGGCACGCCGCGAGCTTGTTCTTCATGTACCCCGTTGTTACTTATACGCCACGTTTGGTGAGGCTTATGCTCACCACCGTCGTGGCATGGTTCCTGAATCGTGGTGTGCTTCGGACGAGCCCGAAGATATCCAACGATTCTATGAGACGAGCTTTTATGGACGCTCACTGCCTCCGATTGCTGAGAGCGTCGTGGTCTTTGAGGTTCAAGTTATTCGAGTATCTTCCCGATTTGGGAAGATCATTTCCAAACAATAATTTTGTTGCTGCACCAGGGGCCAGGATCGCCATATTTCCATGTTCTCGCCGAACAAGCCGTTGAGTACCTTTCATCAAGGATCAGGTGGAATATGGTGAACAGGGCCATACCGAGACTATGTCCGGTGATGGAGCTTGTTCGTACTCGTGCGCACTATGATCGAACTGGCTCCTGGCTCCAGCAACGCCGATTTTTCCTTTAGTTTATCACTGAGCAATGGGATGAGCATCCCAGAGTTTGAGCAATTTTGATGCCATTGACTTTTTAGAGTAACGCGCTGACTCTCCTTAATTGGAATCTGCTCATGACCTGTGGCCACAGCTAATGGGTGACGTTACGATTGCGTAGATACTTACGAGGAGCTCAGTCTGCAGCTGATGCTCCCGAGGATCACGATGGTAGTATGCCTTTGACTTATCACTTTGATGGCGTCATGAACCATCTGAAGAAGTCGCCTGCAGGTATCATCCGCGTGATCACGTCTTAGGGGGGGGCTGTCGGGGCGCAGCGCCCGCGCAGTCGACTTCCCAATCAACCTTTATTGCTCTCACACACGGCGTGTGAGGCGTAGGATGTACGCTATGCTGCGTACTCGTACTTTACCTACTTGTGTGGAGTTGTCCCAAAATGGCAGCTTCGTAGGTACGCTTAGGTGACTCCCCCGTACGGCTTTTGTGAAGCCTCTGGGCTTTGGTGTCGTTCTGCGGTGTGGGTTTGAGAGTGAGACACAACTAAATCCGATCGCGATGAGCGAACCCGAAGGCCCAGGCCCTCCGAAGGGGTCCTCCTGGCCATCCGATGGCGGCACGGCGCCGGAAGTGCATTCAGAAGCAACCGGGCTCAACCTCATTGGCGGGAGTAGAAAAGAGCATGCTTCCAGCGTCAGACTGGGAGCCCCTAACGAGACGGAGACCGGTGTGGAGCTCATNGCGAGTTCCCCTGATGCAGACCTCGCGTCCTCGACAAGTACGAACAACGAAACATCGACAGAAGTCAAGCGGGACCATCCCGCTTTCCCGGCTTTGCAAGCGCAAGGCGGAATCGTGCACGTGTCGACCGAGTTGGTGAACCCCCCGGCAACCAGCGCAATCTTTGGCGATCAAACTGCCGGAATATCTTCGGGCGAAAGTTCGGGTCAACGCGCTGTCGAGCGATGGTCATCCCCGCAGACCGATCGAAGCACTCCCGCTTCTGCACTTTCAAATGTGCGAGGGGAAATCGGACTTTTATCGGCCGTTGCAGGTCCCCCATCGGGGTCTAGCGTGCGCATCGCGGGTCCAACTGATGGGAGGTCAAATCTCGAGAAAGGAGGACAAGATCTCGAAGAGATATCGCCGAAGACTCGTCCTCGTTATCGGGAGCCACCCGCCTCTTCTTCGCAAGCGCGAGGGGAAATCGGACTTTTATCGGCCGCTTCAGGCCCCCCATCGGGGTCTAGCGTGCGCATCGCGGGTGCAGCTGGTGGGAAGTCAAATATCGAAAGCAGAGGACAAGATGGCGAAGAATACTCGCCGATGCCGCGCCGTTGGGCAGACCAGGTCGATTCCCCCCCTACCTCGCCAGCGCGAGGCGAAATCGAACCCGTATCGCCCGGTTCAAGCTCCCCATCGGTGCACCGCGAGTACTTCGAGCTTCCAGCTGGTCAGATCTCAAATCTCGAGATCAGAGGACAAGGTGGCGTGGAGTTCTCTTCCGAGCAGGGTCGTCGTCTGATGCCCCCTACTGCCCCTTCTACTTCGCGAGCGCGAGGTGAAAACGCACCTGAATCTCCAGGATCAAGCTCCCCATCGGTACCCAGCGAAAAGCTCGAGCCTCAAGCTGGTCAGATCTCAAATCTCGAGATCAGAGGACAAAGTGGCGTGGAGTTCTCCCCATCTCAGCGTCGTCCTCCGATGCCACCTTCGGACCCCTCCCTACGATCCGACGAAGCTTCTAGGGCCGGGAGAGCAGAGGAGCCCAACTTTGGAGCTGAAAATGAGCTGCATTTTGAAGAAGCTCCTGAAATTCAACTGTTTGGCCCGAATGCAGCGCCAAATCTGCCTTACGTGTCGTACGGCCCGCAGAGAACACCGCCTTCCCTTGGGCCGCCCGGAGGAGACGGCAACTTCATCGAGGGACGGCATTCGGCAACTAGTGTGTCTCATAGCGAGATACCAATGCTGGGAAGGAACTCTCCTAGGAGAGGAGATGTGTTTGGGCCGGAGGGTTCGCAGAGGGCAACCTCAGGTGATGCAGTGGAGGACCCGTCGCACGCAGGGGCTCGGAGTCAAACCACCAGGGGCACCCCTGGTGGCGAGGCGGAGATGAACCCTGCCGACAACATGTCCCATCTGCGGACGCAGATGGGAGATGGGGTGCCACAGAAGCTGCCACTGATGCAAGAACCCGACGTCAAACGCATCGATTCCCACCAATCTGAGGTTGGTTACGATGCCCGCTCTGACGAGACAGAACGGCGGAGCCTCTTCAACCCCGCCGCCGGTGCAGGTTCCTCTTCCACGGTGACTCAGATGCAGCTGGACCATGGCAGTGAGGATGCAAAGCCGAGGAGCAGCGGAGGCAAGCGGCGCGTCAGGTCGGCGGCCGCCCTTGCAGCATCTGCCGAGGTGACTGACACGAGTGAGCTCTCCTCGAGGATCGACACGGACAGCTTCCGGCCCCTCACTGAACAAGGTGTGCTCGGAACCGTACAAGAACATGTACAAGTGCTAGGCACCATGATCATGAGCCTCGACACCAAGGAGGACCACCCGGACGGAAGGAGGGTTGCCAACTTTGCCGGCGATGCCCTGATGAGCCTAGCCAGCTGGGGCACAAAAACTCGCGAAGAACTCAAGGAGGAGGTAAGGAGAGTCGACTGTCGACTGCACGAGGTCTTGGACTCCATTTCCCAGGGCATCGAGACCCAATCTCCTAGCGATGCGCACGAGGCCCTACGCGAGATGACGGCCTCGTACCTGTACGAGGCCAAGTCGCGAGAGAAAGTGGAGTCCGACTGGGACGAGCTAGCTGCCCACCTCAAGATGATGCACAAGGATCGCGAAAATCAGATTCGCGGTGAGATCGACGAGGAGTACAATCAGGATCGCCTGCAGGCGCTACGGCGGAACGAGCAGCTACAACTGCAGCGAGACGAGCTGCAGCAGCAGCTAAGTGAATCCCTCGGAAGGCTGCCGGCCGAGCAGGAGAAAACTCTGGAAGCCCAGACGGAAATGGCCAAAGCGCGTTCTAACCTGGACAAGAGCAAGCTTGAGATAGAGCAGCTGCGCGAGCGGCTCAGCAGAAGGGAGCAAGAAATTGCAGAACTCGAGGAGTCACAGCAGTCGGGTGGAATTCCGCTGTCGCAGCAGGGCCAGAGCATCACAAGGGAGGAATCTCTTCAGGCCGAGCTAGACGAGCAAGTCCAGATGAGAGAGCATCTGTCCGACCAAATGAGTGACCTAAGAGCGCAGCTGGACCTCGCTAACCAGCAAGCCGTGAAGCTAGGCCGGAAGTTAGGGGACACCAAGCTCTCGGCGAAACACCAGCTAGAAGAAATCAAGCAACGATTCGATGCTAAACTGATGGATCAGAGGGAACATACCGAGAGGGCTCTCGGTGCTCTGTCCCAGCTAGAGGCTATGCAGGCTGGTTCTGCTTCAGGAAGCCCTGAGGAGATCTTGGCCGCTATTACCACTCGCATGGATCAAGACCAAGTGGTGGCACAGCTCAGTGATCAACTAAAGGAGGCTCGGACGGCTGCAGATCAGCGGCAGTCGGAGATTACCCAGCTGAAGCAACAGATGAGCACCCTTACCGGCCGTTACTCCAAGGAGGAGTCCGTCAAGAAGCAGAAAATAGCTGATCAAACACGCGATCTTCGGGCTACGCAGCAGCAGCTTGAGCACGCACTGGCCGAGGGTGAGCGTTTACGTGATAGCAGCCAACAATTAGTAAACCATCGTCGTCCTCGAGGTGACGACCTGTGCAATGACCCCGATCATCAAAACCTGGTTTCGCAGATACAAATCGCGAAGACCCAAATGCGCGAGGTGCAGGCCGAGAATGATCGCGGGCGGCTGCGAGAGGCCAAGCTTAGCCAAGAACACGCCAAGGAGACTGAGAGTTTCCGGGAGGCGAGAGAGGCTTGGCACTCAGAGCGTCAGCGGCAAGCCGATACAATTGATCGGCTGAACCGTAGCTTGACCGTACAGCGAGAGGCGTCGGCTTCAAAGGAGCAGGACCTTCGTAGCCAGATGGAAGGACTTGTGGACCCTGGTGTTTCCGTTGTGTCGTCAGAGCAGGCGTTGGAATTGAGTTCAATGCAGTCTGCGTACCGGGAGGCCGAAGAGCGCAACGAAAAGCTTCAAGAGCAATCGGCCACCNTGCAAGTCAAGTTGGCTCAGGTCGCGGACCAAAGGGACGATTTGCAGGCGCAACTGTCCTCGCAGTCAAAGCCATCTCGCCGATCTACCACCGGGGAAGAGCCCAGCCCTTCGTATGGAGTGCAACTTCTCATGTCCCCACCATCCTCCAGCACTTCTTATGGGATGCCCACGTCGTCGCATGGAGTCCAACTCGAACTTGAAGACTGTGAGCAGACGCCGATGCGGAATGCCGCTGGACAATTCTATGCACTCAACCTGCACGAGCCCACTCTCTCGTTGGTAACGCGAAACGTCGTCCGATTCAAAGAGCTGGTACGGGATAATCCATTCTGCTTTGTGATGGTATTCGCGTATGAATGGTCGAGGTCTAACCAAAGCAGCCAGGACAACGCTCTGCAAAGTGCTATCCAGTTCTGCTTGCAGCCGGGCCTTGATCCTGCTTCGGACCTGCGTCAGTGCAGCGAACCTGCCAAGGGCTACGTCGTACGCCACGGATTTATGACAGGCATCACCTTCAGCAGGGCGGTGGCGTCGGCGTCGTTGCGTGGGGCGCAGAATGTGCGTGACTATCTCTTCAAGCCCGACTCTCCCTTCACTTTCGTCCCAGAAGCAGTGGAAGGGAACCTAGTCGAGTGCTGCACGAGGAGCTTCGATCCAGATTGGTATAGCCAGCACTGCCAGCAAGCAGATTACCCGTATCCTTCGTACAACTACTGGCATCCTTTGATGCCAGAATGGGTCCAATTGTTTCACGGAGTTCCAGGCCAGTACCTGCACGCAGTCACGGCTTACCTATTCCGGCATGGTCATCCGGAGCCTGACTTCCGATGGATCCGCGGCTATGAGGAAGAGCCAGATGAAGAAGAGGATGGCGACGCATTTGAGAGTTTGTGGGAAAGTTTGGTCCCTACGGTGACCCCTTCCGCACCGGGCCGTAGAGGCGAGAGAACTCGATCAAGCCGCTCGCCATTGCCAGACGCAGCACCTCGTCTACCGGAGATACCGCCGCCTCGAGTGGCAATCCAAACGCCCGATCAGAGCTCGTACCGGACTAGAGCCGCGGAAGAGCCGTCGACAGAGCTGCCGGGGTTCGGCCGAGGCTATGCACCTCTCAGATCTAGCATGCGGCAAAGTTCGGGTATCCGGATCATGCAGCGGAATCAAAGTGGCGGTAGCTCTCGCGCTGATCGCGACACCTATGTCGAAGACGAAAGTGAGGAAGGCGGACCAGAGGACGACCATGTCAGCGTCACGTCCAACGTTTCAGAAGCTGGCTCTTCGCCAATAGAGAGAGCGAGGATGACAGAAGCAGAGAAGCACAGGCTGCTAAGTAACCAGGAGCTTATGCACAAACCTCGGGTTGTTAAGGCGGTTCAACAGGTCGCTTCCGCCAAAGTTGCCAGGGACGGCACGTCTACCGTTGGAGAAGTCAAGACCTTGACCGTTCCACCGCCTCCTATGCGTCCGTCGTCAAAGAATCCGGATTATGTCAAGGAGTCCAACAAATGTCGAGTGACGGAGCTGTTAAGCTTGAAGACAGAACTTGTGAAGGTACTTAGTTTCTTCAAGCCTCAGTCTAGAGGCCCCGAGGGCGGTACGCAACAGGAGAGAGAGGATTGGTGGTACAGCCGCAATGGTCGGCCGCGTCTCATGCGAGTACTAAAAGCTGCCTTAATGGCGAGCTACCCGTGGGCGTCGGTACATGAATCTTTGGGCGACGCTCTGCATGATGTCAAATCGGCTTCTTGGATTATGGAGCTTCATCAGCAGCTCAATTCCGTCGTTAATCTGTTCACTGCTACGCCGCACCACTATATCGAGATCCTCCTTTTTATGTGCGACGAGACAGCGGTGCCAAACAGTGACTCGGTTGAGCGATGGAAAGCCGATTGGGATAATCTTAAGATGCTCGCGACGCTGGTGGAGACTGCGGCCAAGGTAGAGGAGACNGCTGTCAAGCACCTCGGAGAATCATGCCCGACTCTGTATACTCGGGCAGATACGGCGGCGAAGGTGCACCAGAGGTTTATTGAGTGCCTCATAAACAGCAAGCAGAGGAAGGACAACTTGCTGGTTCCTTGGCTCACCGCAGAGCTAAGTGAGCGAGCGCATACAGAACCGAAGGGGTTCCAGGATATCTCAGCTATCTCCAAGAAAAATGGTGCCATCTATGAGTGGCGCAGCATCTTACGAGTTTCCCAAGAAGAGGGACGTAAAAAGGAGAATGAGATGGTAGCCGTGGTAAAGATGGAGGACTCCCATGATCCACGAGAGCAAAGCAGGCATCATTTGGTCCCTAGGACCCAGAGGGCAGCTTCGAGTCTACCTCCCATACAGCCTCCGGTAGCGGCGCTAACCGAATCGCTTGGCGAACAGATTGAGGAAGGAGAGTCACCGCAGTTGCCGAACCTCGGTCGCGTAGCGGCACTTCCTGCAGCCACAACCTCAGGGCGAAATCTAGCTGTCTCAGTGGGCTACGTGGGAGAGAAACGCAACCGTCCCTCAAATGGTCGAGGCATCGTGATAAAGGGCTTCTATGAGAGGCACCAAGCAGATCTTCAGGGTTACCCAGGAGGTCAGAAGGCGTTTGAGGAAATTTCCCTCAACACCTATATGCGTGATCAACTCTCTAAGGCCTCGAAGCAAGATGATCAAGGTAACTACATTGACCAGCGCACGGCAATGCTGATAGGCTTCACGTGCCCTTGGAAGCCGATCGACTCAAAGTGGCAAGATATGACGTCTTTCCCAAGCCAATATGGACCCAGCTGGAATAAGGAGGCTAATGCCGCTGATNCCTTTGCGCCAGGAGGATGCCCTCACTGTGCCCATGGCCTCTCACCGCTCAAGATGGAAGCTGGTATGACCAGACATAGTTACCTCTATCGGCAGGAGAACAAAGCCGACTCAGCTCACGATTGGGCCGATTGCCCCAGAGTGAAGGCGGCTCTCTTCTATTGGAGCAGGCAATATGATGTGCTGCCCGACACTCCGCAGTGTCATAAGGGCCATGCGGTCCTTAAACGGCTTATGATGCGTTGCCCGGGCGGTCCAAAGGACAAGTTCAAAGTCAACGGCAGATTGCCTTGCGAAGAGGCGGTTGATAAGGACTTCATGGCAAGTGAACGCCCCAACCGCCCCAATAGGCAGCAGGAGCAGTAGGGAGGGCGCGTCCGGGATGGGGATGCACCCTCCACCGTGGAAAGTCCAGCCGAGCGGCCGGGTCCACCTGCTTTGTCTATACCGGCTCCCACCCTTCCAAGAAATATCAGTATCAACTGTGACGCAAATAAGTGCAAAAATAGCGACAAAACCCGTGCGGCAACGCTGCCGCCAGCATCGGATCCACCTTTGACTGTTTTGAATGTGGGCGAGTCAGAGCCGCCCGAGGACCATCCCTCTTCGGTAGCGGATCCCACTAGCCCTCGATTACCTGCAATGGCTGCGGTCGCCACTCGAGCGAAGCCGCCGTCGATTGTACCCCTGCAAGCCATGGGGCCGTCGACGACTCTAGCGCCGCCGCCAGGACATTGGAAACTTACCCATCCTGAATTAGCTACCAAGCGGTGGGATCAGGATGGCAACTTGATAATACGCGCTTCCGAGGAGTGCATGACAAACCTAGGCAAAGGTCGGGGAAGGGGACGAGGGTCATATGGTGGCGGACGTGCCATGGGCCGAGTCGTGCCACCCCGCCTGAGGTCTACTGAGGGCAGTATGCTTCCTACGCTGGATAGCTACTACCCTAACCCTGAACCGTCGGACAAAGTTCGCAAGTTGTTCTGCTCAAATTGCGGTGCCCAGGTCACTTCACTCGAGATCTGCTGGGAACCTCATTGTATGCGTGGGCCATGTTGCCAACCTAATAATTCTTGCGTGCGCTGCCACACCGCAAGTCCGCCGTCAGATGGAATTATGCCAAAGACAGCTACGGAGGAGACGGACCCCAAGGCGACCGCCTCCGCTAAGCCGCTAGAACGACCGTGGTCTGGCCGCGCTTCCAAAGTATGGTTCGTGAAAGGCCAGGAAGTTTTATGCTTCGTGCGAAGTGACTCTCGACCGGGAAAGCCACAGCTGGATACCTTTGGAGGTAACATGGAGGAGACCGATGAGATGAGTTTTGCTGCTTGTGCTCGCCGTGAGCTCAGTGAGGAAGTCCGACTCGAACGGTCCTGGCTGAATGCAGCCGAGCACGCATA
>JGI24539J26755_10000388_pt1 | contig 20632 bp, 14 predicted proteins | sample NorSeaMetagenome_2_FD_26755 | JGI IMG/M metagenome (IMG submission 26755) | reverse complement strand
GCTGAGGCCAACGAAGCGGCCATCAAAATGGCGCGACTTTTTGGCCATCAACAAGGGATTGCATTGCCGACAGTACTAGTCATGGAAAACGCCTTTCATGGCAGAACATTAGCCACACTGAGCGCCTCTGGTGGGCGCCGAGTCCAAGCCGGATTTGAACCTCTTGTTACAGGATTTGCCCGAGCTCCCTATGATGATATTCAGGCGTTACAAAAAATCGCCGACAACAATCAAAACATTTGCGCTATTTTCATCGAACCCATTCAAGGTGAGGGCGGGATAAGAGTTGCCTCAACAAGCTATTTAAAGCAACTTAGACTGTTCTGTGATCAAAACAATTGGTTGTTGATGTTAGATGAAGTACAAACCGGCAATGGCAGAACCGGGAAATATTTTTGTTTTCAGCACAGTGGTATTATCCCCGATGTTGTCACTACCTCGAAAGGCCTNGGCAATGGATTTCCTATTGGGGCCTGTCTAGCAGCAGGAAAGGCGGCTGAACTCATGCAACCCGGAAACCATGGTTCAACCTTTGGTGGAAATCCGCTCGCCTGTGCTGCTGCTCTGGCAACGATTAACACTATTGAAAACCATGATTTACTCAGCAGAGCTGCAGTGATAGGCGATAGAATTTTGGATGGCCTTAAAAAGGGGTTGTCGGAATCTGACCACGTTTTGGATATTCGCGGTATTGGCTGCATGATTGGCATTGAGTTAAACAAGCCCTGTAAATCTTTATTTATGGCTGCCATGGAAAAAGGTTTAATTATTAATGTCACCGCTGACAAGGTAATTCGATTATTACCACCATTTGTTATGACCGATGACGAAGTGGATCAAGTGTTGGCTATTCTGGTGCCGCTGATAAAAGATTTTAAAAAGGACTAATGCGTTATGGCAATTAGACATTTTCTCACCCTGCGTGACCTTAGCCCTCCTGAGTTGCACCAAGTGGTCAATCTGTCTATCGAAATGAAAGCGGCTAAACGAGAAGGCCGGCAGGATCCGATTTTTGTCGGCAAAGTGCTGGGCATGATTTTCGAAAAGTCATCTACAAGAACCCGCGTCTCCTTTGAGGCAGGCATGGCACAACTTGGTGGTGATGCTCTATTCCTGTCTCCCAGTGATACACAGCTGGGACGTGGNGAGCCGATTGAAGACTCAGCTCGGGTTATCTCACGTATGGTCGATCTTGTCATGATCAGAACCCACGGCCATGAGATCGTTGAACGTTTTGCCAAATATTCTAATGTGCCAGTGATCAACGCACTGACTAATAAATTTCACCCCTGTCAGTTGCTGGCGGATGTGCAAACTTTTGTTGAACACCGCGGATCGATTCAGGGCAAAACTGTTGCCTGGATTGGCGACGGAAATAATATGTGTAACTCATGGATTAATGCAGCCATTCAGTTCGACTTTAATCTACAAGTGGCATGCCCTGATGGCTACGAACCGGATGCCAGTTTAGTGACGGAAGCTGGAGATCGCCTAATGATCACCAATGACCCTACTACAGCAGCAAAGGGGGCACATCTGGTCACCACCGATGTGTTTTCCTCCATGGGTCAGGAGCAAGAACAGGAAGAGCGTTTGGAGAAGTTTGCCGGCTTCCAAGTAAACCATCAACTGATGTCGCACGCGGCAGATAACGCCCTGTTTATGCACTGTCTTCCTGCTCACAGAGATGAGGAGGTCTCTGCAGAGCTATTGGAGGATAGCANTATTTCGGTAGTCTGGGATGAGGCTGAAAATCGTTTGCATGCGCAGAAGGCACTAATGGTATTTTTACTGCAAGCTAGTAACTAGCTTGCAGTTATTGCGAAATTGAAAATTACGACGCTTTGTAAACGACGTCGTCGATCTCATACTCNACGTCACCACTCGGTGCTTTAACCACCACTACATCGCCAATTTCCTTGCTCATTAGCGCTCGAGCAATAGGTGATTGGTAGGAAATTTTGCCCTCTTTCACGTTGGCTTCATCATCACCAACGATTCGATAACTGACCGTTTTATCAGTATCCATATTGATAATAGTCACCAAAGACCCAAAGATTACACGATCTCCCTGGGGTATCTTAGATATATCAATAATCTGCGCATTAGATAGTTTGCTTTCGATATCCTGAATACGTCCTTCGGCAAAACTCTGCTGTTCACGAGCCGCGTGATACTCAGCATTCTCCTTGAGATCGCCATGCTCACGCGCTGTAGAAATCGCTTCAACAATTCCTGGACGCACAACCTTAATTAAATGATCAAGNTCTTTCCTAAGGGCCATCTCACCCTCTGCTGTCATCGCATTTTTTTGCATTAAATAATCTCCCTATGCAACTGCTGCAAACTTCTCACTTCAATATCACCACCAAAATTTAGCGCTTCACAAACAGCATTACCACCCGCCATAGTGGTCGTATAATAGACACGATGTTGCTCAGCACTAGAGCGTATAGTGGATGAGTCAACAATGGCTTGACGACCCTCAGTAGAATTAATGATGAGATTGATCTTATCACTTTTGATCATATCNACAATATGNGGCCTGCCCTCTTTAACTTTATTAACCATCTCCACTTCAAAACCGGACGCCTTAATGGTCAGTGCAGTTCCCCTGGTGGCAGCGAGCTTAAAGCCCAGTCCAACCAGCTTTTTAGCGAGTGCTGGCAGCTGATCTTTGTCGCGTTCACGAACACTAACAAACACGGTACCTTTGGTCGGGATTTTGTCACTAGCACCTAATTCTGCTTTGCCATAGGCTTCAGCAAAGGTTGACCCAACACCCATCACCTCACCTGTTGATTTCATTTCAGGCCCAAGAATTGGATCTATACCGGGGAACTTATTAAACGGGAATACGGCCTCTTTTACACTAAAGTATGGTGGGATAATTTCTTTCGTGAATTTTTGCTGCTTCAGCGTCTGCCCGACCATGCAACGTGCCGCTATTTTTGCAAGGGACACACCAATACATTTTGACACGAAGGGAATAGTTCGAGATGCCCGTGGGTTTACTTCAATGACGTAAATTTTACCGTCCTGCAGCGCCAACTGAACATTCATTAAGCCGCGCACACCAAGCTCACGAGCCATCTTCTTACAGACTTCTCTCATGTCATCTTGGATACTTTCACTGAGACTATAGGGTGGCAGTGAGCAGGCTGAATCACCGGAGTGGATTCCCGCTTGCTCGATGTGTTGCATAATCGCTCCAATCACTACCTGATCTCCATCACTCACCGCATCGACATCCATTTCAATCGCATTAGGTAAGAAGAAATCAAGCAATACCGGTGAGTCGTCCGACACCTGGACAGCGGTTTTCATATAATGGCGAAGCTCATCTTCCTTATAGACAATTTCCATAGCCCTTCCACCGAGAACATAAGAGGGCCGCACTACGAGTGGGTAACCAATCTCTTTGGCTAATTCAACGGCTTCATCAGCGCTTCGCGCCGTGGCATTGTGAGGTTGCAATAAATCCAGCTTTTCAATCATTTGCTGAAACCGTTCTCGGTCTTCAGCACGATCAATGGCATCTGGCGTAGTGCCTATAATAGGCACACCTTCTNCTTCCAAAGCACGCGCAAGTTTTAGCGGTGTTTGCCCACCAAACTGGACGATGACTCCTTTCGGTTTTTCAAGACGAACAATTTCTAGCACATCTTCTAAGGTCACCGGCTCAAAGAATAAACGATCAGATGTGTCATAGTCAGTGGACACTGTTTCTGGATTACAGTTGACCATAATGGTTTCATAACCATCTTCACGCATCGCCAACGCGGCGTGAACACAGCAATAATCAAATTCGATCCCCTGACCGATGCGGTTAGGACCGCCACCAAGGACTAAAATCTTTTCTTTGTCGCTAGGCTGGGCCTCACATTCTTCTTCATAGGTCGAGTACATGTAGGCCGTTTCAGTCGAAAACTCTGCTGCACAGGTATCCACTCGCTTATAAACAGGGTGCATATCAAAACTGTAGCGGTGTTTGCGCACTTCAGTCTCAGAGCATCCTAAAATGTCGGCCAGGCGGCGATCAGCAAACCCCTTACGCTTTAAGCTATATAGCCATTTCTCATCAANGTCGACTAGGGTTTTACCATTTAGACCATTCTCGGCAATGATCAGATCCTCGATTTGTACCAAAAACCAAGGATCGATCTTAGTAATACCAAATATTTCATCGCAACTCATACCGTGGCGGAAGGCATCTGCCAAGTACCAAATTCTATCAGGTCCCGCTTCGGCTAGTTGGTTATATAAGACAGCGCCAAAATCATCATCACCAGCGTCAACTCTGGGGTCAAAACCAGCCACGCCAACCTCTAGACCTCGTAACGCTTTTTGCATGGACTCCTGAAAAGTCCGGCCAATGGCCATGACCTCACCCACAGACTTCATTTGTGTGGTTAGCGCCTGATCTGCCTGGCTAAACTTCTCAAAAGCAAAACGTGGTATTTTTGTGACCACATAGTCTATGCTGGGCTCGAATGAGGCGGGTGTAGCCCCTCCGGTAATTTCATTTTGTAGCTCATCNAGGGTGTATCCGACTGCTAACTTAGCTGCAATTCTTGCGATCGGAAAACCAGTTGCCTTGGATGCCAATGCAGATGAGCGCGAGACCCTCGGATTCATCTCAATAACAATCAGACGTCCATTTTCAGGATTAACCGCAAACTGAACATTAGAACCACCTGTCTCAACACCAATCTCACGGAGTACCTTGATGGAGGCATTACGCATGATTTGATATTCTTTATCCGTCAGTGTCTGAGCGGGCGCTACAGTGATCGAATCACCGGTATGTATGCCCATTGGATCCAGATTTTCAATCGCACAGATAATGATACAGTTNTCCTTGCGATCTCTAACAACTTCCATTTCGAATTCTTTCCAGCCAATCAATGATTCATCAATNAGCAGTTCATTAGTCGGTGAAAGATCCAAACCTCGACGACAAATCGTTTCAAATTCTTCACGATTGTAGGCTATACCCCCACCCGAACCACCCATAGTAAAAGAGGGCCGGATAACGCATGGAAAACCAAATTGGTCAGCAACCTGGGTTGCTTCTTCGAGACTGTGAGCAATCCCAGAATTAGGTGTATCAAGACCGATTGATTTCATTGCCTTGTCGAAACGTTCTCGATCTTCAGCTTTATCAATGGCATCAGCATTGGCGCCAATCATTTCAACAGANAATTTGTCAAGAACACCGTGCTTGGCGAGGTCCAAAGCACAATTGAGTGCGGTTTGACCGCCCATTGTCGGGAGTAACGCATCAGGCCGCTCTTTCTCAATAATTCTTGCCACGGTATTCCATTCAACAGGTTCAATGTAGGTTGCATCGGCCATTGATGGATCAGTCATGATCGTTGCCGGGTTGGAGTTAACCAAAATAACTCTGAAGCCTTCTTCTCTCAGCGCTTTACACGCCTGAGCGCCAGAATAATCAAACTCACAGGCCTGACCAATAATAATCGGCCCAGCGCCGATAATGAGAATGCTTTTTATGTCCGTTCTTTTTGGCATGTTTACTCCGCTAACACCTGNCGATTAGCTTCCATTAAATCTATAAAATGGTCAAATAAAGGGGCGGCATCATGGGGGCCAGGACTCGCCTCAGGGTGACCTTGAAAACTGAAAGCGGCTTTATCCGTTCTATGAATACCCTGCAGAGACCCATCAAATAATGAGCGATGAGTGGCCACGAGAGTGTCAGGTAAACTGTCTTCATCAACAGCAAATCCGTGGTTTTGACTAGTAATCATAACGATATTATTTTGTATATCTTCAACCGGATGGTTAGCGCCGTGGTGTCCAAACTTCATTTTCATCGTTTTAGCCCCTGAGGCTAACGCGAGTAACTGATGTCCAAGACAGATTCCAAAAACCGGTGTTTGCGTTTCTAAAATCTCTTCTATTGCTGTAATCGCATAGTCACAGGGTTCAGGATCTCCTGGCCCATTAGACAGAAAAATGCCATCGGCTTGCATCGCTAANACTTCACTTGCCGGTGTTTGCGCTGGCACCACGATTAGCTCGCAATCCCGATCAATCAGCATGCGCAAAATATTTCGTTTAACCCCATAATCATAGGCAACTACCTTGTATTTAGCACTTCCAGTAANCTGTGTCTTATGACTGGAACCTAGGGTCCAACTATGCTCTACCCAAGGATAGGGAGTGCTGGCGGTGACTTCTTTGGCTAAGTCCATACCTTTGAGACCGGCAAACCCTCTCGCGGCTGCTAATGCTGCTGCTTCATCGATTTTCCCGGCCATAATGCAGCCACTTTGAGCACCCGTCTGACGTAGCGTTCGAGTTAATTTCCGAGTATCAATATCGGCAATTCCAAGTACATTTTTGGCCTTGAGGTAGTCATCTAAGCTTTGTTCGCTGCGGAAATTTGAAGCTAGGAGAGGTAAGTCTCTAATCACTAATCCCGCAGCCCAGACTGTGTTCGACTCTTCGTCTTCAGTATTGACGCCGACATTGCCTATATGGGGATAGGTTAGAGTGATAATTTGACGAGCATAAGAGGGGTCGGTGAGAATTTCTTGATAACCGGTGAGGGCTGTATTAAAAACCACCTCACCAACAGAGAGTCCTTCCGCACCAATGGCAGTTCCTCTGAAAATTGTTCCGTCTGCAAGCGCAAGTACGGCTTCCCGGCGAGTCTGGGAATTCACACAACCTCCTAAATAATGGATGTTCGATCTATCTAACCGACAATCAGTTGACCCAATTGCCGCTAAATAAAAATAACTCTGAAATGGTAGGCAAAATTTTCTTAAGTTTGCAAAAAAGCGAGATGAAACTNTTGGTCTCATCTCGCTTAAATAAAATATTCTGTTTTGCTCTAACCTCTCAGAACGAGACCGCTTTTTACTGTCGCGGTGTTAGGAGAGAAGTATAGGGAAAAGGGGGTATATTGTCCATTGCCGAAGATCAAATATTCACCAAAACATAACCGTGGGCCCCGATCACTAAAATCGGCTATTTGAGGCCCAAAACATCTTGCATATCAAACATACCGGCCTGTCTGTCTGTCAGCCATTTAGCGGCTCGTATCGCACCTCTAGCGAAAGCTGCTCTACTGGATGCTTTGTGAGTGATCTCCACTCTCTCGCCATCTGCCGCAAACAGAACAGTATGATCGCCAATAATATCGCCAGCTCTGACTGAGGAAAACCCAATCGAGTTGGGATTCCGCTCACCAGTTTGAGATTCTCGCCCATAAACAGCAACCTCATTTAGATCACGACCTAAGGCCTTGGCAACTGACTCACCGAGGGACAACGCAGTGCCTGATGGCGCATCAATCTTGTGCTTATGATGAGACTCACTAATTTCAATATCCGCATCATCACCGAGTGCTAGGGCTGCAATTTCGGCTAATTTAAAACAAAGATTGACGCCGGTTGCGAAATTTGACGCCATACAAACAGCGGTATGATCACTGGCAGATTGAACGGAACTAAGTTGATCTACTGTTAAACCCGTGGTTCCAATAACTATTTTTTTATTATGTTGCTGACAAACCTGTGCGTTATGAACGGTGGATTCCGGGACACTGAAATCAATAAGAGTATCAAAGGCATCAACCGCTTCAAGTACGGAATCAACCACCAGAATATTATTGCGCCCTATTCCAGCCAACTCACCTGCATCAGCCCCTACATGCTTGCTGGCTGAATGTTCAATAGCCACGGTTAGCTGGACGCCATCAATAGCGGCAAGTGCTTCAACCAGCGCTGTACCCATACGGCCTCCGGCTCCAGTAATCGCTATATTACGCACCACATCTCTCCTTATTATATCTAACGCCTAGTGCTGCTGGCGCTAAGTTCGCTTTGCGGTCACCCGGTCAGGTTATCAAAGAAGGTCTTCACCCCATCAAACCAATTATTACTGCGCGGCGAATGTTTACTTGCACCCGCTAAACTTTGGTCAAAACCTTCCAATAAGGCACGTTGCTCTGCGCTTAAATTGACCGGTGTCTCAACCACGACTCTACACAACAAGTCGCCCTGCGCACCACCACGAACGGGGGCCACCCCTTTACCGCGTAAACGAAACAGCTTGCCACTTTGAGTTTCTGCAGGGATCTTCAGCTTAACCTTACCAGACAATGTGGGAACCTCAAGGTCACCCCCCAATGCCGCCTGCGAAAAGCTAATGGGTACTTCACAGTGTAAATTACTCCCATCGCGAACAAAAATATCATGCTCTCGTACATGCATTTGCACATACAAATCACCTGTAGGACCTCCCTGAGGCCCAGCCTCCCCTTTCCCTGACAGACGGATTCTATCGCCCGTATCAACGCCCGCAGGAATTTTTACAGAAAGGGTTTTACGTTCTTCTTTAACACCCTGACCATGACATGTGCCACAAGGGTCAGCAATGATTTTTCCGCGACCGCGACAGGTTGGGCATGCTTGTTGAACAGAGAAAAAGCCCTGCGACATCCTCACCTGGCCTACTCCGCCACAAGTATCACAGGTCACCGGAGATGTACCTTTGCGAGCGCCTGAGCCACCGCATGGGTCACAATGCGTCATTGTGGGCACTTCAATTTGGACCGTCTTGCCTTTTACTGCATGCTCTAAATCTAACTGCAAATCGTAGCGTAAATCCGAGCCTCTGGCTGGACCACTGCGGCCGCGNGCGCTACCACCGCCAAAGATATCACCAAAAACATCACCAAAAACATCACTAAAGCCAGCACCGCCCTGACCACTGCCNTTTTGGTCTAGACCCGCATGCCCATAACGGTCATAAGCAGCCTTTTTATCTTCATCACTCAGTATTTCATAAGCCTCTTGAGCTTCTTTGAATTTTTCGTCAGCATTTTTATCATCTGGATTTCGATCAGGATGAAATTTCATCGCTATACGACGAAATGCTTTCTTTATTTCTGGAGCAGAGGCGCTGCTGTCTACTCCAAGTACTTCGTAATAATCCCGCTTTGCCATACTTCGCTTACTTCCCAACCATGATCAGCGGCTTTTCATCGCTACCAATAGAGTCTTAAATAAAGAGGCGCGAAAGTCGTTTTGAGATAACTCCCAAAATTCACTTCGCGCCTAAACATAACAACAAATGAATCTACTCACACAAAATTTATTTAGTATCTTCTTTAACGTCCTCGTCTTTAACTTCTTCGAACTCGGCATCCATAGCGTCGTCCCCTGGGGCCTGTTCGCCTGCAGGTTGCTCCCCCGCTTCTGCCTGTTCGGCATAGAGCTTTTGCGCTAGTCCAGCGGAGGCTTCGGAGAGTACTTTAGCCGCTTCATCTATCGCGTCTTTGTCGTCACCTTGAACCGCTTCCTCGACCTGCTTAATACCTGCCTCAATCACAGCTTTTTCTTCATCAGAAGCTTTATCACCCGCCTCTTCCAGCGTTTTCTTAGCAGCATGTGCTAAACCATCGGCGGTGTTACGCGCCTGAACCAGCTCTTCAAACTTCTGATCTTCGGCGGCATTGGCTTCAGCATCTTTCACCATGGCATCAATTTCTTCATCAGACAGTCCTGACGAGGCTTTGATAATAATTGACTGCTCTTTACCCGTCGCCTTATCTTTAGCACCAACATTTAAAATACCATTAGCGTCAATATCAAAGGTCACTTCAATCTGCGGCATGCCTCTTGGCGCCGGAGGAATATCTGATAAGTCAAAACGACCCAATGATTTATTTTGAGTAGCCTGTTTACGCTCACCCTGAACCACATGAATGGTCACAGCGGATTGATTGTCATCAGCGGTGGAGAAAATTTGCGATTTCTTCGTTGGGATGGTGGTATTTTTTTCAATCACCGGCGTTGCTACACCACCCATAGTCTCAATACCTAAACTGAGGGGAGTAACATCCAATAATAATACATCGGTAACATCACCCGACAGAACCGCACCTTGCAAACCAGCGCCAACAGCAACAGCTTCATCTGGATTGACATCCTTACGTGGCTCCTTACCAAAGAATGCAGTGACCTTGTCTTGCACCATCGGCATACGTGTTTGACCACCCACCAAGATGATTTCATCAATCTCTGAGGTTGACTTACCGGCATCCTTCAGCGCTATCTTTAGCGGCGCCAGAGAACGCTCAACCAAATCTTCTACTAAGGACTCAAGTTTTGCACGAGTCAGCTTTACCACAAGATGCTTGGGGCCTGTCGCATCAGCAGTAATATAAGGCAGATTAACCTCTGTTTGCTGGCTAGACGATAATTCGATTTTTGATTTCTCAGCGGCTTCCTTAAGGCGCTGCATAGCCAGCGGGTCACTGTGTAAATCAATACCACTGTCTTGCTTGAATTCGGCTGATAGATACTCAATTAAGCGCATGTCAAAGTCTTCACCGCCCAGAAATGTATCTCCGTTAGTGGCCAACACTTCAAATTGTTTTTCACCATCAACATCGGCTATTTCAATTACTGAAATATCAAAGGTNCCACCACCAAGATCGTAGACGGCAACCACGCTATCACCAGATGTCTTATCGATTCCGTAGGCCAGTGCCGCAGCTGTTGGCTCATTAATAATGCGCTTAACATCCAGACCTGCAATTCGGCCCGCATCTTTTGTTGCCTGACGCTGAGAATCATTGAAATAAGCCGGAACGGTAATTACCGCATCAGTGACGTCTTCACCAAGATAGTCCTCAGCAGTTTTTTTCATTTTCTTTAAAATTTCAGCCGAGATTTGTGGTGCCGCTTTACTGTCTCCTTTAATCTCAACCCAAGCATCGCCGTTGTCTGCTTTGACGATCTTGTAAGGAACCATTTTGATATCTTTTTGTACAACATCGTCTTCAAAACGACGGCCAATCAGGCGCTTCACAGCATAGACTGTGTTTTCTGGGTTGGTTACAGCTTGTCGTTTCGCCGACTGACCCACTAAAATTTCGCCGTCATCAGCAAAAGCAACCACTGAGGGAGTTGTTCTGGCTCCCTCTGCATTCTCAATTACCTTGGGCTTATCACCTTCGAGTACAGATACACATGAGTTGGTCGTACCCAAATCAATTCCGATAATCTTTCCCATCTCTTAAATCTCCGTTACTTGTCTTAAAACCCATAATAGGTCTTATTAAAAAATATTTACTTACCCCTTATATGGGTGTGGGTTTAAAAAATTCAAGGGCATTTGTGTTCAAATTACCCTTTTTAATCAACCCGCTTTTGATACAACTACCATTGCAGGCCTCACCAGCCGACCATTTAAGGTGTAACCTTTTTGAAATACATCCATCACTGTATTAGGTTCCAATTCAGGATTGGGTACCATACTCACCGCCTGATGCAACTCTGCGTCAAAAGGTTGACCCGCAGGATCCACTACTTCGATTTTAAATCGAGAAAGAACATCAATGAACGTCTTTAAAGTGAGTTCGAGGCCGGTATTTACCGCCTTTTGGGCCTCATCAGCGGCATCAATAGTGCTTAGCGCGCGTTCTAAATTATCTACTACGGGTAGCAGGTCCGCAGTAAATTTATCCAACGCATACTTATGCGCGTTTTCGACATCGCGTTCAGCGCGACGGCGAACATTTTGCATTTCCGCCTGTATTCTGAGCACCTGATCATTGGCCTTGCTAACCTGCTCCTGCAGTTCTTCTGTCTCAGATAGCGTGTTCTCCGCTAAAAGCTCTTCAACGATCTCTGCATCAGGACTATCGGTTGTTTCTGCAAGCCTCTCTTCAGCTGCCAATTCATTAGCATCCTTCGTCTTTTCTTCACCGTTATTTACTTCTTCGTGCATACTGTTTTCCTCAAACTCTGTTTAGCGAATACGCTAATCGTCAAGATTATTGATTCGGTGGTTAGTAACCTTTACCCTAGAGCTAAATATGGGGACAAACTCCTAAGTTTCAAGCGATGGCATGAGTAAAATATGCATGACATCGCTTTTTGTTAATCGGCTGGTAAAAACTTTGCTTCTTTCGATCAATATTAATAATTACACCCTCGTTGAATCTCTTGAAATAGAATTCAAAAAAGGGACGACGGCTATCACTGGTGAAACTGGCGCGGGAAAGTCACTGGTTTTAGACGCCCTAGGCATGGCATTGGGTGATCGCGCTGATACCGATACCATTCGACACGGTAAGGCACGCGCTGAAATTACCGCTACCTTTGAGATCAGTGATATCGAAGATGCTAAAACCTGGTTATATAATAACGACTTCAACAGCGATGAAAACTGCATACTAAGACGAATATATACCACCGAGGGCCGCTCAAAGGGCTATATTAATGGCCAACCCAGTACTATGTCTCAATTACAAGAGCTGGGGGAAATGCTTACTGATATCCACAGTCAGCATGAGCATCAGTCACTTCTTAGAAAAGATACTCACAGACGTCTGTTAGATGAATATGCAAAGGCTGAGGAATTGGCTAAGCAGGTCGCTAGCCAATACACCCTTTGGCATAAAACTAATAATGACTTGGGGGATCTCCTCAAGCGCGCTGATGAATTGGATGCTCGAAAGGAGCTAATCGGTTTTCAAGTGACAGAGCTGCAACAGCTAAATCTAACCTCGATGCATATTGAGCAATTAGAGTTAGAGCAAAAAACCCTCGCCAATGCCGAACAGATCGTTCAAGACAGCCACAGCTTACTGGCTATTTGCGAGCAGGCTGAAGGGTTCAACCTGCGCGATGGTCTGAATCGAGCCTTGTCTATTTTGGCTACGATAGAGTACAAGCCGGCAGCCCTAAAAACCACGGAAGAGCTTCTGCAGGGGGGCTTGATCCAAGTAGAGGAAGCGATCGCTGAGATTGGACAACATATCGATAAATTTGAGGCCGACCCCCAACGACTTCAGATCATTGAAGATGAGTTGTCGGTGATTTTTCAATCAGCGCGCAAGCATCGAGTGTCACCACAGCAGCTGGAAGCAACTCAAGTCATCCTAGAGTCTGAGCTAGAAGGTCTTCTCGGTGGCAGCGAAAATATCGAAGCTCTGCAACAAAAACTGGCCGATCTGGCTGAAACTTATACGATCTCAGCCAAGAAATTATCTACCAAACGAAAACTCGCGGCAAAAACTATGGCCGTTGAGATTAACCAACAACTCGAAGCCCTGTCGATGGAAGGCGCGGAGTTACTGATACAGCTTTCTCCTAACACAAACGATGAATATCGATCTACTGGTCTTGAAGATATTGAGTTTTTACTGGCAACAAACCTCGGTCAACCGCATAAAATGTTATCGAAAATTGCCTCTGGAGGTGAACTATCACGGATTAGCTTAGCCATTCAGGTTGTTGCGGCTGGTCATTCCAATATTCCAACACTGGTCTTTGATGAGGTGGATGTCGGCATTGGTGGCAGTACTGCAGATGTGGTGGGTACCTTGCTCAAGCAGTTAGGTAAACGTGGTCAGGTTATCAGCGTCACTCACCAACCTCAAGTAGCCGCGCATGCCCATCATCATTACTTGGCCAGTAAGACCGTTGAGGGTAACAACACAGAGTCCTTGATGTCACCGCTAACCCAGCAACAGCGTATAGACGAACTTGCGCGTATGTTGGGAGGTGCAACAATCACTGAACAAACGCTCTCTCATGCTTCAGAGTTACTCAGCCTGGCATCATCGTGATTTTTCCAGACTCTTAAATTCAGTAATTTTTAAGCAAAAAAAACCCCGGTTAATGTCCGGGGGTTTTTTAGTCCACAGCTATTCAGTTAGGCTTCTGGCTCTGACTCTGGAGCGGCCTCTGCAGCTGGTGCTTTCTCAGGCACTGTACCTTCTTCGATCTGAGCTTCTTTGATCGACAGCTTAACGCGACCACGGTTGTCAATCTCAGTAACCTTAACTCTAACATCCTGACCTTCGGTCAAGTAGTCAGTCACTTTGGCAACACGCTCTTGAGCAATCTGAGAGATATGTACCAGCCCATCCGTACCTGGCATAAAGTTAACAAAGGCACCAAAGTCTACGATACGAACAACTTTACCATCGTAAATGGTACCTGGCTCTGGATCGGCAACGATTGCTTTAATAGCATCCATCGCAGCATTAAGACCTTCAGTATCTTCTGAGTAAATCTTCACTGCGCCATCATCATTAATATCAATGGTTGAATTATGCTCTTCACAAAGGCCACGAATAGTTGCTCCGCCCTTACCAATAACATCACGAATCTTATCTGAATCGATTTGCATAACACCCATACGTGGAGCAGTATCAGCAACTTCATCACGCCCAGTGGCAAGCACCTTGTTCATTTCGTCCAGAATGTGTAAGCGCGCGTCCATGGCTTGCTCTAAAGCAATCTCCATGATTTCTTCAGTAATACCTTCAATCTTTATGTCCATTTGAAGAGCAGTGATTCCTGCTGCTGTGCCGGCCACTTTAAAGTCCATGTCACCAAGATGATCTTCATCACCCAAGATATCAGTCAGAACGGCAAAGCCTTCGTCTTCTTTAACCAGACCCATTGCAATGCCAGCAACTGGTGCTTTCAATGGGACACCCGCATCCATTAATGCCAAGCTTGAACCACAAACTGACGCCATAGAACTAGAACCGTTAGATTCAGTGATCTCAGATACCACTCGCATGGCATAAGGGAACTCTTCTGGATTAGGCAGCACCGCATTGATACCGCGGCGCGCTAAACGTCCATGACCTACTTCACGTCGGCTAGTGAAGCCAATACGGCCACATTCACCTACTGAGTATGGAGGGAAGTTGTAGTGCAACATAAACGGATCGTCACGACGACCCTCGAGCGCATCAATCATTTGAGCATCGCGGGTAGAACCCAAAGTTGCCGCAACGACCGCCTGAGTCTCACCACGAGTAAATAGTGAAGAACCATGCACCTTAGGAAGAATGCCAACTTCAACATTAATACCACGAACAGTTTTAGTGTCGCGACCATCAATGCGCGGCTCGCCACGAATAATTCTGCCACGTACCACTTTCTTCTCAAGCTTCTTAAATGCATCTTTAATGTCATCTACAGACGCACCATCATCAGAGGCCAATTCAGCATAAGCGCGATCACGCAGTGCGTTCACACTGACTACTCGCTCTTGTTTATCAACAACCTGATAAGCGGCATCAACGTCAGCGCCTACTAAATTATGTAAAGCTTCTTTAAGATCAGCATTTTCATCTTCATCCTGCCAATCCCAACGAGGCTTTCCAGCTTCATCAGCAAGTTGCTGAATCACGCTGATCACTGCTTGCATTTCTTGGTGAGCGAAAAGAACACCGCCTAACATGATGTCTTCTGATAGCTCACTGGCCTCAGACTCAACCATAAGAACAGCATCCGCAGTTCCAGCTACAACCATGTCCAGTGACGAATCTGCCAGCTCACTATAAGTTGGGTTCAAAAGATAACCTGATTCTTCGGTATAACCAACACGCGCACCGCCAATAGGTCCATTGAAGGGAATACCAGAGATAGAAAGAGCAGCCGATGTTCCGATCATTGCAGCGATATCTGGATCGATATTTTTCTCAGCTGAAATGACAGTACAAACAACCTGAACTTCATTTTTAAAGCCATTTGGGAAAAGTGGGCGAATAGGTCGATCGATCAATCGTGAGGTTAGAGTCTCTTTCTCATTCGGACGCCCTTCTCGCTTGAAAAACCCACCGGGGATTTTACCCGCAGCATAGGCTTTCTCAACGTAGTGCACACCCAGAGGGAAAAAGTCCATTCCTGGCTTGGCTTCTCTTGCACCAACTACAGTACAGAGTACTGATGTATCGTCAATTGAACATAAAACGGCACCCGTTGCCTGCCTGGCAATGCGGCCTGTTTCTAACGTAACGGTATGATTACCGTATTGAAACTTCTTAATTAAAGGATTCATAATTTTACCTTTGTTATTTACCTTGTAGCGTCTTGTTTAGATCCTGTTTGTGCGCTGCTCGGGTTACTTATAACGACCCTCAGGGATAGTTATAAGTAACTCGATCAGCATAGATACAGGCATCGTATGAAGACAATTTAATTAGGTGTTCATTAATAACAGTACGGCTCCTAAATAGGAGCCGCACCATGAACACTTATCGACGTAAACCAAGCTTCTTAATCAATTGACTGTAGCGTTCGACGTTCTTACCCTTCAAATAATCGAGTAATTTACGGCGCTGATTAACCATTCGAATAAGACCGCGACGTGAATGGTGATCTTTCTTATGATCGCCAAAGTGGCCTTGTAGCTTGTTAATATTTACGGTTAGCAATGCAACCTGTACTTCAGGCGATCCTGTGTCATTTTCACAGGTAGCGTGTTCAGCGACGATTGCTGCTTTTTCTTCTGCACTTAGTGCCATGATGATTCACTCCAATATGCGAGTTAAAAAAATTCAGGTTTGCCCGCGCATATTTACAGACAACCCAACTTAAGAGTTGATACTAAGGTATCAACATTTATCGATGGCCATTAAATCATCCATCTGAATATCATTTTTTCCTAAAATAGTATCCCGCGGCAGACCGCTCTAAGCGTCTTCAACCACTAACCTTTTTGGAGCCACCTGGCCCTCTTCGGTAACTTCGCCGACACCTAAAAATTTCCCGCCCTCGCGGAAGACGCGCACTATATCCCCTTCTTGTCCATTACGAAAGGCTTGATTTGACATAACTGGTTGTCCTAATTGAAAATATCCGGCTACTACCGCGGATAATTCAACCGCCATTCGGTCGGCCACTGCAATATCCATAGGCTTGAGTAATACGTCAAGATCAGCTGATTCAACGGTTTCTCGCTGTTTTTGTAANTCCTCAAGCGTGATCGTCTCAGCATCCGTAAACGGTCCAGCAATATTGCGATGCAGTGNGCTGACATGAGCACCGCAGCCAAGCGCATTCCCCAAGTCTTCAGCCAGGCTGCGGATATAAGTGCCTTTACTGACATGGACTTCAACGTCCATCTCCGCTTTTGATCCTGGCCGAAAATCTAAAATTTCATACTTAAATACTGTCACTGGGCGCGGCTCTCGCTCAATCTCTATACCTTGGCGCGCGAGCTTATAAAGCGGCTGACCATTGTGCTTTAAAGCAGAGTACATGGATGGAATCTGTAGAATGTCACCCCTAAACGCCTCAATAGCAACTTGAATCTGCTGTTCAGTGATATCCGACGCATCCTGTTCTTTGCGCACAGCCCCATCACAGTCCCCGGTCTCGGTGCTAACACCTAAAGTAAATGTACTGCGGTAGTGTTTATCTGAATCCAGCAGAAATTGACTGAATTTAGTCGCCTCACCCAAACAGATGGGCAACACCCCAGTGGCCAGCGGGTCTAAGCTGCCCGTGTGTCCGGCTTTGTTGGCGTCAAAGAGGTTTTTAACCCGCTGCAGTGCTTGGTTAGAGGATAACCCTAGAGGTTTGTTGAGCAGAAAAATACCGTTGACTGAACGGCCGCGGTTGCGCCTACGAGCCAATGCTAGTGACCTTCAGTATCCACAGGCTGATCATTTTCTGGCTGATCGGTGTCCTGCTGTGTTGACATTGCATAGTCAATAAGTGCTGAAAGATGTTGACCTCGACGACCACTTTCATCAAACAAAAAGGTTAGCCTTGGAGTAATGCGCAATTTGATACTCGACGCCAACAGTTTGCGCAGGTAACCCGATGCACCATTTAAAGCCGCCATTGCCTGATCAATTTCATCCTGCGTGCGCTCGCCTATGAATGTTACATGGATCTTTGCGTAGGCAAGATCTCTNCTCACATCAACATCAGTGACACTGACCATACCGATTCTCGGATCACGAACACCGTCACGAATCAATACCGCCAACTCTTGTTGGACGGCATCTGAAACACGCTCTGCTCGGGTAAATTCTCTTGGCATATGAGTCTTTGGTCACACCTAATTATGGNTTAGCTCTGTCAATAAAATCCATCAAAGTGAACGCTTTACCTCAGTAACATCGTAGACTTCGATAAGATCTCCAGCCTTAACGTCATTATAATCTTTAACCCCGATGCCACATTCCATGCCATTGCGCACTTCACTGGCCTCGTCTTTAAATCGACGCAAAGATTCTAATTCACCTTGATAAATAACCACATCATCCCGCAGGACACGAATAGGCTTACTGCGTTGAACGGATCCTTCAATCACCATACATCCAGCAATCGCACCAAACTTTGGTGAACGGAACACGTCGCGCACTTCGGCAATACCCACAATTTCTTCGCGAGTTTCTGGCGCTAACATGCCAGACAGAGCCGACTTAACTTCGTCGAGTAGATTATAGATAATACTGTAATAGCGAATCTCAATGCTTTCTTTTTCGGCCAGGGCCTTAGCCGAACCACCCGCTCGGACATTGAAGCCCAAAATAATAGCGCCCGTAGTCAGTGCTAAGTTAATATCAGATTCGGTAATACCACCGACTCCTGACCCGACAATATCCACGGCGACTTCGTCAGTTGCGAAATCATGCAGCGCACTGTTAATTGCTTCCAGCGAACCCCTTACGTCAGTTTTGACAATTAAGTTGAGTTTTCTGACCTGCGCGCTGCCCATGTCAGAAAACATATTTTCCAACTTGGCGGCTTGCTGGCGAGACATTCTCTCGTCACGAGATTTTGTCACTCGTAAATCAACAATTTCTTTAGCCTTGCGCTCATCTGCAACAATAAAAAATTCGTCGCCTGCATTGGGAACTTCATCCAACCCTAAAATCTCAACCGGAATAGACGGCCCAGCCTCAGAGATCGGTTTCTGCATTTCATTAGTCATGGCACGAATCTTACCCACACTTTCGCCCGCTAGCATAAAGTCACCTTTACGAAGAGTACCTTGCTGTACAAGAGCAGTGGCAACAACGCCTCGGCCTTTATCAATTCTTGACTCAACGATCACGCCTCGAGCAGGCACATCGACAGGTGCCTTCAATTCGAGCAGCTCAGCTTGCAACAACACCGCTTCGAGTAGCTCNTCAATACCGTCACCGGTCTCTGCAGACAATTTGATAAACTGAATGTCGCCNCCCCATTCTTCAGGTATGACGTCTTTTGCTCCCAGCTCACTGGTCACTCTCTCGGGGTCTGCACCCTCTTTGTCCATCTTATTAATGGCGACAACTAGAGGGACACCAGCTGCTCGAGCATGTTGAATAGCCTCTTCAGTCTGAGGCATAACCCCATCATCAGCAGCGACCACCAAAATTACCACATCAGTAGCCTGGGCTCCACGTGCACGCATAGCGGTAAAGGCTGCGTGTCCCGGTGTATCTAAAAAGGTCACCATGCCTTTTGGGGTATTCACATGATAAGCACCAATATGCTGAGTTATGCCGCCGGCCTCTCCTGAAGCAACATGGGTTTTCTTGATTCTATCAAGAAGTGAGGTCTTGCCGTGATCGACATGGCCCATGACCGTGACGATCGGCGCACGGGCCTCTCCATCATTAACACTTTCAATGTCTTCGAACTGCTTGGCCAATTGATCTTCAACCGTATTTTCAACAGCCGCCATCGGTTGATGTCCAAGCTCTTCAACCACCAAAAAAGCAGTTTCTTGATCGATCACCTGATTAACATTGGCCATCACACCTAGTTTCATCAAGCCTTTTATGACTACCCCAGACTTTAGCGCCATCTTGGCTGCTAGATCTCCCACGGTTAGCTCTTCAGGTATAGCAACCTCAAAGGTTTTCTTCTCAACTGGTCTTGTAAAAGTGTGTTTATTATCCATCTTAAGCGCTTTGCGCGAGGCTTTAAGACGGTTTTTACCAAATCTATCATCGCCATCATCGAGCTGTAATCGAGGCTTTTTCTTACCTACCTTACCCAGCGGTTTCTTGGCTTTTCTCGCCAATTTATCATCATCATCATTGGGCTTATCGTGTCTGCGGGCCTTATCTTGAACCGGCTCGGCAGCCACAATAGGCGCTTGTTTTGTAGTCTTTCCGGCTTTCTTAGCTTCTTCACTGGCAAGCACAGAGGCTGCTTCAGCCGCCTTACGAGCTTCTTCATCAAGTTTTTCTTGGGCTTTTTGCTCGGCTGCTCTACGCACATCTTCTTCGGCTTTGCGACGATTTGAAATCGCGGCAATCCGTTGTTGTTCAATATTATCGGTACCTGAAGCTCTTCTGGTGGCAGGAGCAGCCACTCCAGATGTGGGCTCTTCAGACACCGTCGCTTGCGCCGCTGCTTCGAGCGCCGCTTGCGTTTCTAATTCAGCTTGCTGCTGAGCCGCTAGCTCGGCTTCTTCACGTACTTTAACCTCAGCCTCAAGATCAACTTGCGCCTGCAAATCTTCGTCACTACGCTTGATATACGTTCGTTTCTTGCGAACTTCAATATTGACAGTCTTGCGATTTCCCGACCGTAAAGTACTGACCGTCTTTCGCCTGAGAGTAATTTTCTTGGGCTCACCCGAATTTTCGCCATGCAGGCCTTTAAGGTAGCCGAGCAGAGTCTGCTTTTCATCGTCAGAGACACTGGCCTCAGCCGAATCATGGGAGAGGCCGGCCTCTTTCATTTGCATTAGCAAACGATCGACAGATGCCCCCACCGTTTTTGCTAGTTCAGTTACTGTAACTTCAGCCATCGGTTATCCTCTATTACAACCCGATTAATTATTCGCTTTATTCTTCTGCGAACCAAGGTGCACGTGCAGTCAT
>JGI24539J26755_10000385_pt1 | contig 20691 bp, 21 predicted proteins | sample NorSeaMetagenome_2_FD_26755 | JGI IMG/M metagenome (IMG submission 26755) | reverse complement strand
CACGAAATTCAAGTATAATCTAAACAAATTAAACAATATAGATTTTTTATAAAATAATATAGAAAAAATTTATATAAAACAAAAACATAAATTTTGAATAAAAACAAAACTTTGTGTAAAGTATATTTAAAACACACCAATATATAATATTAACAATAATAAAAATAATAAAAATGAGTATGATAAAAGTAACTAAAAGGAACGGTAAACAAGAACCTGTTATTCTTGATAAGATTCTTGATAGAATAGAACAACAGACTTACAAGTTAGACCAAAAGTGGATTATACCTTTCGAAGTAGCTCAGAAAGTAATTGATGGTATTACACCAGGTATTAGAACTTCAATATTGGATCAATTAGCCACTGAGACTGCTGCCGCTTTAGCCACGAAACATCCAGATTATTCAATTTTAGCTGCTAGATTAGCAATAACTTCTTTACATAAAGAAACTAAAAAGAGTTTTTCAGAGACGGTAAAAGATTTATATGATTTTGTTAATCCTAAAAATGATAAACATTCTCCTATCGTATCTAAAGAATTTTTAGATATCGTTCAAGCAAATTCAGATCAATTGGATTCAGCTATTATTCATAGTAGAGATTATAATTCTGATTACTTTGGATTTAAAACTTTAGAAAAATCTTATTTACTTAGAATAAATGGTAAAGTAGCTGAAAGACCTCAATATATGTATATGAGAACAGCTATTCAAATTTGGAAAGACAACATCGAAAAAGTAATCGAAACTTATAATTTACTTTCTGAAAGTTACTACACACACGCAACACCTACTTTATTTAATTCTGGAACTAACAGAACTCAATTAAGTTCTTGTTTCTTATTAAAAGCTAATGATAGTATTGAAGAAATTTTTGATACTTTAAAAGAATCGGCTAGAATATCTAAAAACGCTGGTGGTATTGGTATTTCATTCCAAGATGTAAGAGCAACTGGAAGTTATATCGCTGGTACAAATGGAACTTCTAATGGTATTATTCCTTTCTTAAAAATCTACAACGAGACAGCTAGAGCAGTTGACCAAGGTGGTGGTAAAAGAAAAGGAAGTATTGCTATTTATTTAGAACCATGGCACGCTGATATCGCGTCTTTCTTAGATTTAAGAAAAAACCAAGGAGCTGAAGAATTAAGAGCAAGAGATTTGTTTTTAGCTTTATGGGTAAATGACTTATTTATGGAAAGAGTTGAATCTAATGGAGATTGGCATTTAATGTGTCCACATGAATCACCGGGACTTTCTAGTGTTTATGGAAATGAGTTCAAAGAACTTTATAATCGTTATGAAAAAGAAGGTAAGTATAAGAAAAAAGTTAAAGCTAGAGAAATTTGGGATAAAATATTAGAATCTCAGATAGAAACTGGAACTCCTTATATGTTATATAAAGATGTTATTAACGAAAGATCTAATCAATCTAACATTGGTGTTATTCGTAGTTCTAACTTATGTGCTGAGATATTAGAAGCGACTGGTATTACAAAAGCTCAAAAGGATATTTTGAAAAATGATGAATTGTTGGATAGTTTAGGATTGTCTGAATTTAAAGGAAGAGAATCTGTTAATGAAACAGCTGTTTGTAATTTAAGTTCAATTGCTTTACCTAAGTTTGTTAATAAGAACAAAACCTATAACTTTAAGAAATTATATGATATAGCATACAAAGCTACTATTAATTTAGATAAAGTTATTGATGTTAATTATTATCCATCAGAATCTGCTAAATTCTCAAACTTTTTACACAGACCAATTGGATTGGGTGTTCAAGGACTAGCTGATGTTTTCTTTAAGATGGATATGCCTTATGGTAGTGATGAGTCAAAACTTTTAAATAAAGAAATTTTTGAAACTATCTATTACGCTTCTATTTCAGCTTCTTGTGATGTAGCTAAAGAAGATGGACCTTATTCAACATTTAAAGGATCTCCTTTATCTGAAGGTAAATTCCAATTTGACTTATGGGGTGTTGAACCAACTAAAAGATGGGATTGGGAAAAGTTAAGAAAAGATGTTGTTCAAAACGGTGTTAGAAATTCACTAACAACAGCAGTTATGCCAACAGCTTCTACCTCTTCTATTTTAGGTAATGAAGCTTCTATTGAATCACAAACTTCAAACATGTATACTAGAAGTGTATTGTCTGGAACATTTATTTTAGTTAATAGACACTTAGTTAAAAAACTAATTAAATTAAATCTTTGGGATGAAGAAATGAGAAAGAAAATCATCTTAGAAAATGGTTCTATTCAGAATATTCCTAACATTCCTACAGAATTAAAGGAAATTTATAAAGTAGCACATGAGGTTAAACAAAAAGATGTTATTGAAATGTCGGCTGATAGAGGAGCTTTTATCGACCAAACACAATCTTTAAATATCTTTATGAATGACCCAAACTTCTCAAAATTAACAGCAATGCATATGTATGGTTGGGGTAAAAGAAGTTTAATGTTTGATGAAAGTGGACAACCTATAATTCCAAATGGTGAACAAATTGAAATCATATATGATAATGAGGGTAAACCTAAGTCATATAGAGACAAGAAAATGGCACTTAAAACAGGAATGTATTATCTAAGAAGTAATTCTTCTACAGACGCTGTTAAATTTACAGTAAGAGAAGAAGAAAAAACAACTGAAGAACAAATAGACGCAATAGCTTGTTCTATAGATAATCCAGAAGACTGTGATATGTGTGGTTCTTAAACAATAGTTTATTAAATTTAAACCCTAAAGTAAATTTACTTTAGGGTTTTTTTATTACATATTTTTTAGTATATTTATATTGTGTTAGAAAATATGAATATTATCAAACTTTATCTAACAATATTAATATAATAAAAGAAGATAATACAACGTTCTTTAAAATAAATATTCCTCCTTAGCTCAGTTGGTTAGAGCATCTGACTGTTAATCAGAGGGTCCCTGGTTCGAGTCCAGGAGGGGGAGCTATTATAGTAATATAACAAAGGGTTATGGGGAGGTTCCACAAGATAAGAGGTATCTTAGAAGACTTGAATAAGCACCGATGTTGGATGATACGTCTATTACTATTTTAAACTCTACAAGCTAATGGAGAAGCAAGTGAATGACTTCCAGTATGTCTACTTAGTACTTGAATTTGATAATGCTTGTACTTAAATGAATTGGACTTTACAACACTATCAAGAGTGTTAGCTTTGAAATTAGATATTGTATAGGTTCGATTCCTATATTCCCTAACCTATGGGAAGTTGCGGTACTGATATTCCATTTGAAGGACTTGTGAGTTTTTATTTAAGTTGCCTGATGGTGTAATGGTAGCACTTCAGTTTTTGGTACTGACAGTCTAGGTTCGAGTCCTAGTCGGGTAACTAGTTTTTATTAAATATAAATCTCATCCAACTGGACTATAGTGGTTGAACCTAGTCACTATTAGTAACACATACAAGATTTCTATTAGGTTTAGAGATGTGTAATCCAAGGATGGTAACCTTGTGAGATTTTTTAAAACACTATGGCTGTTTAGATTATGGAGTTGATCAACCATGATCGATGTTGGGTGTCAATTTTAATGTGACCAAATATATGCTAGTATTGGTTACATATTTACCAAACAAAGGTTCGATTCCTTTCAACAGCCACTACTAATTTATTATATACAATAAAAAAAATACTTATGAGAAAACTTTTATTGATGATAACCTTGTTTTTTAGCTTAAACGCTAAATCTAATTCCATTATAATGGAATGGAGGTGTGATGGTCTAATTGTTAGTTTTTGTGAGAACAATAAAATGATTGTCGGTGGTGTAGAATATGATATTGTTTATTGTGATGATAAATTATATTTAAATTATAATGACCAAACTTTATTATATGTGATAAATGAAAGTAAAGATGTTATCTCAATTGTTAATATGGATAATCCATCTGATAGAAAAAAATTAACTAGATGTTATGACTAATATAGAAATTAAAAAAGCTCTTTATAAACAAAAACCAATAGCTGAGTTTGAATTTATTAGAGTAGGTGTAGCTTATTATGGAGCTATTATAAAATCAGAAGAAAATAAAGATGTTAAAATATCTTTTCAAGTTCCTATAAATGATATGGGTGATGCTGATTATTTACCACAAATGGATGCTAAACTATTAAACAGGTATATTTCAGAGTAATTAAACATTATTTAAAAAGAACTTAAAGTTAAATTTACTTTAAGTTCTTTTTTTATTGAATTATTTTTACTATATTTGAATACATAAAACTATTAGATATGATTATTAAAGATATACACGAAAATTTATTAACTGGAATTCAAACAATGTTGGTCAATCCTTTAATTGACCTTCCTTATTATGGTGAATTCAATCTACACGTTAATTTCTCTGAAAGTAAAAGCATTTCAACATGTGCAGTTAATGTAACTTCTAAAGGAATGAATTTTTACTATTCTTCTGAGTTTTTAGAAAAACTAACACAAAAAGAAATAAACTTTATTATTTTACATGAAGATTTTCACTTACTTTTTGACCATCCTAGTAGAACAGTATCAGGTAATTACAAACATGAATTATCTAATATTGTTCAAGATATGATTATTAACCATGTTATATGGGAAGATATATCACACGATTTCGTTGAGATTCCAAAAGGTGAAGATGGTAAGAATATGGCTCTTTTTGTTCCTAAAGAATATACAGGTAAATTGATATTTGAAGAATTGTATGAGTGGATGAGTGATAAAAAAGACGAACACGATAGAAAGAAAAAACAAAAATCTGAAGATAAACAAAAATCAGAACAAGATGGTGACCAAGGAAGTGGTCAAGGAAAAGGTCAAAATCAAGAAAGTCAAGATGGTGGTCAACCAAGTCAAGGCCAAGGAAAAGGTCAACCAAGTGATGAATATGGACCATATGGACAAGGACCTAATGGTGATGGAACTTTAGATACCTACTCTTTGGATAAATTATTTGAAGATATGGACAATGGAAGTGATGGTGAATACTTAGATAAACATATAGAAAATGAAGTATCTGATGAAGTTAAATCATCTATGGTTAATGATATCAAAGATAAACTAAGTGCTAGAGGTCTATTAAAAGGAAGTGCTGAATCTACTTTGAATAAATTAGTTAAGAAAAGAAAAGATTATTTAAAGAAAATAAAAAGAACTATCTCAAATGTTATCTTTGGATCAAATAAAGTTAAATCAATAACTAAACGAAATAGAAGAGATATTGAAGGTATCAAAGGTAAAAGAAAAATTAAATCAATTATTAATGTCGGATTAGATACATCTGGTTCAATGGGTGGAACTTTTGAAAGAGTTTTGTCTTATATCTACCAAAATGATATTGAAGTTAATTTTATGGAATCTGATACAGAAGTAAGATGGGTTAAAAAATTGAAATCCAAAAAAGATATTGAAGCAATTCCAATTAAAGGATTAGGTGGAACTTGTTTACAACCAATGATTGACCACATCGCCAAGAATTTTAATAACCTCGGAACAGTTTTGTTAACAGATGGTTATACCGATAGTTTAGACTTTTCTAAAATAAAAGGNAAAACATTAATTTTAAGTGTTGGTGTTAAATGTCCAATTTCACATGATAATGGTAGAGTAACACAAATTGTTTTAGAAAAATAATTTAAAAATATTAGTTTGTATTAAATAAAGGATGTTCAATTTTGTTCATCCTTTATTTTTTGTTCTAAGTATTTTTAATTAACTTAGTAACTTAATATATAGAATTATGAAAATTTCAAGATTTAATCAATACATTTCAGAATCGGTTATAGATAAAAAATTACCTGTTTCTAAAGAGATAAGAGAACTTTCCGAACTATTTAAACAAAATGGTAAGAGATTATACATTGTTGGTGGTTGGGTTAGAGACCATTTAATGGGTAGAGATCCAGATGACATTGATTTGGCTACTGATTCATTACCTGATGATACATTAGACTTTTTAGGTGATAAATACTCTGTTGATTTAGTTGGTAAAGCTTTTGGTGTTATTATACTTAAAGTTGGTGGTGAAGATGTTGAGATTGCTTCTTTTAGAACAGATGGTGATGGTAGAAAACCCGAAGTTACATTAGGTGTTACTATTGAAGATGATGTTAGTAGAAGAGATTTAACTATATCTGCTTTATTTTATGATATTGAAAATGATAATATAGTTGATTTAGTTGGTGGTATAAATGATATCAATAATAAAGTTATTAGAATGGTTGGTGATCCTTTAGATAGAATAGGTGAGGATCAATTGAGAGTTTTAAGAGTTGCTAGATTTGCTAGTAGATATAACTTTGAAATTGATGATAAAACATCTAAGGCTATACAAAAAAATTCTGATTTAAGTGAAATATCTAAAGAAAGGATTGTTGAAGAGTTTTTAAAAGCTTTTAAGAAAAACACAAGTTTCAAACCATTTTTAGATATTATAACTAAACTTGGTATATGGGATCAGATATTTGGTGGTTTTAAAATAAATACTAATGTTGTAGAAACTAATAATATTATTTTATACTTATCTAATTTATTAAAAGATAATGATTCGGAACAATTGGAAGATTTAACTAAGGTTTTCAAGTGGTCATCTGATATAAAAGATAGTATTAAGTTCTTGATTTCTTTAAAGGATTTTGATCCAGAATTGGTTAGTAAATACTTTAAAGAAAAGAAAAGAATTAGAATAGATAATGAAACTATTTTGAATTTTTTAGATTTATCTGATATACAAAATAAAGAAATGATTTTAAAATTTTTAGAATACATTCCAAGTGTTAAAGCGGTTGAATTAATTAAATTAGGATTTAAAGGTGAAAAGTTAGGTGCTGAAATAAAAAGATTAGAAATAGAAAAATTTAAAGAATTGTTATGATACACTACATTGATTATATAAAAGACAGGATAGGAAATAATTATTTAGGTATAAAAATACCGAATGGTGATATACAACCTTTTTTAGATGAAATGAAAAAATTTTTATCAGAAGAAGAATATCAAACATTTGTTGATAATCAAGGTAAAAGAGATAAGGGAGCTTATCACTTAACTTTAATGAGTGTAATGGAATATAATAAACTATCCGATAGTATGGGGTTAGATAAATTTGTTAGTTCATTACAGCAAGTTTTTAAGTATGATATAGACGATTTAAAAATGATGGGTATTGGAACTGCGGAGAGATCTACTAATAAAGCTTTTTTTATAGTTTGTCAATCAGATAAATTGGATGCGGTTAGAGACTTTTATGGATTATCCGAAAAAGATTTTCATGTAACTATTGGATTTAAATGGAAAGATGTATTTGGTGTTAGAAAAAATGTTGTTATTAAAAAAGAAAGTATATTCACTGATGTTTTAAAACAAAAATACTTAAATAAAAGAAATTTTGATTTTATAAAAGATCTTTCTAATTATGAATTAAATAAAAATTCACAGATTATACCAGTTAGATTAACAGATACTTACGTAAAGGTTAAATGTGATGGATATTATTTAGATATTTCATACATAGAAGATTTTAATGAGTTGAGAGTAACTTCTAAATATACTATAGATGGACATGGACTTCCTAGGATGACTAGTTATGAAATAAATAAAAAACTCGGTGTTTAATTAAAACCTATCTCATATTTTTCATATAATTAGCTTAACGTTTAAATTTAAAAGATATGGCTAAGGAAAAATTATTTATAAAAGTAGAAGATTCAGAATTAAAAGAATTAATTGAAAATTATAAACAAAAACACGAAGAATCTGGTTTAATTAAGAAAGAATCTGATTCATTTTCAAAAAGTATTAAAAAGATTGCTGAAAAGCAGTGGTTAGAATATTATAAAGAAACTGGTCAAAATCCAGGAACCATTGTAATTGAAGCACAAGATGTTATAGATGGGTCTTTTTCTTCTATAACTTATATTCCGAGTAACAGGTTTAAATCTATTACTGATAAAAACTTAGATTCTATAAAAGGTGTTATTGGTGATGAATTCTTAGATAATAAAGTAGAACATGTTATTAGTAATGATATTTATACTAAGTATCAAGATTTGATAACTGATTTTATTTTAAACAATGATAACATTGAAGATAAAGATAAAATCAATTTCATTAAAAAAACTGAGAAGGTTTCTATTAAAAAAGAAACATTAGATAATTTAACTGGATTTGATGATATTCAAAAGGTTCTAGAAACAATTAGTCCAGTTTTTTCAATAAAAGATCCAATTATATCATAAAAACTTTTTTTATTGAATATTTATCCTTAAATTTGATTAAGTTAAAATAAACGACATGAAAAACATAAACGAAGTATCTATTAAATTTCCAAACGACAGAGAGTTTGGTACTAAAGTCAGACCTATTGTTAGAAATTCAGAACAGTATGGTGACATTGAGAAGACAAACCCTAATGATATGGACTTAGGAAAAAAGATGAGAAAAATTTTGAATAGTTAAATTAAATAGTTATACTTGTAAAGTAAATTTTAAAAAGATATAAGATGGAAGGAATTAAAGATTTTGATAAAAGATTAGAAACGTTAACACCAAAAGAAAGAATGTATTTCTCTATTATGAGAGCTAAATCTGGTGTTCTTAAAATAAGTGCTAAACCAGGAGTTGCTAAAACAGCAATCGCTCGTTCAATCGCTAAGAAAATGGGATTTGAATATAAAGATATCAGATTGACCATGATTGATGAAACTGATTTAGGTCTTTATCCAGATAAGGATGTTTTAGAGTATGAAAACGAAAAAGGTGAGATGTCTAAAGTAAAAGTTTTGGATTTTATTATTCCAAAATGGGCTTTTAAATCAAATTTAAAACCAACTCTTATTCACTTTGAAGAATTGAACAGAGCTTCACAACACGTTAGAAACGCGGCTTTACAAATCTTATTAGAAAGAGAGATTGGAACTGAGTTTAAGTTCAATGAGAACGTTTTAATGATGTGTTCTGGTAACTTAGGTGAAGAAGATAACACTGATGTTGAAGAATTGGATTCGGCTCTTAATAACAGACTAATTCACGTTAACCACAAACTTTCTGTTGATGAGTGGATTGATGGTTTCGCAAGAGAAAATGTTCATCCTACCATTGTTGATTATATAGAATCACATCCAGAACAAATATACAAAGCTAGTGATAACACAGACGCTTACGCTACACCGAGATCTTGGACATTCTTATCTGATTTTATTGTAGAAAATTTTGGCAAAGATTCTAAAGCATCTGACTTCTTACCAACAGTTAAAGAAGTGGCGATGTGTTATGTTGGAAATTCTTATACTAAATTTATAAGATACTGTGAAGACATGGTTAATTTAAATATTAACGATATCATAACAAACTTTAAATCTGTTAAGAACCAAGTGGTTAAATTCAACAGAGATAGAAGATCTGAATTAATCCAATCACTTCGTTCAATTGAAATCTTAGATTTATCAGACGAAGAAATTAAAAATGTAGTTGGTTTCTTAAATACTGTCAATGATGATGAGAAAACAGCATACTTATTACATTTGATAGATAAAATTGAAGACGATGAAAATACTTCAAATGAATATAAAATAGACAATCCAAAATTGATTAACTTTTTGTTAGAGTTCGAAGATTGTTTAGGTTCTATGGACCAGATTACTAATAGTTAATTTTAAAAAAGAGGCTTTAAATAAAGCCTCTTTTTTACTTTCTATGAAAAGAAACAAAAAAAAATATAATATATACAGTATGAGAGAGAAAGAATTTAATATTATCGGATTGTCTCATAATCAAACAAGCATTGGTAGTTTTGTTGTTGTCTTATCCGAAAAAGACGGTGATGAAAAAATTCCTGTTATAGTAAAGTCATCTGACGCTACTAATATTACTAATGCTATAAATGATGATGAGATAAAAAAATCAAGTATATATGATTTGGTAAGATCTATGACTAAACACTTTTTGATTACATTAGAAAGAATTGAAATATATGATGTTATAGAAGGAATATTTTATGTTAGACTAAAGTTTGTAAATGAAAGTGAAGAGACTTATCTAGATTGTTCTATTGGTGATGCTTTAGTTTTATCCGCTGTTTATAGTATGTCAATTATTGTTTCTTCGAAAGTTTCCGATAATTACGCTATTATCTTAAACGAAGATGGTTCTGTTGAAATTCCTAAAAAAGAACCATCTGAAGTATTAGAAGAAAGTATAGAAAAGTTAGAGTCTTTAATAAAAGAAGCTTTAGAAGGTGAGGAATACGAAAAAGCTGCTCAACTTAGAGATGAAATCGAGGTTTTAAAAGGAAACTGATAATTTATTTTTTTTATTGAAATAATTTCACTATATTTGATATTATAACATTTAAACGATATAGATATGTTGAATTATATAAAATCAGAATTACTAGAAAGATTAGGAAAATTAGAGATTAAAAGAATAAACAATACTGTTATTACTAAATACTACGGTGAGGTTATAAAAACCGCTGAAGTTAGTAACATATATGAAGTTTTTGATATTGTTAATTATATCAAAAACAAAATTGACTTGATCGAAAATAATTTCAAAATAAATGAATATTCACTTTCTATCAAAGGTGGTGTTCAAGATTTAAAGTTAGTTTCAGATAGTGTTGAGATTAATGGTATTAATTTTAGTAAAGTTTTTTATATTACAAATTCTACTGATAAATCTAGAAGATTGTCTTTTAGAGTAGGTTTGTTCTCTGATAGAAAGAATATACACTATGTTAATTCTTTTAAAGAATTAGAATTCAACAAAAAACATTATAGTGGTATCAATAAAAAAGTTAATGAAACTTTTCAGAACATCGATAAACAAGTTTTTGATGAACAAATCGAGTCTTTAAGATCCTTAGTAGGACATCAGATTAAATTGTCTAATATTAAAAAAGTAATAATGGGTGAGAATGATGAGAACATCAAAACATCCGATAAGAATAGATTTTTAGTTTTCAAAAATGCTGTTTTAAACTATGGTATGTTTAAGTTGGATTCGGATGAAAAATTTGAAATGTATCGAAGAACTTGTGAGATAAGACATGATTTTCAATTAGATGCTTTTAATGTTCTTTTATCATATTTGAGAATTTTCAACCAAAAAGATTCTGTTATTTTAAAAAGAGAAAGTAAAAGAATTTTAGAACTAACAAAGTTCACTATAAGAAAAAGATTAATTAGTGAAATTCTAAGTTCTAAATAGAAAACTTTATTTTTTTTAATAGTATAATTGTTATGGAAAAAAATAAATACCTGATATTCGAAGTCTCAGGTGGATTAGGAAAACATGTAGCTTCTACAGCAGTTGCTATGTGTATAAAAAATAATAATCCAGATAGAGAACTAATAGTAGTTTGTGCATATCCCGAAGTTTTTCTACACTTACCTTTCGTTAAAAGAGTTTATAGATTAGGAACAACACCTTATTTTTATGATGATTTTATAAAAGACAAAGATTCTAAAATATTCAAACACGAACCTTACTTTACTTACGAACACATAAATAAAAAAATGGGTTTAATACAAAATTGGTGTAAATTATATAATTTAGAATATAATGGAGAACAACCTATTTTAAATCCAAACATTAGACAATACCAACATGGTTTTAATAAATGGACTAGAGATAAACCTATTTTTTTAATTAACACTAACGGTGGTCCATTAGAAGGACAATCACATCCTTATACATGGGCTAGAGATATGCCACCTGAGTTAGCTTTACAAATAGTTGATCCATTTAAAGAAACACACCACATAATTCAAGTTTGTAGACAAGGTTCTTTTCAAATACCAGGAGCTGAAGTTTTAGATAAAAAAATGTCTAATATGGAACTGTTCACCTTACTTATGAATACTGATAAAAGAGTTTTGATAGATTCATGTTTACAACACGCAGCCAAAGCTTTTAATCTACAATCTACAGTTTTATGGGTAACTACATCGTGTAAGTTATTTGGATATGACTCACACTCTAATATACAAGCTAATTTACCAAAAGACGCTAATTTACCAGATAGTTATTTATTTGATTATAACTTTAATGGTGTTTTACATGAATGTCCATTTTTCAATTTAGATATATTTGATTTAGATGAAATAATGATATCAATAAATTTACAAAAATAATAATAATAATTAATTATGTCAAAAAAAATATTTTTTCAATCGTCACTACCTAGAGCAGGTTCAACTCTTTTACAAAATGTTATGGGTCAAAACCCCGAATTTTATGTAACACCGACATCAGGTGTTTTAGAGTTATTTTATGGAGCAAGAGCTAATTATACAGCTTCTCCAGAATTTAAAGCACAAGATTCAGAAGTAATGAAATCAGGTTTCTTACATTTCTGTAGATATGGATTAGAAGGATTTTTCCATGGTGTTACTGATAAACCTTATGTATTAGATAAAAGTAGAGGATGGGGTGTTCATTATGGATTTTTAAATTCATTTTATGGAGATCCTAAAATAATATGTATGGTTAGAGATTTAAGAGGTGTTTTTGCTTCAATGGAAAAAAACTTTAGAAAATCTCAACATTTAAGTGATGAAATTGTAAATCACTCAGAAATGACGGGAACAACAACCGAAAAAAGAATAGATGAATGGGCTAAATCACAACCAGTTGGTATGGCCATCGAAAGATTACAAGAAGTATTCAAACAAGGAATAAATGAAAAAATGCTTTTTGTTAGATTTGAAGATTTAACTGAAAATCCAGAAAAAGAAATAAAAAGAATTTATGAATATTTAGGATTACCTTATTATGAGGGACATGATTATAAGAATGTTCAACAAATAACACAAGAAGATGATTCTGTATATGGTGCTTATGGTGATCATACAATAAAACCAGAAATAAAACCACTTAAAAAGGATTTTAAAGAAATTTTAGGAGATGGTCCTTGTGATTGGATTAAGAATAACTACAAATGGTTTTATGATGTGTTTAAATATAATTAATATAATAATATGATATTACTTCCGAATAGAGATATAGACCTTAGGGATTTGGGTGGATTGGTGTTTAATGAAAAACACCATTCCTACCATAACTCTGATGGTATAAAATATACTGGTGTTACAACATTACTATCTAAGTATAAAAGTCAAAAATTCAATGCTGATAATACTTCTAAGTATAAAGCTATGAAGGACTACCTACCTAAAAAAATATTTGATAAGATAAAAGAAATGTCAGGAGGTTGGGAGAATACTCACACCTATTATGAAAGAGTTTGTAATAAAGGTGATGAGTATTTAATTAACTTAGAAAGGATTAAAAAGGAGTATTTAGATACTTGGAAAAATAAAACTATATCTGGTTCAGAAGAACATGATGATAGAGAAAGGGATATAATGAAAAATGGATTTTATCATAACGGTAAATTATATCCTTATTTGAATAAAAACATATTAGAAATAACAAAAGATGATGTCGGTGTTTGTACTGAAATTTTAGTTTGGAATCATAAGTTAAAATTAGCTGGATTAGCCGATGTTGTTATATTTGATAAAGGTAAATTTTATATACTTGATTTTAAAACGAATAAAGAAATAAAAAGAACTGGATTTATGGGTAGAAAGATGTTATCACCTTTTAATAATTTACCTGAATGTGAATTTTCTATTTATTCTTTACAATTAAATATTTATGCTTATATGATATCAAATTTAAGTGGTAGTGAATATATAGATGCTCATTTAATAAGCACTAAGTCTGAAGAATATGATAGACCAGAAGATGTTTTTATTGAATGTTTAGATTTAAGAGAAGAAGTTAAAACAGAAATATTTAATGAATTGTTTTAAAAAAACCCTTATCATTTGATAAGGGTTTTTATTTATATTTTTTAACCAACTAATTGTTTAATCAGCTAAGTTTTTAGAACGAAGTAATTCAACAATATTATCAGTTATTTCAAAATTAGGTTTAACGAAAACCACTTCCATTTTACCAATAACTAAATCAATATCTTTTCCTTCAATAAATTCATCAATCATGATAGAAAGTTCATCAAATGTTTTAGCATTTAAAGAATCTTTCATTTCTTTAGCCAATCCTTTGAATTCTTCATCTAATGCAATAGCATTTTCTTGAAGTTCATTATATTTAATTTCATTAGCTTGTTTGTCCACTCCAGGAACTTCGATGTTAGATGTTAAAGATTTGATAATCTCTTGCATTTCTTTTCTAATAGGTTCTAACTTTGCTACAAACTCATCTCTTTTAGTGTTTATTTCTTTAACGCCATCTAAATAAGGTTTATAAACATTAGTTAGTTTTTCAAAATCTACTACATTTATAATCATAATAAAAAATATTTTTTATTTTATATAATGTCTATGGAATAAAGTTTATGATTTAAGAAAATTAATAGCAGTTTTATATCTTTCTAACTGATTTCTATATTCATCTATATCTTCATCTATAGAATCGACTAACAAAAGTTCAGTTCCTTTATAAACTTCAAGAAATATTCTTTTAATATTTGTTCTGGTGGCAAACTCACTATTCAAATTAATAGATTTACTATATTGATATTTTCCATAAAAATCTAAATTATCTATTTCTTTTAACTCACCTAATTTATTATTGGTAACTGAATCAAATATTTCAAATCCTTGTTGATATACTTTTTCTTTAAGATATAAAGAGTTTAATTTATTTTGTATATTTGTATTTGATTGAAAAAGTATTAAACTCCAAGTTGTTCTTTTAATATCTTGGACATCAATAAAACGAGTTAAATCTATCTTATAATAGTGGTTCAAACAATCTTTAAATTGTGAATATTGAGACTTATCTATTAATTCATCTATATATTTTTGATACTCATATAAATTTGAATTTCCTCTTAAAGTGAGTTTTTCTATTTTTTTATAAATTTTCTTTAACTTCTGATTATAGGTTTTCATTTAAAGATAGTAAGATATTTATAGTATATATTAAAACTTTATATACTTTATAAAATATAAACATAAAAAATAACTAAATGGAGAGTTTTTTAAACAAAGTAAAGGAATTTCATGAGACTTTTGATTTACCTGTTTTATCTGAGCCTACTATCCCAAATGAAGAAAGAACTGATTTAAGATTATCATTATTAAAAGAAGAACTACAAGAATTAGAAGACGCTATTAATAATAATGATATGATTGAGGTGTTCGATGCTTTTAATGATATACTTTATATATTGGGTGGTTCTATATTAGAATTTGGTATGCAGGATGTGTTTAAAGAAGGGTTTGATGAAGTTCATAGATCTAACATGTCTAAGTCATGTTTGAGTCTTAAAGAAGCTTTAATGACTATTAGTCATTATAAGAAAAAAGATGGAGTAGAATCAACTTATTCTGAAAAACAAGATAAGTATATAGTTAAACGAAATGATGGTAAATTATTAAAATCTGTTAATTATTCACCAGCTGATTTGAAAAAAATAATTGAAAAGTAGAAAATGGCAGTAAAGTTAATTTTAACTCAAATAATGAAAGATGAATCACACGTTGCTAAACGTATGTTAGATTCGATAAAAAATATAGTAGATGGTATATGTGTAGTAGATACAGGATCAACAGATGATTCAATAGAAATTGTAAAAAACTGGGGTAAGGAAAATAATGTAGAAACTTATGTTATTGAAAGACCTTTTGATAACTTTGAGAATTCTAGAAATTGTAGTTTTGAAAAAGCTAGAGAAAAGTTTTTACCCGAAACTGATGATGGTAATGTTTATTATAATTTTTGGTTAGATTTTGATGAACAACTAATTGTTGATGAAACATTTGATAAACAATCTATCAATAAAGATTTGTATATGTTTGATACTTATATCGGACAAATGAAATATACAAGAAATGAATTAGTTAGATTGGATATGAAGTTTAGATTTTATGGACCAATTCATGAATATATTATACCACCAGAAGATAATCCTAATGTAAGTTCTGATGTGTTAAAAGGAGTTAAGGTTGATGTTAAAACCGATGGAGCTTCTTGGCAAGAAAATATTCAATTGAAATATATTTCACACGCACATATTTTAGAAAAATATATTTCAGAAAATAGAAAAGATCCTAGATGGATATTTTACACAGCTCAATCTTATCATGATTCTTCTAACATTAACAATAAAGATGAAAGGGATGAAAGATTAAGAAGAGCTATTAGATACTACAAAGAAAGAGTAGAAAGACCAGATGGTTTTGCAGAAGAAAGATTTTATTCACAATTAAGAATAGGTTCTATTATGAAAAGAATGGAAGAACCTTGGAATTTAACTTTACAAGCTCTTTTAAAAGCTTATTCTATTGAACCAACAAGAGGTGAATCGATTAAAGTTATTGTTGATTATTATTTACAAATAGGTGAGTGGGATTTAGCTTATATGTATGCTGACTTTGGTTTAAAAAACTTTCATAATAAAAATCCTTATCCAAATAAACTATTGTTTATTGATAACAATTTATATGTTTGGAAATTCTTAGAAGTTTATTCAGCGGCTTGTTATTATACTGGTAGAAAAGAAGAAGCTAAAAAAGCTTATATTGAAATGTTGAATATAAGTAAGACTGAACCTGGAAGTTTTAATCAAGATGATTTAAACAAAATAGAAACTAATAAAAAGTTTTTTATACAATAAAAATAAAAAGACAACATCAATATAATATTGATGTTGTCCTTTAAATATGAATAAAATATTCCATATACCACATAGTTCAACATATATTCCAAAAGAGTATATTAACGATTATTCAGTAAATTTAGATTACTTAAATTTATCTGCTAGTATTATATGTGATAATGATTTATATGAGATGGTTCAAGATTTTAATCCAAATTCTATCGTATTTCCATATTCTAGATTATTTTGTGATGTTGAAAGGTTTGATAGTGAAAATGAAATAATGAACTCTATCGGTATGGGTGTTCTTTATACACATAACCACGAATTGGTTGAGATAAGAAAAAATCCAAATAAAGATATTAAAAAATATTATAAAGAACATCATAGTTTATTTAATGATAAGGTATCAGACTTACTTAAATTAAACAAAGATGTGATAATATTAGATTTACATTCTTATTCGAAACACCCACTTCCATATGAATTATATCCTGATAAAAAAAGACCTGATATATGTATTGGGTTGAATTCTGAATATAACGAATATTTTTTAAATGAGACATTAAAATTAATTAATGAGTTTGGATATTCTACAAGTATAAACGAACCATTTTCAGGATCTATTATACCGAATGATTTTGTTTCGGATAAAAGAGTTAGTAGTATAATGATTGAAATTAGGAAAGATATTTATTGCACACCAGAAGGATTTTATAAGGTTTCAGATCTTTTAAAGAAAATATATAATATTAAAAAAAAATAAATTAAAATGTATAAATTACTCAAATTATCAAAAATAATACTATTACTAAATTTCTTTTTATACTTTGCTTACAATAGTTACTTTGGTTGGAATGAAACACCAATAAGTGATAATGAAATTTTGTGGAATAGTGTTTTTAGAATAAACATTTATATATCCTTTGTTATGTATATACTACCTCTTTTTTCTATGTATGAGGGTTTTGTTAAATTAATAGAAAAATCTAAAAATCTAAAATAATATTAAACTAATTTTTTATAATTTAAGATAGTTTTAACATAATTCGTATTTATTTTTCTATCAAAAATTGATCATCATATTTTAAATCTTTAGCTTTTATTTCTTCTACTTCTCCGTTCCTAACTACGATTAATTTGTGGTCTTCCGAACATACAATTTCATCACCATTTACTGATATTTTGATATAACTAGAAATTTCTTTACCGATGATATTATTTATTTTTTTATATTCACCTGTGTGTGTTAACATCTCATCGGTATAATCTACATCAGATATCTTTTTATTACCATTTTTAGTGACTACCATTGTATTTTCTTCTAAACAATCAGCATCAGTATAGATTAACATTCTACCATATCTTAAATCCTTTAAATTTACTTCTGTTCCAATACTGATACCCATAGCTGCCATTAAATTAACAGCTTCTTTGTTATCGGTTAATTTTCTAGTCGTTATTTCAGATACGTTTATGAATTTACCTTTTAAAGCAAAAGAACCCATAGTATTTGGATCTCTATATTTTCTAAAAGCAGCGGAAGCTGAATCACCTTCAAATATACTTAATGAACATTTCCATCTTTCTTTTCCTTTAGCGTCAATTAGTTTATCTACTTTTATTCTAGATAATTTTCTTTTTAAATCTCTTTGTAATTTACTTTCATCAGCTATTTTCTTTCTTTCTATCCAATCTAATACAGATTCAATTATTTCTGATTTTAAAATTGATTTAATTAATTTATCACTAACTTTAAATTCAAATCCAAATTCTTTTATTTCTGTTATTAACTTTTCTTTTGTTTGTGATGAAAAGGATGGATTTACTACGGTTGAATTTATAAATAAAAAAATATGATTTTTTAAATCAGCTGATCTAATATCTACTTTATGTTTTTTCTTAAAGAAATCTCTTAATTTATAAATTATTTGATTAGTTATGTATTCAAGGTGTGTTCCACCATCGTAGGTTTCTGTAGAGTTAGCAAAACTAACTTGTTGAAATCCATTAGTAGAATGAGCCACACCTATTGTCCATTTTTTATCTTTAGATGATTCTGAGAAAAATTCACTTTTATATAATTTAATATAATCATCAAATGATTTAAAGTTAATTAACTTTTTATTGAAATAAATTTTAAGAGTATGATTACAAGCCGATATATCATAAACTCTTTTTTTAATCATTTCATAATTATCACGATCTAAATTATCTAATCCAAATTTTTCATAATCTGGTGTGAATGATATTTCAGTGTGTTTTGTTTTTGATTTAGTTATCGATGCTTTATTTCTTTTTCTCATATTATCTGAGAATGTTTGAACAAATTTATTAGTACCATCACAAGTAGATATTTTAAACTTGGTTGAATAAATATTAGCTAATACAGAACCAACTCCATTTGTACCAGCTCCTTCTCTTGATTCATCATCATCAAAATTAGAACCCGATTTTAAATTAGAAAATATCATTTCAGGAACCCACTCATTATATTTAGGATGTTTTTTTACTGGAATACCACCATTATCATGTATTGATATATTACCATCTTCAATATCAACTTTAATAATGTTTAATTTAGAACCTTCTCTTTTACTTTCATCAATAGAGTTCATTATAATTTCATCAAATAATTTCAATAATCCAGGATTAAATGTGATCTCTTCTTTAAGAATCTTATCATCATTTATTATATGTTTCATAGATGTATTAGGTTTAACCGAACCAATATACATACCAGGTCTTAGTAAGACATGTTCTATGTCAGTTAATTTTACAAACCTATCTTCTATCTTTTTTGCCATAATTATTGCTTTCTGTTTTGTGTTTGAATTTCAAACTAAGTATGGATTTTATTATATATATCAAAAAAGTTTAGTTAAATGTCAATAGTTGAAAAATCAATAACAGATTTTCTGTCAAATGAGTATAAAGAGTTCGCTATGTATTCTATTGAAGGTAGAGCTATACCTTCTGTTATAGATAGTTTCAAAGTATCTCAGCGTAAGATTATACACATATCAAATAAGATTTGGAAAACAGGTAAAGAAAAAACAATTAAAGTCTTTCAGTTGTGTGGTAAGGTGAGTTCTGATGCGTTTTATCATCATGGAGATGCTAGTTTATCAAACGCTATTGTAGTTATTGCACAGAAGTTTAAAAACAACGCACCACTTTTAGAAGAAGATGGTCAATTTGGATCACTTAGAACACCACAAGCAGGAGCGCCAAGATATATCGGAACTAAATTATCTGATAATTTTAGATTATCTTATAAAGATTTTGACCTTTTAACTTATAAAGAAGAAGAAGGTGAAATCATTGAACCAGAATTTTTCTTACCTATAATACCAATGATTTTAATAAATGGTTCTTCTGGTATAGCAGTTGGATTTTCATCTAACATATTAAATCGTGATGTAAAAGAAGTTGTTAAATCAGTTGTTGATGTTTTAAACGGTAAAAAAATAAAAGAACTNAAACCTTATTCACCTTATTTTAAGGGAGAATGTGTTCAAGACGAGAACAATAATAAACGATGGATTAGTAGAGGTATTTACACTAAGGAAGGTTCTAATTCAATTAGAATAACTGAACTACCTATGTCTATTACTTATGAAAAATATGAAATTATTTTAGATAAATTACTAGAAGATAGAGAAATATTATCTTATGTCGATAATTGTAAAGATAATATTGATTATACAATTAGGTTTAAACGAGGTATTTTAGACACTTTAACAGAAACCCAGATAACTAAAATGTTTAAATTAGAAGAATATAATACTGAGATATTCACAACATTAGATGAAAATAATAAATTAAAAATATTTGAATCTACGGTAGAAATAATTGAATATTTTGTTAATTTTAGATTAAAGTATTATCATAAAAGAAAAGAACTATTGTTGTCTAGGATAAAAGGTGATTTGAAGATATTATCAAATCGTGGTAGATTTATAAAATTTATTTTAGATGGTAAACTACAAGTTAATAATGTTAAAAAAGATATTATCATAAGTAATGTAGAAAAGTTA
>JGI24539J26755_10000381_pt1 | contig 20761 bp, 28 predicted proteins | sample NorSeaMetagenome_2_FD_26755 | JGI IMG/M metagenome (IMG submission 26755) | reverse complement strand
CGCCATGAACGCGAAGCATATGACGAACGTGACGTACATGGCATCCTCCGCCCTTTTCCCGTCGCCCGCGCCCAGCAAATTTCCAATTCTGATGGTACTGGCGATGGCGACCGCGAACGGCAGCGAGAGGAACGCGAGCGTCGCCAGCTGTAACATCGTGAGGTGCGCGTCCAACGCGACGGTCCCGAGGTACCCCGCCAGCAGCGTCGTTATCTCGAAGCTCCACGCCTCGATGAGCATCATGATCGCGCCCGGTCCCGCGAGGACGCAGAACCCCTATTAAAAAAACACGTCAGTACAATTGCCAATACGGAAATAAAAATAAACTCACTTTGGATAATTTAATCAACTTGTGTCGTGGCATGAACCACCGAACCGGTCTCGTCTTCGACGCGCGGTCCCGCGTGCTCCAGGGTCCTAACGCGTACACGATCGCGAGTAACAGCTGGAACCATCGGCATATGCTGGTGGCGACGGGTGCGCCTTTGAATCCCATTTTCGCGGGTCCAAAGATGAGCACCCAGTTGAGAATCACGTTGAATACTGTAAGAGTTACACAAAACACGACGTCAGTACACTAATTTCCCACATACGAGAATTAATTAAATAAACTCACCGTTGGCGACTATTCCCATGTACACGGGCGGCGACAGTATGTGCTGCGACTGGAGGTACTTTGTGTACACCTGGAACCAGTAGTACGGGGGTATGCCCCACACCAGTTGGACGCAGAAGGAACCCGCGAGTTCGCTCAGGGTATCGTCCTGTTCGATGCCCTTGAGGATCGGCTCGACGAAGAACATGAGGACCATGACCTAAATAAAACATGACGTCAATACTCTAATTGCCCGTACGAGAATTACAAAAATAAACGTACCGGGATGGTGAGGACGGTGACGACGACGGTGGAGGCGACGGTCCAGTCGCCGTACGCGCGCGTGTGCCCCGCGCCGAAGGTGGTCGCGAGCAGCGTGTCGATCGCGGTCATCACGCCGAGCATGGGGTAGTGCAGCAGGTAGAAGATGGTGTTGCCGAGCGCCGCCGCGCCCAGCTCCGTCTTTCCAATTCGCCCCACGAACGCGAGGTCAGTCATCTGCATGGCGACCGCGAGCAGGTTGGACAGGACGATGGGGAGCGCTATGTGCATCATGACCCGCGTCTCCTCCTTCCATCGTGCCTTCCACGTCCCGGCCGGTGCCGGCGCGAGGGACTCGCCCATCGTCCCTTCTTCACCGAGCGCGTCCCTTGTGAGTTCGGGCGTTTATTTGCTCGCTGTGCACCACGTGTTTCGGCCCGCAGGTGGCGAGGTGGCGATGGCTGATTTGACATTAATTACCTTTTATCCTAATATAGGTTAACACTGCAGTTCTTACATACGATTCTGATGTTACTTTCTTAACCTCTTCCCTATGCGCGACAGTCACATCGGAACAGCTCGAGGTGGCTCATGTTTATTTTCAAAAACCGCAGCGTGCACTCCCTATCACTTCGATCCGCGCGTTGGGACGAAGACACCTTCGCCGACGCGCTCATAAACACACAGCTCGGGCACCATGGGGGGACCGAAGAAGCTGGCGCCCTACCTCGTCTTCGCCAACGAGAAGAGGGACGCCGCCAAGGAGCTCCTGCTGAGCGAGGGCGCCGAGAAGCCGTCCATGGGTGAGATCGCCAAGCGCGTGGGCGTCATGTGGGGCCAGCTCGACGATGCCGGCAAACAGGTGCGTCCGCCGGCCCATTCCCTCATTTCCTTCACAGCTGTGCACGTGACATCATTCCCGGTGCATCGGACGTTCGTTCGCGTCATCGGCGTCAGATCCCGGTGGCGCGGTTTGATTTAAAAAGATCTCGCGCACAGCTGTGCCGACACGCGACTCATCCCTGACCGACCCCCCCCGCCCCCTCGCGCGTCATCCATCAGGTTTACAAGGACACCGCCGAGACGCTCAACGCGAAGGCCGTGAAGGAGTACGAAGAAGCCGGGGGCGACGCCGCGCACGCCGACGCCGACGCCGACGACGACGAGAAGGGCGCNGANGAACTCGGCCTNCCACTCGCGCGAGTNAAGCGCATCATGAAACTCGACAAGGAGGTGAAGAACATGCAGGTGGACGCGAGCAAGTGCGTCGCCAAATGCGCCGAGCTCTTCATCGAGTCACTCGTCGAAGGGTCGTTCCACGGCATGAAGGCGAACAAACGAAAGACGATCAAGTACAACGACGTGGAGCACCACGTGCTGAGGTGAGTTTATTTTAACTAACGCACGGGCAATTAGTATGACGTGACGTCGTGTTTTGTTTGTTCACAGGCGGCAAAAGCTCGAGTTTCTTCACGATCACGTGTGGGCGATTCGGCCGAGCGAGAACACGGGCTCGGGCAAGGCTGGCGGTAAGGAGAACGAAGGGGAGGACGGGGACGAGCTCGACGACGAGGATACCCCCGCGAAAGGGTCCCCGGACGCGCCACCGGGCGCGAGGCAGGTTACGGATTTCTTCAAAAAGTCAGGCGGAGCCGAGGACGCTAACGCTGGATCAGCAGAAGTCCCAACCGAGGCTTGAGTTCGAGAGTTCGTCATGCGTTATGCGAATGGAGGGCTCCCCTCGTCGACGTACGTACGCCACATGGAATGTTATAATACACTAATTCATCACGGAAGCTCGTCGTAGACTCCCACCACCCGCCTGGCTCCCCCGTTTCTCGCGACTTGTTTCCAGTACCTGTTATACACACGACGTCAGTCTGATTGCCAATACATACGCAAATACAAATACGCAAATACAAATAAACTCACCTCGCCTCCTCCGCATCCTTGGTGCATCCGTACCCGGTGCTGAGCATCTCCGACAGCAGCGCCGCTTGGTTCGCGTCGCCGTTCTTGGCGTTGCGCAGCGTGTCCACGAACCATCGCTCGATGGCGTTGGCCATGACGGCTTTTAGCGAGCCGCCGTGCACGGGTTCGGCGCTTTCGGTGATTTTGTACGCGGTGCACGGGTGGTCTGGGGAGTGCGGGCCGGGGTGGGAGACGCCGCGCTCTTTCATCTGCATGCTCATCGCGTGACACGTGTCGCATATGTCTGCGGGAGGGACGAACGGGGCGGGTTCGGGGTCAGGTGAAGGAGTGGGTCGGGTGAAGCCGTCGGTCGGTTCAAAATGCGCGTTTATAATTGCGTTAATTTTGGTCGGCGCGGCGCAGGGTGGACGCGCTGGCGCGAGTGTGGGGTCGACGTATGGGTCATCGAGCGCACCAAAGTCTTCGCACACGTCGCAGCACCACCGCTTACACGAGATGGGCAGCTCCCCGCACAGGTCGCACGAGTACTGGAGCTCCCTCTTCCCTGGTAAGATGGCTGGCTCAAACATGACGTCTTATTCGCGCACGTGTTCACTCTACTCCGTGCTGAGCCTCGCGCCTCCGCCTCCGCGCGCCTGGGCCCTTTCCCGTCGCGCGAGTCCTTTCCCGTCGGTCTCCGTCGCTCGATTCAGCTACGCGCGCGCCGGTCACGTCTGCAAAACCCTGGCGCCGCGGCGCGCAATGTCCAACGTTCTCCGCCCCCTCGTCTTTTCGGTTGTGTGAAAACGCGTGCGTGACTTCCGTCTTCCGTTTTCCTGGCGCACAGCAACATTCCGCCCCGAGTCGTCACTTCAGCCTCGCGCCTGTCGTCATGGCGGCGGAGGGTTCGTCGCTCGATGTGGGTGCATACGTGCGCATCGAGGGGTTACAGCGCGGCACGCAACACAACGGGCGATACGGGTTCGTGGTGGGCCACGAAGGCGAGAGGCTCTCCGTGGTGACCGCGCATTCCGACGTGTTGCTCAACGTCAAACCTGCGAACCTCATCCCCGAGTTCCAAGACCGCACGTCGAAAACACACGAGGTGGTGATGGTGTATCCGAACGCGGGCCCGAACGTCGCCAAGCCCGACGCGTCTTCCATGCTCGTCGCGGCCGGCGAGTCGTCCCCTCTGTCCGGTTGGCCCTCGGATTGGAAGGCGGAGATGCGATGGATTCGAGAATCATTGGGCTGGAGACAACCCGTGTGCGTCTCCGGGGTGACACGCGGCACGAACCCACGACCCGACCTCATGATCTACGTCGACGCCGCATCCACGCATTGCCTCGTGAACACGCACGCCCAAGCCGCGATCGCGAAACTTCCGATGTATGAATTGAAGAAAGTGGAGCAAGAGTTACCGAGGAGAATACTCGGGCCCGTCATCCTGGTGTATTCTCCGACGGTATCGATGGCGATGCAACAACTCGTCGACGATAACCTGGAGAATGTCTTCGAATCCCAGATGCAACCGAACGCGGGTAAGCTGTCCTTGGACGACGCCGCGGTCGCGCTCGCGTATCAGCATACAGTATCGGCGTGAGTAGTCTAGCTAGGTAACTCCACGGTGTTAAAAAGAATCGGTTAAAAGAAATGGTACGCCTGATGTCTTCGCGTCGTCTTCTTGCACCTGAAGTGTGAGCGGTGTGTTCAAGTTGGATGTTGACTTGACGACTCAACTCTCAGGCTTCACTTGGTCACGGTGAAGAAGGAGAGTTTCTGCGCGTACTTGAACACACCGCTCACATGCAAGGAGTGTAAGAAGACGACGATGAAGAAGTCAAGATACCTCGCCAGCTCGCGTAAGTGTTAGACTAATAAACCCGTCTCTCGATTCATCCCCCTACAACGCGCTTCAGTGGAGGGGCCCTGCGACGAAGTATTGCGCCATGGAGCTCGCCGGGGACTGTCCCTCGAGCACCTCCTTAGTCTTCTCCATCGCGCCGATCCTTTCGTAGTATTTCCGCAGGTTCGGCCTGTAATAAGAGTTAAAACACGACGTCAGCAGGTCAGTCTAATCGCCCATACGAGAAGTAAAATAAACTCACCTGTTCTCAAACGTAAACGCTTCGTCGAGAAGAACCACCTGGTGGATCACCCCCCAGAGGAACATCTCCCCGATCGTGTTTCCAGTGGACGTGAAGTTGCCAGCGTTGGCGTCGCAGAGCTTTTCAAGGCAGTCGAGGTGGTGCGGCAGGGTAACTTCCCATAGCTCCGCGTGCGTCGCGTCGGTTTTGATGCCTGAGCCGATCTTGGCGTACAGCGTGGGCTGGCCCTTCTGAAGCGCGTTGTACATGTCCTCAGCCTGCGCGAGCAGCATGTTGGACATCGCGTAGTCGTTTATGTCGGAACCGCCGTCGGTGTTCGCGAGTTTACCGATCACAGATGCGATGGCGGTGGCCTGCGCGACGGGTGGTTTGTCCTCGCCGCCGACGAACAGGAGGGGCATCTGACCGAACGGCGCGGATGGCTTCATCGCGTTCGGTCCGTCCCTCCACGAGAATCCCTCGGGCTTGCCTTGCCACTTCAGCCCGGAGTGGTTGGCGACCATCCAGACCTGCAGGCCCTTGGCCATGACATCGAAGTAGCAGAGCCTCAACGAAGGAGGAGCGTCGGCGGGCATCGTGGCGGTGGATGACGAGTCGGAGGCGACGTGTGCCGTTCGGATGGGGACGCGCGCGCGTGCGGGATACGGATATGTGCGGGTGGTGGATGTGCTGACGCGGAGTGCGAACGCGGGTACAGATGCGATACGGGCGATGGACATCAAACGATGGCGCGCGCGTGGGATCTCTGACGTAATAACGCGCGGTGGGAGACGAGAGAGTTTGTGTGCTGTCGAGATGAAAAAGAGCGACGCGACGGCTTGATCGATTTCGCTTTCAGATCCCATCGACCACGCAGTCACTTTGATAGTGAAATCACACTTTTCGCCTTCAAAATATGCGTCAAGACGCCGAGGCTCGGTGACGAACGAGATGGGTTTGCAAAGTTGGTTTCGCGCCGCACACCCGCGCCGCGCGAGCTCACGCCCGCGACCACCACGACGTCCTCGGAGGGTGCCGAGCGCCATCACCGACGCCATCTCCGCGGTCGTTTAAACACGCCGGCCCCAGCACCCGGCGCGCACATCCCGCGTCGCACGAACCCACCGCGCGTGAACCCACCGCCGCCAATGGCCCAGCACGCCGCCGACGTTCGGTCGGCGCCCGCCACCACCAGCTCGGTGGTCACCAAGCCCGCGGTGTTCAAGCTCGGGGTCCACCCGAGCGCCATGCACGACGCCCTCGGAGGTGCGAAGGAGCTCCTCGACGGCATGCTCATGCGCCACCACCACCAACTCGGCGGCGTCCTCGTCTCCTACGCCGACGCTCGCGTCGTCGGAACCGACGCGCGAATCATACATCAAGCAGGACACTGCGACGTCCACGTGCGATGCACCGCGCGGGTCTTCTGCCCGGAACCAGGGCGCAAACTCGTGGGTACGGTGAACAAAGTCGGCGCCGACTTCGTGGGGCTGCTCGTCATGGGCGTGTTCAACGCGTCCGTCGCATCCGCCGACATCTCAGACGAGTTCATTCATAATCCGATCGATCTATCGCCGGGGGGATGCTGGGAGAGCGCCGAGGATAACGGAGAGCATCGCATCGCGGTGGGCTCCGACGTCGTGTTCGTGGTGAAAGCCGTGAGTGAACACGACGACGTGCTGCACATGCTGGGGAGTTTAAAGGAGACAAGAACGGGCGAGGCGACGCGGGTGCTCGGAGCGGGGTACGCGGTGGAAACAATCGGGAATGGAGATGGGAACGGGGATGCGTATGGAGACGTAGGCACGGAGACGTCGCCGGAGGCGAACGACCTCACCTCCGTAGAGGGCGACGCCGCAACGCCGAAGAAGAAGGGCAAGGGCAAGAACGGAACGTCCTCGGCAGAGAAGAAGGCCAAGTCCTCGGAGAAGAAGGCGAAGAAGGAGAAGAAGGAGAAGAAGGAAAAGTCGGCCAAGAAGGAGAAGAAGGAAAAACGTAAGCGGGAGGACTGACCCGCGCGTCTCTTCTCACCACTAGCGATCGATGACACACACACACACACGCGCGCGCGTTGTTATATCATAGGATGACACTCGTCACGTTAAAAATCTGATGCTACAGCGGTCGCGGTGAGCAAACGCGGCTGCCCGTCGCTTTCTCCTCTCACCTGCGACTCCGCGCGGAGCAAAGTTCTTCCTCGAGGTATCGATAAACCAAGGGATCAGTCTTTGCCCTCGCGCCGCGCCGCGGCGTCGGCTCCGTTTATAAATCAGCGTCCCACGGTTCCCCTCGAGACGTCGAGGGTGTGTGTTTACCGGTGGGGCGCGTCACGTGTGGGCCGATGGGAGGTTAAAGCGAGTTTGAGTGGTCAGCCGCGGGTTGGGGTGGTTGGCTCACCTTTGGTGGGTTTGTGGTGGGATGAGACGACGCGTCCGTGCGGCTCGGGATAAATGCAGCTTCACACGGCTGCATTCGCGTTCACGGAGGAGTTCGTCAAGACGCATACCTGGGTCAAGATGACGCTATCCATCGAAGACATATTATGGAGGTCAGCATCAAGCGCCGCGCTTCCAGTGGAGGGAAGCGGGCGCTGAAGGAATGTCTCCGGTGGAAAGCGTCACATTGCAGTCAGAAAAAGAAAGGACCCAGGTGCGTGTCTGGTGAACGCGAATGCAGCCGTGAAGGTAAAAGCTCTGCATTTGCCCCGAACGTGGTCACGGACGCCTATCGTCCTCATCCGCCCGCCATCGGCGCCGAGTGGTCGATCCCTCGGATCCGCCCGGTGCCGTGAACGTTGCTTCCCCTACCACCGCCTCCACCACCTCCCATGCCTCCTCCTCCTCCTCCGCCTCCGCCCATGCCCGCGACGGGCCTGTCGCGCTTCTTGCCTCCGTAGTTATCCGCAAACTCCGGGTCGATCATCGTTTGGAAACTGAGTGTACGTCGGGACGGGCTCGGTGTGTCAGGGGGTTTGCGGGTTGGGAAGTGTCGAGCGTGTCGAGATCCTCTCGGATCTGCCGATGGGGCGAAGAAAGAGGGGCGTTTTGGGGTGGAGTCGCGGTGGGTCTCGGGGCGTATCGGGGTACTCACAACGCGACGATGAGGTTCACGACGCTCCAGAACATATCCGTGAGTATGCTCGGACGCATTCGCGAGCGCCGGTCGACCACCGAGCCTGTTGAAGGGGTTCGGGAGGGTGAGTCGGGGGAGGGTGAGTCACTATCGGGTGTTGGGCTCGGAGATTGATTCGTGGGGGCGCGGGAGAGATGGGATCTCGCGGGAGGACGCGCGGCGCCCGTGTGATGCGCGGCGTGGGGTGGACGCGTGGATGCGTACCGTTGCTGACGTAGGGCATCCTTCACGTCCGCGCGGATCCGTCGCCTCGCGTCGAACGCACCGTCTCTCGGTCCGCGCCCGGGGCGAGTGACGCTCGTGGCTTTTCTCGGCTGCCCCCAGTCTCATTTCTCGCGCCCGTTGAATCATCGATTTCATCGTCAGGACCCCGCCGCCCACTCGCATTGGTCGCCGCACGGTCGGACTGAACCGCGGCATCCGATGTCGTTCCTCGTCGGGGGCGTGCGCGAGGACCGCTTCAAGACCCCGCTCAGCGGAAACCCGCCGTCCAACCCGGCCACCGCCGCCGACCCGAACGACGTCTCGAACGCGAGCGGAGGCAAGTACCGGCAGACGCTGAAGAAGTTCGACCAGACGGAAGGGCTCGACCGCTCGTTCACGTCGCTGGTGTTTGAGATTCAGCACAGGCTGGAGCTCGTGGCGCACGTGCACAGGGTGCGGCTCGAGCGATGGCTGCGCAAGCTACACGAACCGGTGCGTGCGCACATTCACACAGCTGCCCCGTTCGTCCACCCGATTTGTCCAATTTGTGTCCATCTAAATTCTCAGTCGTCGTCGCCCCCGTCAATCAATCAATCACCCCAGGAGCACAACGAGACGTGGAAACGCAACCGCAACAACCACGCGCGGCTCATGCTCGCGTGCCTCAAGATGGGCCGACTGGAACCCCCGTTCGATAAACACCCGAAAGACGGCCGCCTCGACATGCTTCCCCCGCACGCGCTACTCGCCATCAAGACGTCCAGCGAAGCTCGAAAACTGGAAAGAGCCGCGGGTACCAGAAGCGACTGGGTCACCGACCCGGGGATCCAAGGTTCGAACCTTCCCCCCGACGGCGGATCGAGTCCTGGATTGGGGTTCAAGTCATCGTCGTACACAGCTGTGCGCGGGGGCGCGCCCATCCCGGGGCCGCGCGATCCCGGCCGAAACGCCAAAAATTTAGAAGAGATGCTTCAACGCACAGCTGTGTACGACGATGACGTGGTATCGGGAGGGGACGCCACGTGTACACGCGGGCCCGCGAGCAGGGTCAAGGACGTGCTTGATATCAAGGGTGACATGCGCGATTGGCTCGGTAAGGGTGCCAAAGGGGAGGTGGCGGTGCGCGAGTTGGCGGCGCAGAAGGAGCGGACCAAGGCGGTGGAGATGAAATTGGACGCGACGGAGATGAAACTGAAGCTCGCGACGGACGAGCTGCAACGGCTGCGGGACGGGATGGTCCGGCAGCAGAAGCGGCACGCGGAGGAGATGGCGGATCTTCAACGCGCGCACCAGAAAGAGATGTCCGTGTTCGCAAAGCTGGTGGAGGTGAGTTTTACCTTCGAAGGAATTTTTGTTTCCATACGGGCAATTAGAATGACGTCGTGTTGTATTCACAGGCCAAGTGGGACGAACGCGAAGACGAAACGCTGACGGCCATCGGCGTCGAGGTGGACGCCATTCGGCGGAGTAAAAACATCATCAAGTCATCCACCGGCGGTGCGAGCGCGGTGCCGACGATTCAGGTGGCGGGTGAGTGTCACGCAGTCACCCTTCCGTACCCAAATGCCCAATTACCACCCAATCACTGACCAATCGTACCCACATCCACACACAGGCGATTTCACGTTTTCGAGGGAACCGAGCGTGTTGGTGCCGGCGGAGGTTGCGGGCGCCGGGGACGCGGCGGCGGAGTTTTTTGGGTACCTGGAGAGGTTCCGGGCGGATACCGATCGGATCAACGCGCGATGATGAGATGTCGTCGTGAGATTACGTCGTCTGGGCGTGTGTTGACAGTCGTCTGGGTGGTTCTAGCTATGAGGNTTTTTAGGTAATGTTAACCAGCGTCTTTGCCGCGATACACTCCTTGCACTGATGGCGCTGACGACCGTGCTCGCAGATTTGTGACCCACCGCACTCCTTGCACTTATGGCGCTGACGACCATGCTCGCATATTGATCCCCCACCGCACTCCTTGCATATAGAGCGCTGACGACCGTGCTTGCAGATTGATGCACCACCGCACTCCTTGCACACATGGCGCTCACGACCGTGCTCGCAGATTTGTGACCCACCGCACTCCTTGCACACAGAGCGTACACGACCGTGGTCGCAGATTGAACCCCCATCGCACTCCTTGCATCGAGAGCGCTGACGACCGTGCTCGCATATTGATGCCCCACCGCACTCCTTGCACTCATTGCGCCGACGACCGTGCTCGCAGATTTGTGACCCACCGCACTCCTTGCAGTGAGAGCGCTGACGACCGTGCTCGCAGATTGATGCCCCACCGCACTCCTTGCATCTAGAGCTCCGACGACCGTGCTCGCAGATTGATGCACCACCGCACTCCTTGCACTGAGAGCGCCGACGACCGTGCTCGCAGATTGATGCCCCACCGCACTCCTTGCATGTAGAGCGCTGACGGCCGTGCGGACAACCGCTGCACACCTTGCACTGAGAGCGCTTCTTCACCCCGTGCTCGCAGGGCCCCTTTGTGGGAGGGGCTCTCTTCCGCTTCGCGCCCTGCTTCACCCCATCACCATCACTGGCCTCGACCTTCACTTCGAGCTCGAGCTCAGCCTCAGCCGCGATTTCGGCGCGGATTCGCTCGAGGTCGGGGCGCCACCACGTCGTCATCCAGCCGCGCGCCCCTTGAAGTGACGAGCCCCTTGAAGTGAAAATAATCTACAAGTATCCGTTTCCGAGTCAGCGCGTTGTCTCTTTCAACTGTGTCTTTCAACGTGTCATCGTTGATAGACAATGACCCCAATTTAACGATCAGTTTCATCGACAATTTCGGGATTTTACCGATCAAATTCACCCAACCAGATCCAATGATGCTGCTGACCTGGAGTTTTAACAAAGATAGGGGCGTGCCGTCTATATCCTGCAGAGGCGACGGCGCGCGGAGACGGGGCTCCCGCGTGTTGGCCGTGTGCCCCGAGTCGCGAGATGAGCGCGACGATCGCGTGGCGCGGGGCGGTCGCGGCGCCGATCCGCATCAACGACCCGAACCGGCGCGGGCGTCGTTGTTGGTTCGCGCGCTCGCCGAATCTTGTTAATGTTACCCGGGGCGGGGGGATGCCCGGGCCCGGGTTGAGGTGGTCCGTTCGGTCGGTGACGCGCGCTTCACGCGTCCATCGCGTCGCGTCGCCATCGCGCATGTCGATGTCGACGTGTCGGGGAAGACGCGCACGGCTGGACTCGATGATCGAGCGCGGCAGGACACCGTCCACGACCCGCGACGACGGCCAAAAACCCGAAGATGGCCAAGGCGAAGATCCCGAAACCCAGCCGCCCGGGGACGACTTAAACCCGGACGAACTCGAAGATGACGACTACGTGTACGTCGGGGACGATTGGAACGACGTCGGCCCATCGCTCGCGCCGTCCATCGTCACCGCGTGCCTCGGCGCCTTCCTCTTCGGCTACCACTCCGCGGTCATCAACGCGCCCCTCGCGGACATCGCGGAAGATCTAGGCTTCGGCGGCGACAACGTCGCGAAGGGCGCCATCGTGTCCATCATGGTCGTCGGCGGGTTCGCCGGCGGGCTCGGGATCGGGCCGTTCTCGGACAAGGAAGGCAGGCGCGCCGCGCTCGTCGCGACGACGGTTCCGCTCGCGCTCGGTACGTACGTTTATTTTTGGTTATTTTTGGTTATTTTTGGTTATTTTTGGTTATTTTTGGTTATTTTTGGTTATCTTTGGTAATGTTCGTACGGGCAATTGTACTGACGTCGTGTTTTGTGTACAGGGACGTTGATATGCGGCGGGGCCAATTCGTTTTGGACGATGATGCTCGGTCGGTTCGTCACCGGCGCCGGGGTGGGCGCCTCGACGCAGATCGTCCCGGTGTACCTCTCCGAGGTTTCCCCGCCGGGGCTGCGCGGTACCGTGAACGGGATCCGGCGTATGGGGTACGTCGTCGGGTGCCTGATGGCGTTCCAGCTGTGCGGGCCGTTGAAAGACGCGAACATGCCGGATGGGTTAGTTTATTTTTATTTTCGTATGGGGCAATTAAACTGACAAGGTATTTTTTTACAGATACGTGAAGCCGGTGAAGATGAATGGTGCCGGCGTGGACACGTACATCGACGCGGTTCAATCCAAGGGGAAGTTCGCGGTCGTCGCGGAGAAGGTCAAGGAGACGGCGGCTGCGGCGGGGAAGGACGTGGTGGTCAGGGTTGAGTCCAAGGTTGAGAAGCTGGAGGAGAAGCTCAAAGTTGCTACGGAGAAGGACCCGAGTTTGTCAACCTCGGGTTCGATCTCGGGTTCGATGTCGAGTTCGATGTCAACCGAGCGAGCCGCGGGTGCGCTCGCGGCGACGAGCGCGGATGCCAAGGCGGCGCCGGCGGTGAAGCTAGCGACGACGGAGAGATCGAGTATGACCGTTTCATCGACCGTTACGTCGACCGAGGTGAAGCCGGCGACGGGTAAGGCGGGTACCGAGATGGGCGAGAAGCCGGAGAAGGCGGAGAAAAAGGCAGAGCCCGGAAAGCTTCCAGAAGCTTCCACCGCCGCCGCGGCGCCGACCAAGCCGCCGCCCGAGTCTCCGTCTCCACCCGCGTCCACCGAACCGCCGAAACCGATGGCAGACGCGGTTAAGAAGAGCTCGACGGAGACATCACCGGCGAAGGAGACATCACCGACTTCGTCTTCGACTTCGGCGATGTCATCCGCCGAGGCTAAAAAATCGACAACCTCCCCCGGAGCGTCCAAAGCCGAGGCGCAGAAGACCGCGGACGCCGCCGCGATCGCCGCGTACGAGACCGCGACGACCTCACAACTCGCGACCAAACCCACCGCGGACGTCGCGAGCACGAAAGCCGCGGCCGCCGCGGTTGCCAAGACGGTGAGCAAGGAATCGAATTCGCAAGGAGGCGTCGTTAGCAAAGAGTCCGTCGCCGCCGTCGAGGCCGTGGTGCAGATGCCGACCGCCACGTCGTTCGTGGAGCTCAAGGCGATCGTCAAGGACGCGGCGGCGGTGGACGCGACCGTTACGTCGACCGTTACGTCGACCGAGGCGAAGCCCGAGTCGAAGCCCGGCGTCGGCGCGGAAATCGAGAAGAAAGAGAAGGCTCTCCTCACCGAGAAACCCGCGGTCAAGTCCGAGGATAAACCCGCGATCGTTTCCGAGAAGGAAACGGTCAAAGAAACGGCCGTCGTGGCGAAGGACGTGGCGAAGGACGTGGCGAAGGACGTGGCGTCCAAGGCCGTCCCGGTCGTCGCGAAGGACGCGTCGAAGGATGTCGTCGCAAAGGATGTCGTTTCAAAGGATGTTTCAAAGGTTGTTTCGAAAGAGTCAAAGCCGTCGGTCGACGACGCCGCCGCGGTCAAGAAAGATTCACCCGACGCATCTTCCACGAAGAAGGACCCAGCGGCGGCGGTTACCACCGGCAGCGCCCTGAAGAAGGAGAAGGTTGACCTGGAGGAGAAAGCGGCGGCTCGGATCGAAGAAAAATCCTCCAAGAAAACATCCGGAGACGCTTCCACTTCACCAAAGCCAACCGCCACCGTCCCACCAACCTCCGCATCCACCGCGACATCCAAGGACAAAGGTGCCAAAGGAAGCGGCGCTTCAACCACCACGACGTCCACGTCCACGCCCGCGACGGTCACGATCGAGTCCGCGAAGAAAGCCGCGGCAATCAAAGGAGGTCCTCCCGAGGTCATCCGCGCCGAGCCCGGATGGTGGCGTCCGCTCTTCTACGTCGCGGCGATCCCCGCGGTCGCCCAAGCCGCGGGCGCGCTGAGCGGCGTCGCGGTGGAGTCCCCGGTGTGGCTCCTCGGCCCGGAGGGATGCGCGATGGAATCCCGGCGGTCACTCGCCAAGTTACTCGGTATTCGCGGCCGCGCGGCGGTACGTTTATTTTGGTTATTTTTGGTTATTTTTGGTTATTTTTNGCGGNGGTACGTTTATTTTGGTTATTTTTGGTTATTTTTGGTTATTTTTTGGTTATTTTTGGTTATTTTTGGGTTATTTTTGGTTATTTTTGGTAATTACCGTATGAGCAATTCAACTGACGTCATGTTTTGTTCACAGGTGCGATGGCAGGAAGCCGTCGCGGGGTCCGGGGTCGTCATCGGTATGGGCAAACAGGGACGGGTGTTCAAAACAGTCGACGAGGAGGAGGATGAGGAAGGGGAACTGGACGAGGACGGTAATTTGTGCGTCAAGTGCTCGTTCGACCCGGACGAGTCCGAGGCGGCGGTCAACTCGTGGGGCGCGCTGTTCACCGAGCAGCGGAACCGATACCCGATGATCATAGGCGCCGGAGTTTGCCTCCTCGCGGGTTTATCCGGCTCCAACACCGTCATCTATTACGCGAGCTCTGTGCTCAAGGAAGCCGGCGTGGACGACCCGGGGTTACTGACCCTCGTCGTCGGCCTACCAAACGTCCTCGGCGGGGTCATCGCGCTGCTTTGCACGGACAAGTACGGACGTCGGCCGCTGTTGCTGTGGTCGTTTGGGTGAGTTTCTTTCAAGTATCGTATGGGCAATTCGACTGATACAGGCGTGTTTTGTCTTTCACAGGGGCATGGCTGTTTGCCTCGCCGCTTTTTCAACAGCCGCCTTCGCGACTCCCGGGAATCCAGTCAACAACACCTTCTGCGCGTTGGCGACGCCGGTGACTTCCGGTGGGCTACAGGAGGGTGGCGAGTTCGTGGGTGACGCCATGGCGGCCATCTGCGACGATCTCGCGGCGTATACCACCGCGACTGTGAGTTTATTTCTATTCTATTTCCGTATGGGCAATTCAAATGACGTTTTTTCTTTTCTTTTTTAAACTCTTACAGGTGACGCAAAGGTCCTTCGAGCCGCTTCGCACGACGACGTTGGTGGCGATTCCGCTGTACACTTTCTTCTTCAGCATGGGCGCCGGGCCGGTGCCGTGGCTGCTGTACAGCGAGGTGTTCCCCACGCGTATCCGCTCGCGGGCCACAGCGGGTAAGTTCATTTTTATTTTCACATGTGCAATTAGACTGACGTCGTGTTTTGTTAACAGTTGTCACGGCTATTAACTACTCGTGCAACACCATCGTGGGCGCCAGTTTCTTGCCCCTCATCGGCGCTTTCGGTTTGAAGGGTACCTACGCCATGTACGCGGTGCTATGCGCTGTTGGGTACGTGTTTGTGGACAACTTGGTGTTTGAGACGAAGGGTTTGGCGCTTCAGGACATCGAGGGGGTGATGCTCACGAAGGAGGCGCAGTGGAGCGGCCGGGAGCTCGCTTCTTCCGAGGAGGGTGGGGCCGCGTATGGGCAAATAGAGGACGAGGAAGACGCGAAAGAGGAGTCGGGCATGGGTTCCGACGCCTTGGGTTCCGGCTTTTGGTGGACCGAAGTCGGCGAGAAGATGGAGAAAGTGATCGGAGACGTCAGGCGGTCGATGGATGAGCTCGGAACCGCCGAGGTAGAGGAGGAAACGGCGGCGTCCGTCGAGGACGACGACGAGACGATCGATGTCAAGTAGCGTAACTCTTCGAAGGNACCTTCGAAGGTAACATTTTTTGTGATTGTATTCAAGAGACAATAACATCAACGGGGACTCCGTTTACACGGCTATGATGGCTCAACTGCTCACTCACGCGGTGTAGTCGATGTCGTCCATGATCTTCCAGATGACCTGGTCGTACGGCCCGACCGCCCTAGGTTCGTTGACGAAGAAGGGCGACTCGGGCTGGAACGCTTTGTACCCTTCCTTCGCCCCCGCGAGCGAGTTGAAACAGTGGAAAACTTCGATGCCAATCTTGCCCTTGGTCTTGTACGTGTTGCCCGGGTCTTTGAGGTCCATCTGGTGCGCCACGGAGAACTCGATGCCGATGGAGTTGTGAAACGCGTCGGCCTCTGGGGAGGTGAACAGCGGGGTCCAATCGTCGAATTTGCCGTTCCAGCCGAGGTCGTACTGTCCGAACCAGAGTCCTGTAAACAAAACACGACGTCAGTACAATTGCCCATATGAAGAAATACAAATAAACTCGCCTTTCACGGACTTTGGTGGTGCGCCCCTGTGAATAAAACACGGCGTCAGAATACTAATTGCCTATACGGAAATAAAAGTTTTAAAGAAATTCACCTGACGAATTTGGCGACTGATGCGGTGGCGGTGAAAGGGTCGAGGGTTGTGAACGCCTTGATGTCGTCGGTGGCCCACAGCGGGTTGGCTTTGGGTCCTTTGTTGACGAAGAAGGCGAGTCCCGCCTTTTGGTCCGCCTCGGGGATGAGCACGGTGAGCATCACGAGCGGATCTTGGCCTGTAATAAGAGTTAAACAAAACACGACGTCACTCTCATTGCCCACACATGATTAACTCTTAAAAAAATAAAACGTACCGGCTGGAACGCCATCCTGCTTGAGGAGGAACGCGCGCGTGGCGTTCTTGAACGCGGGTGGGCATTCGCCCGTCTTGATGCCGTTGATGAATCCGTATATCGTCTTCTCCCATGCTTTGTAGTCGGAGCACGGGACCGCGCCTCCGATGGGGCCGAGCTTGGCGCCCGCGATGGCCGAGTCGTACCCGGTGACGTTCGTGGGCTTTATGCCGCCTTTGCCCGCGGGCTTGGCGAGCGCCGCGCCGGGGAGCCAGAGCGTCGTCGCGGGGGCGGCGGCCGCGGAGAGGAACGCGGCGAGGCCGGGCGCGGCGAGGATGTCGCGGCGGGACGGGCCGGGATCGTCGTTGTTCTTAGAGGACGCCTTGACGGCCACCCTGGAGATGCGCCGGGGGTTCGATGAAGATGGCGATGCGAATCGGGCCGACTTGTTTCGGTCGGCGGGGGCGACGCGGACCTTGGCGGGAACGAGCGCGGCTTTGGAGGTGAGCGCGAACATCGTATCGGCGGGGAGTGTGGGGTGAAGGGCGTGGGTCGGGTGGCAGTCCCGGCGCGTGAGTGAGTGAGTGAGTCGTCGCGGAGGATCTGATCTATCTGTACATAACGTTAGCTACTGTAGTCCAGCTGGCGGGTTGGAACTTTCGGCCACTTTTCCAGATATTTGTTCCTTTTTTGGCGGTTCAGGACGCGTGCTCAGCGACCGATACCGGCCCGATGAACATCCCGCTTCACATCGCGAAGGGCTTTGTTCGGGAGGACGGTCAAGTGGGCGGCATGTCGGGGGACGATACAGGTACGGGCATGACGACGCGTCGCTCGAGTACTTAAACGTTCACTGAAGGTGTCCCATCAAAAGCTGTTGGATTTCCGACTGGTTTTCGCGCGAGTTCTTTTCTCCCGTGGATCTAAAAAAAAATTATGACGTGGCGAGCCCCGGGTGGTCCCGGTGTATCCGAGCGGCGAAGTCCGCGGCTCTTAGTCCTTCATGTCCTTCACGACGGCGGCGGTGCTCTGGGAGAACTCGACCATCACGCAAGGGACGTCGCCGATGACCTCGGGGAGGTGGCCTGCGCCAGCGAAGAAGAAGGGGGAACGGAATATTCAGTCTCCAAAGTTTGAGAACAAAGATAAAACTTTTTTCCAGACGCACGCACCGGGGGGAATGTTGTAGCTGGAGCCGGCGTTGACCGTCTCGGTGGAGCCGTCCTTGTACTGGACCTTCATGGTGCCGGCCTGGAGGTAGCCGAAATGGTTGGCGGGGCACCACTCGGGGCAGCCGGGGAGCTTGGGGGACACCTATGGGTAATAAGAGCGGGGGACCGCGGTCAGCGATTTGGTTTTTTTTGGCGATCGATCGAAAGATAAATGCGCACCTCCTTCACCCAGTCGAAACCGGGGTTGAGGGTGATCTCCATGGTGGTCTTGTCGTCCATGGTGACAACCTTGGCCTGGGCGAGGCCCATGTCCTTGACGGTGCCCGCGTTGTAGTCGACGATGGTCATGGTATATATAGAGGTGTAGTGTGCAGCTGTGAATGGGCGCGGGGAGCATAACGTTTCGCATAACGTTATTCATAACGTTATTCGCGCATAACGTTATATGCGTATCGTGACTGCCGTGATAATGTAATCTAGTAATCTGTTGTTAACTTTCACATTCGTAAGGCACCGCCACCAGCAGCTCGGACTCATCCTCCCTGAAGTCCGCCAGCAACGCCTCGTGCAACGCCAGCGCGCACGGCCCCGCCCCGCCCTTCACGCTAACTCCCACGTCCTTCCCGTCCCACGCGACGATCGGCTGACACCAGATGACGCTGCCGATGAGCTGTAAAAGAAATACGACATCAGTGGAATTGCCCATACGAAAGTAAAGATAAACGCACCATCACTTCGTCGGCGGCTTTGGCTCGATCGATCTCGACGTCCTCGTACCTCGCGTCGGTCACGCCGAGGTGCGACAAAACCCCGCACTCCGTGACGAGCTCCATCGCGCGACGCACGGTGCACCCTTCCAGTATGTCATCCGCCGGCGGCGTCAGCAACACTCCGTCTTCTATAATCGCCAAATTCATCGACGGACCCTCGCCAACCAACCCTGTGCAATTAAAAAACACGACGTCAGTTACTGACAAATTGCCCACACGAATCTTACGGAAATAAATAAATACAAATAAACTCGCCTCGCTCCGTGATCCACACCCCGTAGTCCGCGCCCCGTTCGTGCGCGTCCGCCACGACCATCGCGTTTGGAAGGTAATTCACGCTCTTCACCGTCGCGAAACTTGCGGGTTTGATAGGCACGGCGCTGGTCACCACGCGGACGCCTTTGCTCGGATCCGGCGCTGCTCGGCCATTGATCACCTGTGAACAAAACACGCCGTCATACTAATTGCCCATATGAAAATAAAAAGATAGTCTACTCACCATGACGTAAAAAGTCGGCTCTACGCACTCGTCGTGGCTCAGCGCGAACCCCCCGGGCCCCGCGCCTGCGTAGTACCTCACCTGCGCGTCCCGCAGCCCGGACACCGCGATCGTGCGTAGGATGATGGACCGCATCGTTTGAATGGAAATATCGGGTTTTATCTTCGCGGCGGCCATGGAGCGATGGAATCGCGCTGTAATACAAGTAAACAAAACACGCGCTCAGTCTGATTGCCCGTACGTGCTACTTGAACAAAGATTAAAAGAAATTTACCAAGGTGGCGGTCCAGGAGGTGGCACCGGCCGTCGCAGACGTGCGCGGTGTCGAACACGCCGTGCCCGCGGTGGACCATGTGGTCATCGATCGGGAGGATCATCGCGGCGGGATCGGTGGTTATGCATCCGGTCCTGTGTCGATGCGATTGGTGGGTCGAACGCGGCGAAGTGAGTTTTTTTTTCGTTTTCGGTTTTATGTTTCGATGATGACGGCGATGGATGCTCGGGGACGCGCGGCATCGATGGTTGGACGCATTGGACGCACCATGAGGAGTAGAACGCGGCGTACGTATCCCGCGCCTTTGTGTGCGTACGTGCCGCGAGACGCGCGTGGACCTCACGCGCGTCCAGCACGGGCACCCGCGTCGGGTCCTCCCATTCGTCGGGCGCGTCCAACGCCGACGCGCGTGTGAAGCGCGCCGGCCCACCCGTCCTCTCGACGCGCGAGGAACGACGTCGCATCCGTGCGCTCCTTCGAGCCGCGATGGATGCTGCGCTGACGGATGCGCCGACGGAGACCGAGGCTGACGCCATGTTCGGGCGAACAACCTCGACGCTGCGCGCGCGCGTCTCACGCAGTGGTGGTGACTCTCCGCTCGCGGGAAAAAATCAGGGTTCGTTGGAAAAGATGATGATGCAATCGCCCCGGATCGTCGATCTCACTCATGCTCGCGTCGCGCGCTCGCGCGTTCGGTCTCCTTCGCGGCATAACCCGTCTCTCCATGGGTGCGCCAAAGAGACGCGCATCTTCCGCGAAGAAGGCTGCGCCATCCGCGGCGGCCGCCAAGAAACCCAAGACGCAAAAGGACGACGAGCCCGACCAACCCCTCGACAACGACCCCCGCTTCTCGGGTCCAACGTACGTTCCGCCCGAATACACCCCGGCGGAGATCGCGGAAAAGACGCGCAAATACGGGCCGACGCAGCACCCGGATGAGTACTACGAGACGCGCAAGACCGACGCCGACCGCCCGGCGATCGCCCAAGCCTTAAAAGCCACCGCGCTCGTCGAAGACATGGCCGGTGAAGACGTCGTGTTGGGCGACTTTCTCAAATGGAGCACGATGCGAGGGTTCGAGCTCCATCCCTCGCTCTGCGTCAAGAACGCGTCACCGACCGGCGCGCCCAGGCACAACGCGGTGTACGCCAAGGGTGACATCGCCCCGGGGGATGTACTGGTCACCATGCCCAAGTGCTGGTGCCTCACCGCACGCACCGGGTCCATCACCAACGTCCTCCCGATGGACGAACTCGCGAATCTCGACGAAGCGGTAAGTTGGACTAAGTTTATTTTAATTCTCACACGGGCAATTAGACTGACGGGTACGTGTTTTGTTTACTACAGGCGCTCATCTTGACCGTCATGTACGAACGAGCCATGGGACAACGGTCGCCGTGGTGGCCGTACTTCGCGATGCTCCCCACGGAATCCGAACCGTTACCGTTCCTGTGGAAGGAAGATGACGTGGCGACGTGGCTGGAAGGTACCGAGGTGTTCAGGCGCATCGTGGAGGACCTTCCGGCGATGCGAGCGGATCACGC
>JGI24539J26755_10000371_pt1 | contig 21015 bp, 16 predicted proteins | sample NorSeaMetagenome_2_FD_26755 | JGI IMG/M metagenome (IMG submission 26755) | reverse complement strand
AAAAAAACTTAAACCGAAATGAAAATAGATTTTACTCTGAAAAAGAAAGAACTAAAGTAACAGCTCTTCAAATTCTCACTTCTCAAGTATTGACTTATTTAGGTTCAAAGAAATAAATACTTCTAGAATTTAATCGTCACTCCTGCTAAAAAATTGGTTCCCGCTTGTGGGTAGTATCCAACATCATTGACTCTATCACCAACAGATGTTAAACCAGTCCATGACCAAGCATTATTACTATACATCTCATTGAAAACATTATTCACCAAAACATTTAACTGAACATGTTTCAAACTTAATAATGACGTCGAATAACTAGCTATAAAATCACTTACTGTATAAGCAGGTAGACTTCTTTCCTCATTTGAGGTATTATCTAAATATTGCATTCCTACATATTTCGTTTGAAAACCAAATTCTAATCCTTTAGCAGGTTTATAGGATATCAAACTTCCTGCAATAATTGAGGGTGAGAATGATATATCACTATTTTCATATGAGAATTCGACGGGAGTTGTTGTAGACCAATCCTCGCTATATTTGGGAGCAATCTCTTTAAAATTATCAATTTTGTTTTGAGAAATAGTTGTGTTTAGTGTCCATTCAAGCCTTTTTGTTAATTTAAACGAGCCTGACAATTCAACTCCTGCTCTATAACTAATATCAACATTCTGTTTAATTGAAGATCCAACGTCATTTAACGCTCCTGTTAAGACCAGTTGGTTTCTGTAATCCATGTAGTAGAAATTAGCCTGTCCTAAAAACTTTTTGAATCGTCCCTCTAAACCAACTTCGTAATCATATAAAGTCTCATGGTTCGGCTGCGCGTTTTTAGGATTATCAATAAAATCATTTCTATTAGGCTCCCTATTAGCAACACTGAAAGATCCATATGCCAAAAACTTATCAGATACCTGGTAATTTAATCCTACTTTGGGATTAAAAAATATGAAAGAGGTGTCTACATCTAAATCACCTAAATCATTATCAGTCCCAGTATTGGAATAATCAATACCTCTAACCTGTAAATCGACGAAACCGTTTACTTTATTAGTTACAGAGAACTCCGACTTCAAATAAGAGTTAAAATCTGTCTTTTTCCCTTGATTATCGTAGTATTTATCTCTAATTGATGAATTACTGGCATACTGCGCCCAGATAATCTCTCCGAAATGGTCACCCACGTATTCATTGTAACCTCCGCCTAAAATAATATTCGCCTTTTTCGACGAATATTTAACGCTATATACTCCACCATAAAAATGGTTTTCCAACCATCTTCTTCTAATTAGATCTGAAGTGNTAACNGTATCATTTGAAAAAATCACAGGACTAAGATTATAGTTCGAGAGCGCATCTTGAGTTCTATATTGTTCATAATATCCTCTTCCATAAGTATAGTGAAGAGAAGCATTAGCTGTTAACTTATTATTAAACTCATGGGTTAAATGCAATTGATAGTGATCCTGAGCGTAATTATCTACTTCGTTATCGTAAGAGTAAGGATTGTATGTTCTATTCGTTTCAAGACTATCTTTTGGTATTCCATACCAAGCTTGATACGTTTTTTCTTTTCCAGCAAAAGTAACTGCCTTAACAATTGTTTTGTCGCCATAATATCCTCCTTGTAAAAAGTAGGAAGATAAATCAGCTGAAGCTCTGTCAACATAACCATCAGAGGAAATTGATGACAATCTTCCATCCATAGCCCAGTGCTTATTGATTAAACCAGTACCCAATCGAATAGTATTTTTATTGGTATTAAAAGAACCATAAGAAGAGGAAACTTCAGCATAAGCAGAATCAGATACCAAATCTGTTTGTAAATTGACAGAAGCACCAAAGGCTGCAGCGCCATTAGTAGAAGAACCAACCCCTCTTTGAATTTGAATATTCTGGGTTGAAGAGGCGAAATCTGGCATGTTAACCCAAAAAGTCCCATGTGATTCAGCATCATTAATTGGAATACCATTTACAGTGATATTAATTCGAGTCGCATCTGAACCTCTGATTCTGAAGCCTGTATATCCAACGCCTGCTCCTGCATCTGAAGTGGTAACTACAGATGGAGTAAGCTTAATTAGAGATGCCATGTCCTGTCCTAAATTAATTTTTTCATAGTCTTCCTTACTTACATTTACGTGAGCAACAGGGGCATTTCCTTTGACCCTAGTAGCTTGAATAGAAACCTCGTCCAAAGAGTGTGGTGAAGAAGAAAGTGTAAAATTAGTTACAACATTTTCGCCTTTAATGGTGACCGTATTCACTAACTTTTCTTTTCCTGAAATATCCACTAAAACCTGGTATTCACCATTTGGTAAATTGGTTATTTTAAATCCACCATCAGGACTGGTGTAAACCCCTTGATAGGTGTTTTTAATTTTAACAAGAGCTCCAAAAACTGGATTTCTTAAAGTATCCGTTACAACTCCAGAAATAGAGTATTGGGCTAACATCGAATAAGATGTTAGGATACACAGCGCCGTTAAAAACAAGTTACTTTTTTTCATAGTAAATTAATTTAATGACGAATGTAGAGGAGTAATACAAACGTTTTGTATTAAACTTTATGGTTAATTATGTCGCTCCCTACGCCAGCATTATCTGGATCAGGTTTATTTCCCAAATGGGAAAAACGGGTATAATCTCAGCCTGTAATATTAAGGCACCCCTCGTTGAGTGGCGCAAAGATAGCATTAAATAATTCGAAGAAAAAAATAAAAACTTACATTTTTTGAATTTCGGCGATTGCCTTTTGAAGCCTGGACTCGCGATCACCTTGTATTACAAGGACGTTTTCATTATTATTTTTTAAGAGTTCTTTATATCGATCAAACAATCTAATTCGATCTTTTGGATCAGAATGTTCTCTAAACGCATCATATTCCCAAGGCAAATCTGTATCGCACAGAAGGTATAAATCACAGGTTGACTCTTTTATGTTAGTTTCAACGAATGGAATTTCTTTTTGAAATATCTCTTCAATCCAAACTTTGTAAACGTAAAGATCTGTATCCAATAATTTTAGAGACTGACTCGAATCGAAGAACTCATTCTGAGTCTTAATTTGACCTTCTGCCATCTTAATAACATCATCAAATGTGTATTCAGCTCCATTTAACTCTAAATAAGTTCGAGCATACTCTTTAAGAAAATCAATCTTAAAAAACCGCGCTAAATCTTCACACAAGGTTGACTTACCAGTTGATTCAGGTCCGATTACAACAACTTTTTTCATGATTTCAGGTATTCCTTTTTCCATTCAAAATATGCATAGGTAGCTAATACAATATAAGCCACCATCAATCCTGCATAAATATTCAAGTCACTATTCCAATACATTATTGATGTAACAGCATCAATAATAATCCAATAAACCCAACAACTTAACCACCTTTTAATGGTAATCCAAGTAGCTAAAAAACTAAACATTGTAGTGAATGAATCCAGCATTGGTCTTGTTGCATCTTTTAAAAGAGAACCTAATAAAAAATACAATCCAAAACTTAAAACGATGCCCAAACCAATAAGTAAGGCATGACTTATTAAAGGTACTTTTAAAACCTTCCTATCCTGTTTGGGTTTATTCCATTCCACCCAACCAATAACTCCAGTAACAACATAATAAACAGATAAGATGGCTTCAGCATAAAGTTTGGAGTAATGCCAAAAAAGGAAAATACTAACTCCCGAACCTAAAATCCCGAACAACCAGCACCAAATATTTCTTTTTGCAGCAAGTAAAACATAGGCTATTCCAAAAACAACAGATAAAACTTCAAGAGCAAGTGGTAAATCCAACATTTAAAACGGGAAAATTATAGAAAGAAAACAAAATTAGTTAGAAATGGTAGGATATTCTAACTAATCCAATATTTGTTAGAAATTAAACACTTTTACCTTTCCTTATTTTAGTAAGACAATATACCACATAATTGCTTAAATAATATAAAGGGTTGTTTTTCTACTATTTCAATTAATCTAATTTATTTTTTTATGCTCTTTAATACCGAAAGTCGTCTTGAACAAAACAGCCCTAAATTTTCAGGGCCATTTTGAGCTAAAGTTGTATACGTTGAATTTAAACACAACCTATTCCAATAAAGTAAAACCCAAATCATACAGGAAAACAACTTTTAGGACAACGTTAAAACGTTGTAATTCACAATGAATACTTAAGAACATTACCATTTTAAGTAACTGAAAATCCAATGGTAAACGTAATTTGGAATGTAGCCAATTAAATGACGAACCTATTCACCTGTATATTCGCAATAATACTTTCTATAACAATATGTTACGGACAACGAGTAAATGACAAATACATCAAAATATTCCCCTTTGCAGTCACGTTAAAGCCATTTATAGGAGCTAAAACCAATGAATTAAAAGTAGAAGATGATTTAGGGCCAGGGAAAATAAATTACAGAGTTGCGGCCGCTCCTAGGGTTGGGTTAGGTGTTTCATACAAATGGTTCAATATCTCTTCTTCTTTTTTTAGAGTTGGTGAAATAGAAAAGTCGGAAAAAGGGTTAACACAAGAATTTGATTTACAATGGAACCTTTACTTAAGATTCATTAATGCTGATGTACGCATACAACGTTACGAAGGGTATTTTTTAAACAACTCCTCTGATATTTTAAATTGGGAATCAAACAGAGGTTTGTTCTACCAAAGGAATGATTTAATTACAGCATCAATTGGAGGGAATATTCGATACAATTTTAATTTTCGAAAATACTCTACAAAAGCAATTTTCTCACAAAATGAAAGGCAATTGAAAAGTACAGGATCTCCTGAAATTGGTATTCGTTGGAATTTATTGTTTGTAGAAAGCGATTCGAGTATTGTACCTACCAACTTAAAAAATAAATTATCAGACTTTAACCTTAACCAAATGGCGTTTTCAGATATTGGAATTGGAGCAGGTTACAGCTATACCTTTGTGCGTGGTAAATGGTTTTTTAATGCAGGAGCCATGGGGTTTATTCTTGCACAATCGGTTAGTTTTATCGGAGATGAAATATCTCACGAACAAACTGGATTCCAAGTTAACTTCCAAAGTAGAGGTGCTGTTGGCTATAACAACGATAATTTTTATTTCGGTTTAAACATCGTAGCTGACCAAATGTATTCGAATTGGCAAAAACAAAAAGATATTTTATATACCTTTTCAAAAACAAAATTAATTTACGCGAAACGAATTCACATAAAACCTTTAAAAAAGGACGATATTTCCATTTGGGATCAATTTTAAATCACACATTATGCCAACTAAAAAAGTATCAGAATCACAAACCACCTTAACAGAATTAATGATTCCATCCTATGCTAATTTTGGAGGAAAGGTACACGGTGGACTTATCTTATCACTTATGGATAAGGTAGCTTACGTTTGTGCAACAAAGCATGCTGAAAATTATTGTGTTACAGCATCGGTAAGTGGGGTTAACTTTTTAGCACCTGTTGATGTTGGTGATTTAGTGTCTTTAAAGGCAAGTGTTAATTATGTAGGGACATCTAGTTTAATCGTTGGAATTCGAGTTATCGCTGAAAATTTCAAAGAAAAAACAATCAAACATACCAATTCATCTTATTTCACTTTTGTATCTATAGATGATAATGGTAAACCCAAAAAAGTAACAGGCTTAGAATTAACTACTGATAAAGAAATACGAAGATTTGCACTGGGAAAATTACGTAAAGAGCAAAAAATCGCTGATTCTAAAGAGTTTGAGGAATTGAAAGCCAATATGGATTTAAATTCAATTCACCTTTCTTGGATAAATGAAAACTGTATTGTTTCAACAGATAGATAATGTGATTTAAAAGCAGTTAGTAATGATTTAAAGTGTAAAAGACACTCTAGCTATTGTATCAACGACACCAATTCGGTTCAAAGTTTTCAAAAAACAAATTACATCAAACCAAACATTACAACGACTTCATTTGGTGTTAATATTCGATATAGCTTGAATGCTACATAAATTTAATAAAAAGCAACTTAAAACGCAGGAAGTGTAGATATTGCTGTAATATTGAACGCTCAACCTGACTCTTCAATTACACCCACAAATTTAAATTAGTCCTTCATCAATTTTTTGAAAAGATAAATTGCCAACCAAATTAAGGCTCCTATAAATAGCACATTGAGAACCCAACCCAAAATACTTAACAAGTATTTAAATAGAAAAACAAGTACAATAATAAATAATACCCAGTACCCAATCTTTTTTAAATCTAACATGATTCAAATTTATAATATTTGAATAACTTAACTTTACTGTTTTCCGGAAAATTATTTTAAAATGGCTACAAGAATAAACAAATACCTAAGTGAAGTTGGATACTGCTCAAGAAGAGAAGGTGATCGATTAATTCAAGAAGGAAAAGTAACCATCAACGGAAAAGTTCCTGAAATGGGAACTAAAGTAGAAGAAGGTGATATTGTGTGTGTTGATGGTATGTCTGTTGAGAAGACAGACGAAAAATTACTATACCTCGCTTTTAACAAACCAGTTGGAATTGTTTGCACTACCGATACAAGAGTAGAACCTGATAATATAATAGATTTTATTAATTACCCTACAAGAATTTTCCCAATAGGAAGATTGGATAAACCAAGCGAAGGTTTAATTTTCCTAACCAATGATGGAGACATCGTTAATAAAATATTAAGAGCCCGAAATAATCACGAAAAGGAATATATTGTAACGGTGAACAAGCCTATTACAAAAGACTTCGTTCATAAAATGAGCAATGGTGTTGAAATACTTGATACAGTGACTAAACCATGTAAGGTAGAGCAAATTGGGAAAAATAAATTTCGAATTATTCTTACTCAGGGATTAAATCGTCAGATTAGAAGAATGTGCGAACATTTAGAGTACCGTGTTTGGAGTCTTAAAAGAGTTCGAATTATGAATATTGAATTGGATCTTCCAGTTGGAAAACTAAGAGAATTTACGAAAGAAGAATTCACTGAATTAAATCGTTTAATAGAGGATTCTAGTAAAACACCTATTGAATAATTAGAAGATTCCTTCCTTGCTTATTTCTTTTTTTACAAATGTTAAGTTTGTATTGAAAAACCTCGCCTCAGATATCTATTTGACAAACGAACGCAACCGATGCGTAGCAGTAAGCAACTAATCTAACAGAAACTTCAAATCGAAGAATCTAAAAGAAGGGTTATGGGTATTAAAGTATCCATAACCACCATTAATATTAGTAGGGTAGTTAATGGGTTCATTCGTGATTTCTGATAATAAACTACCTGATCGTTCTCTGCTTTTTAAAAAGCTGTAATACCCCTCGCTTATGTTGGATAATGAAACCATTAAACTATCACTTGTCTTAACGTTTTTTAAAGTGAATGCTCTTTTAATTGTATCGCTATCAGAATTACGATCTTTAATAAGTTCTTGATACTCTAGCTTATTCGAACCGTTTTCAAAAAACATATTTATATCCAGTAAGGTTGTATTTGAATTTCTAGAGTAAACACTTAAAACATAAAAATTCTCCATCTCTTTTGGATCAACAAAACTTATCATTAAGTTAATGGAAGTATCTTCCTCTTCTTCTAAGTTTAAAGTTGGTATTACAGTATCCAAAGGCACGTTTTGTAGCATTGTAGAATTAGCTGTAATCGTTTCCCTTAATCCATAATCAACAACCTTTAAATTATACGTTCCACCAGGCATTGCTAATTCTTTTAAACTCACGAATAAGCCAGAAGAAAGTTTAAATAACGTATCCGTTCCATACGAAGTACTAATTGTAACTAAAGCTGAATCAATAAGTAAATTATCAAATGTAGTATTCTCTGCCCCACCATTAAACCCAGCAGAAGATAATACGGTGAACGAGCGTGTTAACCCAACTACCATTAAATAATTTGGAATTACCTGAGATGACACAACCACTTTTGGCTCATATTCATCAAGCTTCACATCCAATGGCTCTGGTCTGCAAGACCAAAGAACGATAACAACACTAAATATATTAAATAAAACCTTCATTAAAATTCAAAATTATAGGCCACAGATGGTATAAAACCAAACAACCCAGGTTGAACATATTTAAACCCACCATTACCATCTCCCTCCACTTCTATCCTCCATGGTGTTGCTCTGTTGTAAACGTTGTAGACTCCAAAATGCCATTCTCCTCTAAACTTTTCCAAGTCTTTACTCTTCCAAACAAAGTTCACGTCCAAACGATGAGACGACGACATACTTACTGCGTTTCTTTTGGAATAAACGGGAATCCAATCTACACCTGTTAATGCTGCATTTGGCATCCCAAACAATCCAGTTTGAGGCGTGAACCTTGCTCCTGATGAAAAAGTCCAAACGCCTCCGAAACTCCAGGTTTTACTCAGTTTTAAATTCTGCACAACTGATAAATTATGTCTACGGTCATACTTTGCAAAAAAGGAATCACCTCCATTTAACGCATCAAAATAACGTTTACTCCAACTCAACGTATAACCAATCCAACCATTCCAATGTCCTAAATCTTTTTTAATCAAAAACTCTAAACCATAACTATCACCATTACCTTGCAATAACTCACTTTCAAAATCATCATTTAACAATAAATTTGCCCCTTCCTTATATTCTGTAAGATTCGTCATGTATTTATAATAAGTCTCTACCGAAAATTGGGTTTTCAATTTTGGATGGAAATAAGAATAACCAGCCGCTGCTTGATGAGAAACTTGAGGCTTTACAGAATTGGTTACAGGATACCATAAATCGGTAGGTAAAGCTACTGTACTAGAAGAAACCAAATGCATATACTGACGCATCATGGAATAACTTAATTTCAAATTGCTATTCGAATCTAAATCATACTTCACAGACAATCGAGGCTCAATTCCTCCGTAATTTTTCTCTTTTACATTTGCGCCTGATAATCGAAGACCTGTCCTAAAATCCCATTTAGAACTATCAGGAGAATAAATGTGTTGAAAGTAAGCACCTGTTTCCAATGTTCCTAAAAAATCTCCTCTATCGGTCGATACAAATTCCTCAACATCACCCTGACTATTAATGATGTTTGGTCTAAACTGATGAAAAACGGCCAATGCTCCATATTTCAGTTTATGCTTTGAATTTTTAAAAAATTCAAAATCTGCCTTTGTTCCATAATCATTAATAGAAGATGAAATAAACAATGAGTTATCTTCAAACTTACCTGTTATATTGTAATCAAAATTAGTGTATATCAAAGAATAGTTTACAAATAGTCTATCGTTAATCACTCTATTCCACCTCGCTGTACCTGTTACATTACCCAGTGTAAACCCGAAATTAAACAACGCATCCTCCTCTAATTCACTTTGATCAAACCGCAATAAATCATCACCAACATAAGTACTGATGTACAAATGATTTTTACTGTTAATCTCATAATTTAACTTAGCATTAATGTCATAAAAATAATAAGGCATTAAACTTCCAATCCATTTAAAAACCTGATCAATATAAGTTCTTCTACCTGCAATCATAAATGAGCCCTTATCTTTCTTAATAGGCCCTTCTAGCATTAAACGCGAACTCAACAACCCAACGCCACCTTTACCATGAAATTCGTTGACATTTCCTTCGTTCATTCTAATATCTAAAATACTAGAAAGTCTCCCTCCATATTTAGAAGGAAATGCACCTTTATAAAGCGTCATATCTTTTACTGCGTCTTGATTAAAAACAGAGAAAAATCCAAATAAATGCCCAATATTATAAACGGGAGCTTCATCTAGCAACACCAAATTTTGATCAACATCACCGCCTCTAACATACATTCCTGTTCCTACTTCGCCACCTTTTTGAACGCCAGGCATTAATTGTATAACTTTTATCACATCCGTTTCTCCACCAATGGATGGAATATTCCGAATATCCTTCATTGGAATTTTAATTGCACTCATCTGAGTACTCTTATGTAATTCTTCTTGGGGTGTACGCTTAACGTTAATTACAACAACACCTACATCATTAGATTCTTGCTGTAAATTGAACTTAACATCATTCACGTTACCTTTGTATACTAAAATAACTTTTGGCTTATAGCCAAGGTAGTTAATGGTTATCTCCACCGTATCCAAAGGTATTGTAAGCGAGAAATAACCATATTCATTTGTAACCGTTCCTATTCCAGACGCTTCATTAAATACCGAAGCAAAAAGCAAACGTTCACCCGAAATAGCATCTTTCACAGTACCATCAACGGTGATTTGCCCCATAATTGGGTTAAAAAATAAAATTAATATGAAAATTAAATTTCTGGTCAATTTAAAGAATTAAATACAGCGTAAATTTAATACGTAATCGCCTTAGATAGGTTGACTAAACAATATTTATTTAAATAATAATCGAATACCACCTAAAGCCTGAATTCCTTCCTGAGGGTGGTAAGCAGGAATAAAGCCGTTAGGGTTTGAAATCGTGGATTGGATGGATGAAACAGGCCTAACACCACTACCCGATTGTCTTCCAATGTAAGCATAATTAGTATTTAGTAAATTGTTAATCTTGAGATAAGGCTCGATACTAAAGTTTTTATAGCTCCAAATATTCTTCCCAGTAATAGTTAAGTTCAGCACTAAGTGTCCTTCTAAAAAGCCATCTGGATTCGATTCAGTTACATAATCATACCCTACATTACTAATTGAACTTGATGTTTTTTCTTGATAATACAAATTAGAAAATGGCGCTTTAATTTTCCCAACAGCGTTCCCTCTCACATTGAAATTCACTTTATTAAATGCTAAATAATTCACCACAAAATTGAGTTTATTCTTAGCTACATTATCTAAACCCGAAAATGATAAATTATTGAGGTATTGATAATTCCCAGAGATAAAAAACTGATTTCCTAAAAGCAGCTCTCCTTTAATAGAAAAACCAATCACTTCAAGGTTCCCCTTGTTTTGATAATAACTCGCCATTTGACCATCCTCTCTAATTGGAACAGCTATACTATCAGGGTTAGTGGCTACTTGAATTGTATTTCTTAAGTTATTATAAAACCCACTGGTTACAATTCGACCATTATTTTTTGTGTAACCAAACTCCATTTCACAAGTCTTTATTACTTCAGGAATTAAAGATGAATTCCCTCTCCACTCATCATACAACTCAAAAATTGTAGGCGGCTTATATCCTTGCGAAAACATAAATTTATAATTAACCCCCTTTTGGTTTGCATTTACCAAAGCCAATCTGGGATTTAAAATACTACCATAAAACTCATCATAATCCAATCTCACCCCAGAAGTTAACACCAATCGTTTTGATAATTTTAATTCATCTTGAATAAATATAGCTACATTATTAGAAAAGAAAACAGGTCTTAACTCTATATTCTTATTAATCGACGACAAAGAAGATCCTGAACCGTCTTGCCGATATCGTACATTAAAAAACTCCCTTACTTTTTGCTCAATTTGAAACCCAAAAACAAAATGATTAAACGCATTGGTCTGAATATCTAATTGTTCTTCTGCACCAAAAGTATACCCTTCACTTTCGTATGTTTTTTTGTAGTTAGGAATAATGGAATCCGTTCCGTTATTCACATCTTGAAATTGATAGGTATAAACAAACCCAGTATTTGGCAATACTTTTTGGGTGGTAATATAAGAACGAGTTGTAGATTTAATATTTTTTGTAGGTTGAAACATATACTTCATTTCAAACGACCCTCCTTTATGGTTTACCAAATAGTCTTTTTCTAAATCGTTGGCGAAATATTCATACCCTACGACATAACTACCTAAACCCTCTTTTTTCTCCCATAAAGAGAGGGATAAATCAAAATCTTTATAATTAATTTTCGATCTTATATAGTAATCTTCAATTGAGGTACTAAACCCGTTCTTTAAAACCGGTGACTTTCCATTTACTTTTTCGTTCCCCATCAATTCTCCCGCAATCGTTTTTACGGAATCAGGCTCATAATTGTTGTGAAAGTAATTTCCTGGATCGTATCTATTGGTCCCTAAATCTCCATTTGATTTGTAATACCTTGCTGTTATTTGAATAGACGTATTGCTATTAAATTTAAACCATCCATTTAAGTCTTTATTCATCGTTTGATTTAAACCCAAAATAGAATTTGATTCTAGCCCATAGTTTACATCAGAGATCTCATAATTCCGCTTGGTAATAATATTAACATATCCAGCCAAGGCATTTGATCCGAATAAAGCAGAACCTGGTCCACTTACCAATTCAATTCGCTCAATATTACTTAAAGTGAAATTATTCCCGGTATGCCTAAACCAACCATTAGAAATATCGTTTTGTAAAATCCCATCAACGTACAATGCCACTTTTGTTTGACCAACATCTCCTATTCCTCGAAACAAAAAATGAGTTGGATATTCGCCAGACGGTTGTCCTACTGCAAAATCAAAGCCGGGTAAATCTTTAAAAACTTCTTCTAAAGTTAAATAACCTCTGTTTTGAATTTGCTGAGCCGTTACAACAGTAATATTTGCAGGCGCTTCATCAACAAATTGTTCCTTTTTACCTGCAGAGGTAACTTTAATTTGAAGTAATTCACGTAAATTCATTTCCCCAATAGAAATGCTGTCTTGTCCTTGCAGTACTACAAAACCAAATAAAAAAACGTATAAAATAACTTTTTTGATAAACCCCAATTTTAACCCAGGGACTAATACGAAAAATTGCAACAAAAGTTTGAATTATTTTGTGATAAATTTAATTGTACACTTACAAGAATGCACTTACTTATTTAATACCAACGCTTCTTTTTCTTTTTCGAATTGGCAGACTTTCGACTCTTTTTACTCGTACCCTCAGTTCGTCTAACCTCCGCAGCAAACTCTTTAGGATCTAAAACAAACGGATGATTTTTTTCTACAACTAACTTTAAGTCAATCAAGTCCTGAATATCTCTAACCATTTGTTTCTCTTCTAAAGCACAAAAAGTGATGACTACAGCCTTGGAAACAGCAATCGAATGACGATCTAGATAATGCTCTGAAAAAGTAGGTAAATCAAAATTAATGATCATATCCACCCTATTCAAATCTAACCGTCTAAAAGCAGTATCCGTAACAACCAAAACATCAATATTTCCGCTCTTAAAACTCTTTAAAGAAACAGCATTTTCTTCATCTGACTTTTCAGAATGAATCCCAACAGAAGCACAGTCCATTCCTGCAAGCATCTTCACAACCTTATCCGCACCAAAAGTGGTTCTTCTAAAAATGATCAACTTTCCTTTTAAACGCTTTCTTAAAACGTAAGTTAACAGCTCCATCTTCTTTTGCTTTGGAGCATAAAAAAGCTTTTGCTTTAAACTCTTCAAAAAAGCAGGTAAAACCTCTTGTCCGTCCCAGGTTTTTAAAATTCCATTTTCCATCATAATCTTCAATTGTAATCATGTAAAAGTAATCTAAATACAGAAGGATTAAAAGTTTGATTTTTAGTAGAAATAATCGTTAGTAGCGAATGGTCATGGAAAACCCTAATGAAGATTGAAACGCATTTACATTAACATCTCCCTTGAAAAGTCCAATTAAATTTTTTGAAAAAACAGGCTCAATGTCTATTGCAATTTTACTATTAACAAGCATATAGCCCAATCCGAAATCTCCTGAAATATTAAACATATTGTAATCTAAATCATCAATAGATACTGCGCTAGAAGAAGAACCGTCATTCGTATTTGTTAGTAATGTATTTAATCTGTTTCGCAAATTAACTAGTGAGGTAACTCCTGTTCTAATAAAAATACGTTTAGTCAAGTTTAACCTCATATACATCGGCATGGTACCATAGTCATGAACATAACTAAGAGTTTGTTCTTCTGCCATATTTAAAATAATTGCTTCTGTTTGTTCACTTAACTTTTTGTAACCCATTCCAACACCAAACGCAACCTTTGGGAATTTCTTTTCAATAAAAACTTCACCATTGACTAGTATTGAAGTTGCAAAACTTTTATATAAATCTTCGTTAATTTTCACTCTTAACTCATCACCCTCAAATGAAACGAAAGATAGATTAGGAGAGAAGCGAACACCAAATCCTAACTTACCAAAGGCGAAAATTTCAGAAGATGAGAAAAGAAAAATAAAAAAGAGGCAAATTAAAAATCGCATATTCAAATTTAAACGGCTTAATAAAATACGTTATACACCAAATACAATATAATGTTGCGGTTGTTGTCGTTTAGTGGCGGTGAAAAATTAAAAAAAAGAGTGTAATCGTTGTATTTATTAGCTTAAATAAGGGATGGATCCCTTTTTATAAACTTACAAAACTAATCCCTACTAGTCCATAAAGAGAGGTTCCTAGGGAGGAAAAGGCGGCAATTTCTTGTTGTCCCAAAAAGCCTCTAAAGAATTCCTTCCCGTTTTCTAATTCATCATATGTAAAACCATAATTTATACGAGTACCCAATTGTGCGTTCAGCCAAAAAAAGCCAACGAGCTTTCTATTCCACTCAATTCGAGGTCTTACCGCTCCTCTTCTTAGTTCAAAACTATTCCCATTATTAGATAATCCTTCTAAATGATAGCTCCCACCCTCTAATTCATAACCAAACATGATTAAACTGTTCTTATTCATCCAATACTTACCATTTGCCTTTGCTGGAAATAAAATCTCTGTCCCCCATTTTTCCTTTTTAGAAGTCCAATTGTACATTATAATGGGTACATAATTTAATTCCCCCACTCTATAGGTTCTAGATGCCCCAATCGCCCATTGTAATCTGTCATGTGGTCTTTTCCCCCACAATACCGCAGCACTGTATTTGGTAAGTCCAAATGAATGAAAATCGGTAAAGGTGTAGTTTCCATTGTAATCAGCCTGTCCTTGAAATATTAAAAATTGTTTATCATTTAAAGGCTTAAAAACTGTAGTGAATAACCCAGTTGTATTTAGGGCGCGTTTGTCTAATTCAAAAAGTATAGGATCTTTAGCAGGATCTACCTCGTCAATACTGAAATTAGTGTTCATGTAATTAGCCCCCATTTGCCAAACAATATTATTTCTTGAAACTACAGGAATGTTTGCATTTAACCTTAATCCCCCTGTATAACTGACATTACTGGATTCGATTGGTTTCCAAGGATAATCAGGAGCATAACCTTTTATTTCAGATGATTTCAATGTGTAAGGAGACTGAACATCCCACGCAACATTTATAAAACGATTAGGACTTAACCCAATAATTTTTGGACTTGCAAATGTGGTAGCCCCCTCGTCTGCATATTCTAAATCGTCATACATACTGTAATCCTCTTCTTCTTGTGCAACCGTTAATAAAGGAATAAGAAACAATGAAAACAATAAGGCTTTTAAATTCATAATTTTCACTTTTTATTTTTCATGATTAATCTTTTCCAAACATCCGTTCTTCCAAACGTTTTTAATCCAATGTAACCTCTTATGTCCAACGTGTTTTCATCTTTTAATTTAATCACACAACTATAAGTACTTCCGTTTTGAGGATCGTAAATTGTACCTTCAGACCACTCTCCATTTGCGATGTACACGAAATCTTTTAACATCCTAAACCCTTTTAAAGCAACATCTTTTAAACTTTCATCTGGATTGTTTTTATCTGTTTTAGGTTTTCCTGTAACCGGATCAATCGGTTCTCGTAACCAAACAATTTTACCATAATATTTGCCCGATATTTTGTCGATTTTCACTTTAATCTTTTTGTTACTTGGTTCCCATACGCCCACCAGCTTATCTCCTTCCTCAGTATCTCCTACCATTGATGTAAACAAAAATAATCCAGCGAGAATAATGGTTAATGTTTTAAACTTTTTCATAACGTATTATTTTTTAATTTTTAATTCCCAATCAATAGCAGCATTTATAGATAAATCATCGTACCAATCTCCATCAAGGTTGAAATCGATTACGAGAGTTTGCATTTTATCTTGAAGAATTTCTATTAAAAACTCTTGTTCCTCTGCCAAACTCACTTTATAATTATTCATTTTGATCGACTCTTCCTTTATAAATCCGCATTCTTTCATACTTGTATTAGGCGACGCCAACAAAACAGTAAAAGAATTTGGGACTGGTACTTCTGTGTTTACCAAACTAAGATGAATACTCTTTATTCTAACCTCGGTAAGTTGTTCTTTTTTCACCTCATTTGGCAACATTTTTTGAATATCAAATTCAACTGTAGCTGTATTAATGCCTTCAAAAAGAGGGCCGACAGCAATNGTTTCCAATTTTTGAACATCTGTTTGAATCAGTTCCGATTTACCACACCCCCATAAAATAAGAACAGAAAGGACTAAAAACTGTGTTTTAAGTAAAAAATTCATCATGATCTCACTACGTTGATATATTAATTGTGTTTCATTATTTATGGACGAAGATATAAAATTAATGGTTTATCGCAACAAGAAAACATCAAGACAAAAACGTTAAAAACTCCTTTTATCAAGCTCTGAATTCTTGAATAAATCTAGATAAAAAGCTAATTATTCCATTACTAAATAGAGTGTTTTTTTTACCCAAAAAAAATGAGCGTCACTATTTATTAATCCCTGTTTTTTTCTACTATTATTGTAACGGCAACCTAGTAAATCGTTATGATAAAAAACTGAATATATGCAATGCGTACCAACTCTAACACTTCTTTTAATTTGGATTAGCAGTAGCCTGTTTTCACAGTCTAAATTTTCGAGTGATTTTAATTTTGGCATCAACTTTTACAGTGCTAACAGAGAAAACATTGTAATTGAATTTAAGAAACCTGCTTCCATATATGGTCAATACGAATATTGCACTCAAATTTACAACTACAACAGTTTACAAAAAGACAGCGCGAAGGTGATTGAATTTATAACGGCCTTAAACCAAAAGGTACTGAATAAAAAAATCACACCATTTCTCAATAATTTTCATCAGGAATATCCTGTTTTCTTGGCGAAACCAGCGGCATATTTCTTTTATAAAACAGATACTGAATTTATTGAAGACGAGATGGGAGGCCTCATACCTATTCCTGTTCATGAAACCGTTGATTACACACAAGTCAATCGTATTAACTTTTTTCAGGAATGGTTTTATGATCTGAAAAAAACAATTTGGAGATTCAAAACGTAAGTTTCTCACCAGTAATTCCTAGTTACAATGAAAACAATGAATACAAAGGGCTGCTATCCACCTATGTTCGTAAGCAGCATGAGTTTTCGTCTTTGAGTAACAGGAAGTCAATTTCAAAAAACAAAAACATCATTTGGGGTCAACAAATCCGATTGGCTTTACCCATTACAGCTCATCATTATCAAAAAAGTGATGAGGATGAATCTTTACCGATCAAATCGGTGATGAATGCACAATTGGCCAATATTATTTTCAATCAAATTATCGAAGGAAAGATTAAGGCTTATCTACCGAACACCAATACCGAATATACAACTGAACGCATCGACTCATTAATGAAAAGCAGAATTTATACAGAGTATATTGAAAATGAATATGGTGATTGGGAAGTAATTCAAATTATCGAACCTTACACCGTGCAGGATCTTGGCCATACAGATGTTACTCAGAGTTTTGAGTTTGATTTTAAAACGTTTAAAATAAAATCAACAGTTAAAAAAATTACGCTAACAATTAATATTTGGGATGAGTTTGGAGACTTTAAAGAGAATGAAAAACTTTTTGAGATTAGGTATTAGTTATTCATAGTATTTACTTAACCCAGAGTGATAACGAAGGACATATATACTATGACATTAAGAGAGGTGACTTTACAGTTTGTGAGATTTTCAACTCAAAAAAAAGAGTATAAAAAAAGCCTTTCAGTAAAACTGAAAGGCTTAAAAGATGTGGGCGATGAGGGATTCGAACCCCCGACCCCCTGCTTGTAAGGCAGGTGCTCTGAACCAACTGAGCTAATCGCCCGTTTTGTTTAAAGAACTTCGTTTCCTAAACGGGAGCACAAATATATAGCGAGTTTTTTGTTTGACAAAGAAAAAATTAAAAAAATTAAAACTTTTTTACTCGTCGGATCATAACTACCACTTGTAGAGGGAATTAATTTTTAAATAGATTCTGAGCTGATTTTTTACTAATTCAGAGATTGTACTTACTTATGAGGTGTTAAAAACATAAGAACTGAAACAATCGAACACTCGATAAGAGCATACAGGTTTAGAACTACTTTGTTTTAACAATATTGAGTCAACTGTCGTTATTGTTAATTTACATATTATTCTCACCTAAATACTTTGTTTTTTTGCAGTTGGGTTTCGCGTAATTTCGGTGGTTTTTAATTTATAAAGAGCACCGACGAATCGATGCTCTTTATAAACTTTAGCATTATTCTACTTTATCCCTTTGCCATTTCATCTAAATCTACGATGTCTTCTAATTTGAATTCTGATGATCGGAATACGAATTCACCTTCTTCAAATGCATCAAGTGTAATGTTACTGCCTGGTTTAATTTCTCCTTTAAGAATAAGCTTTGATAATTCGTTTAGTACTCTTTTTTGAAGTACTCTTTTTAATGGTCGAGCTCCAAATTGTGGATCGTATCCTAAACGCGCTAGTTCCTCAAAGGCAAAATCGGTAGCGTTAATTGTTACATTTTGTTTCGCTAAACGTTCTTGAATGTCTTTAAATAAAATCCGAACTATTCCTGATATCTCTTTTACACTTAATGGCGTAAACATGATCGTTTCATCAATCCTGTTTAAGAATTCTGGACGCAGCGTTTGTTTTAGTAATTCGAATACTTCTACTTTCGTTTTCGCCCCTATTCTATCTAGATCTTCTAATTTCGCATTCTCATAATTACCTTGAATAATATGAGAACCAATATTGGAAGTTAGTATTAAAATTGTGTTCTTAAAGTTTACTGTTCTTCCTTTGTTATCGGTTAACCTGCCATCGTCCAAAACTTGTAACAACGTGTTAAACACATCTGGATGTGCTTTTTCAATTTCATCAAATAATACTACAGAGTATGGTTTACGACGAACAGCTTCGGTTAATTGTCCGCCTTCATCATAACCAACGTAACCAGGAGGCGAACCAACTAAACGAGAGATAGAGTGCTTCTCTTGATATTCACTCATATCTATTCTTACAATCGCATTTCGATCATTGAATAAATACTCACTTAATCCTTTTGCTAGTTCTGTTTTACCAACCCCAGTTGTCCCTAAAAATATGAACGAACCAATTGGTCTGTTTTCATCCTGTAATCCTGCCCTATTCCTTCTAACAGCATCCGCAACAGCTACTATAGCATCCTCTTGACCCACTACCGTTTTATGCAACTCCTCTTCTAGCTTTAATAATTTCTCAACTTCGGCTTCTACCAATTTTGTAACAGGAATACCCGTCCATTTACTAATTACATCAGCAATTTCCTCCGCATCAACGTCCTCCTTTACCATTTTTTCGTTGCTCTGGATTTCTGCTAGCTTAATTTTTAATTTTTCTTGCTCTGCGTTGGCTTCTTTGATCTTACCGTATCGTAATTCTGCAACTTTACCGTAATCACCAGCACGTTCTGCCTGATCGGCTTCTAACTTAAATTTCTCTATATTTTCTTTTGCCAATTGAATCCCGTCGATTACACTTTTCTCAGCTTCCCATTTGGCTTTTAATTCATTTCTGGATTCATTTAAATTAGCTAGTTCGGACTGGATGTACTTTACTTTAGCACTTTGCCCTTCACGCTTAATTGCCTCTCTTTCAATTTCTAACTGTAAAATTTTACGTTCTAAAAACTCTAACTCTTCAGGCTTGGAATTGATTTCCATTCTCAGTTTAGCTGCTGCTTCATCAATTAGGTCGATAGCCTTATCAGGCAAAAAACGGTCGCTAATGTATCGTTGAGAAAGCTCAACCGCAGCGATAATCGCCTCATCTTTAATTTGAACTTTATGGTGCGTTTCATACTTCTCTTTAATTCCTCTAAGAATAGAAATCGCGTCCTCCGTTTTAGGTTCATCAACGATTATTTTTTGAAATCTACGCTCTAATGCTTTATCCTTTTCAAAATACTTTTGATACTCGTTAAGTGTAGTTGCACCAACGGCTCTTAACTCTCCCCGTGCTAATGCGGGCTTTAAAATATTGGCAGCATCCATTGCACCTTCTCCCCCACCAGCTCCAACTAGTGTATGAATTTCATCTATAAAAAGGATGATGTCTCCGTTGCTAGAAGTCACCTCTTTCACAACCGACTTTAAGCGTTCTTCAAATTCTCCTTTATATTTTGCGCCAGCAATTAAAGAGCCCATATCCAGCGAATAAAAGGTTTTATCTTTTAAGTTTTCAGGAACATCACCGTTTATTATCCGATGTGCAATCCCCTCTGCGATAGCAGTTTTACCAACACCGGGCTCACCAATTAGAATAGGATTATTCTTAGTCCTCCGAGAAAGAATTTGAAGGACTCTTTTTATTTCGTCGTCTCTTCCAATTACGGGATCTAGTTTTCCTTCTTTAGCAAGGGTATTTAGGTTTTTAGCAAANTTCTCAAGTGCGTTATANGTGTTTTCTTGAGATTGCGAGGTTACTCTTTCNCCTTTTGTTAATTCTTGAATAGCAGCTATTAATCCCTTTTCGGTAAACCCACTGTCTTTCAGCAACTGGGATGCGTTATCAGAAGTATTCATTAAACCAAATAATAAATGCTCGATAGACACATATTCATCTTTGGATTTTTCGGCAAAATTGGTTGCTTTATTTAAAGCTTCTGATGTGAATCGAGATAAATTTGGCGTATTTCCNGAAACTTTTGGATAACCTTCGATTACTCGATCTAAAGCTTGCTCTACGACTTTATAATTCACACCCAATTTACTAAATATGAATGGAATTACATTTTTATCAACTTCAAAAGCGCCTTTTAAAACATGCCCTAATTCAACAATTTGAGTTTCATTTCCAACTGCAATTTGTTGCGCGCGCTGAATTGCCTCTTGTGATTTTATGGTGTAGTTATTAAAATTCATAGAATGGGTTTTTA
>JGI24539J26755_10000370_pt1 | contig 21016 bp, 18 predicted proteins | sample NorSeaMetagenome_2_FD_26755 | JGI IMG/M metagenome (IMG submission 26755) | reverse complement strand
GGATTAATTAATCCTGACCATGAAGAAAAGCCTAAGATGTTACACAACGACTCTNAAAAGTTCGAATGTAATTTCACCAGTGTTAAAATACAAACAAACAACTCGGTAATGNTGGGGTCATTAGCCGGAAGTACTNTAGGTATTTGGGCTGCACACGGAGAAGGAAAATTCAACTTACCCTATTCTGAACAAGAATATAACATCGTTGGAAAATATGGACACGNTGCCTACCCTGCCAATCCAAACGGATCGGATTACAACACAGCAATGATGACATCAACGGATGGGCGACATTTAGTAATGATGCCNCACGCTGAGCGTTCAATCTTCNCTTGGAACTGGGCAAACTACCCCGCNGATCGTAACGACGAAGTTTCTCCTTGGTTAGAAGCTTTTGAAAATGCGCGTAAATGGTGCTCGGAGAATAAATAATCCTAGAAACTTTTTTTTATAAAGAAAGGGCGGTTAAACTGCCCTTTCTTCGTATAAGAAAGAGAAATTATTATTTAAACTTTTTAATTCGCTAACTAAGCAAGTAAAATATTCCCATCGTTTTATTAATTAAAAAAATACCATCTGGACTTAATGTGAAAAATATGAACACAAAGAATCATACTGTTCAATCACACTGCTTAAAAAAGAGTTATAAATTGCTTCGTATCTCGAAATGACCGGGATTTTCAAAATGAATAATAAGTCATTGCAAGGTGCGAATCAGCCTCATTTTTATCCTGGCAAAAAAAGGCTTCTGCACACTTTATTCAAGAATACCATTTATGGAAAAAACTTTAAAGTCTCCCTATAAAATAAGATGGTTAAATTTTCTTTTTCTGTATTCACCGTTATTGCCTTTATTTCATGCATTAATATTGATAGATATGAGACTGGGCGAAATCCTAAATTTAAGAATACCTGCCATCTTCATCATGAAAAGTTAAAAACTACACGCACTGATATTTTCTTTGCGCCTTATTGTAATATTGACTTCAATAAAAAAGTAACACCTTTCCCAAATATTGGTATCTGTGGAGGATGCTGTGTTGGTAAGCAAAAACAAGTAACCATAAAGGTGTGTTTAGTTTGTGATTCGATTTATAAGACAGCTAACTAACCAAAAAAAGAGCTGCTATTTTTTTCAAGCACTCCCAGCGTAATTTAAAACTAGGAGGAATTAGCTTGTTAGATTACACCTAACCTTCTCGTCTCTCTTAAACTCGAATAATCGGTATTCACCATCACTTAATAATTTGGTTAGATCGTATTAACTCCTCTATCTTATATTTAAAGCATTTCATGTTTACTTTGAACTTTAAATTTCTTTTAGAATGGATTTATTTGGATTTTTTTTCTTTGGAGCGCCTTTACTGGTGGCCCTTATCCCTGCTTTAATTTTATATAAAAAACTGAAGACTAAACAATCAAAATGGAAATGGCTTTTTTCCATTGGTACAGGTGTTATTGTATACCTAATTGTTGGTGCTATTATAGCCGCTATTGTTGTCTCTCAATTTACAATTACTAGAGGTGGCGGTTACTAAAGAGTTAGGAGTGAAAAATAGGCTCCTAAAACTTGTCTGGCTACCAATCGCATACTTAGGCTTAAGCATTGGACTAATTTTAATAATCCGGTTAGTTATTACTTATCTCAACCTAAAACCAAACGTTGGATTCCTATCGTTTAAACAAGACTATATTAATATTCCCATCTGGAAAGTATCTTTCTATATTCATGTTTTTTCTAGCTCTTTGTGTTTGCTTGCTGGTTTAACTCAGTTCTCTGACACAATATTAAAAGACTTTGCTAAAGTCCATAAATGGATTGGAAAAATATATGTCTACAACATTCTCGTGATTAATTTTCCAACAGGAATGGTATTGGCTTTTTACGCGAACGGTTTATGGCCAACTAAACTCGCTTTTGTTATCCTAGATTTACTTTGGTTTTGGTTTACACTGAAATCTATTCTTGATGTTAAATCGGGAAATATTCAAGGACATAAAAACAACATGATGAGGAGCTTCGCTCTGACTTTTTCGGCTGTTACATTAAGAATATGGAATGAAGTATTATCGGCAACTACGAACATCGATCCTTTAAGCCTGTATCAAATTAATAGTTGGTTAGGTTTTTTACCGAATTTAATTGTTGTAGAATTATATATGAGATTAAGCTCAGCATCAAACAGGAAAAAAAACATGAATTTATAAAAAAGATATACTCTATTAATCATTTTATAAATGATTAATAATTTGCAACTGTGCCCAAATAAAAANAGTCATATTGTCAATAATATAACGCTCAAGTTCTACTTAAAACTTATTCTCATTAATTATCTTTTATTGAAGAACGCTACTCATGAGAATCCAAAAAAAACTATTTTTTGAGGAAATTAACACAATGAAATATTTCTACTTGAGCTTTATAACTTCTATAATACTTTCCTCTTGTAAAGTCGTTCACTCTGCAAAGTTTGAAATAGATAACAGTGGCAAAGCCGCTGTGTATATTGACATGAGTCAATTGTAAAGAAAATGGGCGAAATGCCAAAAAAAGCTGAAAAAGACGTGAATTTCGCTGAAAAGAAAAACACACGTTTAGACAGTATTGCTCTAATTGAATATTTATCTCAAATTGAAGGCGTTACTAATGTTGATCCTATTTATGATGATAACAATTATAAGTTTGGCGTAGAGTTTAAATTTGACAAACCTGAACACTTAAACATAGCTATGAATAAAATAGAGCATTTTGTTAAAATCAGAAAGGATTCTACGGCAACTCTAAACAGATTCGAATACTTTCTCTTCTCTGATAAAAAATTAGAGCTAAAAGAACCTTTAAAAGCTAAGAAAGATTAAAAATGTAACTTCTGATTATCAGAATACTCAAAAAGGAAAAAAACAAGTTACTATTACTAGTGATGGCGCAGAATTAGAAAGACGTACAACGGAAACAATTACTGTTATAAAATTCAAGTAATTTTTAATACTTAATCAAGAATCGGGTTCACTTCATATGACAAGACAACTAGCATCTTGTTTCATGAACCAATGACTAAATTAAAGACCATTAGAAACCACTACCAAATAAACATCTACAATTTGAAAAACGATTGAATTCGTTATATCCTATAAATATATTTGACTTAGTTTACAGATCCTGATAACTCCGACCCTGCTTTAAATTTGACCATTTTTTTAGCTCGAATTACAATCTCTGCTCCTGTTTTTGGATTTCTTCCTTTTCTTTCAGCTCTATCAGATGTTGAAAAAGATCCAAAACCAACCAAAGCAACTTTACCACCACTTTTTAATGTTTTACTTGTTGTAGAAACGAAAGCATCTAATGCTCTTTTTGCATCTGCTTTTGATAATCCTGCTTCTAGAGCTACTGCTTCTACTAATTCTGTTTTGTTCATAATTGATTAATTAAGAATTTATTGGTAATTGAAGTTGCCTCAAATATAATGGATTATTGAAATTGAAGCAAAAAAAGTTATGCCGACAGCCATACTTATATCCAAAAAAAGGATTCAAATGACTTTTATCATTTTTAACAGCCTTTCTCTTCGTGTTTTTATTAAAATTGTTTTCATATGAAAATATGATATCTCAAGTAAAGACGACATCATAATTTTAGTTGATTCATTTTACAACAAAGTTAAAATGATGAAATTTTAATGGTAATTTTTAATGGTGTTGCCAATATAAATTGGGATACACACTTACCTAAAATGTGTGATTTTTGGGAAAACATAGTTTCCTACACCGGAGGGTACAGAGTAAACACACTTAAGGTTAACTTGAGGTTCACTTAAACTTAAATGATTTATACCAGATATTAACAGAACAATTTGAAGTTTGAATTGAGCTGTTTGCAAAAAGGGTTAACAAATTGTTTAAAGGAGAAAATACAGAATTGGCGAGTAACAAAGTGCACTCAAGATCAAACGTTATTAGAATAAAATTAGCGAATCAAAAAAAGGAACTTTAAAGTTCTTTTTTTAATCTTTTAATGTCTTTTTTCATACCCTCTTCGATATCTTCATCGAGGTTCATACTGACGACTTTTACAATTGGATTATTACTTATTTTCCAAACCTTCTCATATTCGAGAATCGTCCCATTATTTTTAGCTGTAGCTTTAAATTTAATTACTGCCATTTCATCGTCTTCTCGTTTATAAACGATTTCCAACCCATTTATCTTATCAATTGTTAAATATCTAAACGTATGTAAATCTCCTTGAAAGCCTTCGTATTGTATACCTCCATCTTCTTTTAAGTAGTTAACTTTAAATTCCTGACTTCCATCTAACCATTTCTGGAAGTTTTTCGGATTCTTTAAAAAAGCATAAACCGAATCAACCTTGCTATTAAGTACATACGATTTAGAAACTCGAACTTCTGATCCTACAAAAAACGATACCACAAATAATATTACGATAGCTGAACCTATAGCGATTAAAACGCCTTTTACGTGTTGTTTTAATTCCATTACATTCCTGGTATATTCGGTAAAACACCTTGCATTGCTGACGCTCCTTCTGCTTGAGAAACTTTATCGGCACTTTCTAAGCCTCTGTTCACTGCCAACAAAAACAATTCCTCAATTTGCTCCTTATCCCCATCATCAATAATCATTTGTGGAATGTCAACATTAGTAACAACTTTGTTTCCATTTACAGTCACCTTAACACCTTGAGCGGAACCTATAACTGTAATTCCGTCCAACTTAGTTTTAACGTCTTCCATCTTTTGTTGCGCTTCTTGCAACTTACCCATCATATCTCCAAACATAACTTATATTTTAAAAAAGTGATTGCTGTCCTGCTTTCGCTGGTGCATCAACTATTGTTAATTCAATATTATACCCCGTAAATCTACGAAGATTAATCACTAGTCCTCCTTCAAATATTAAATACTGTCCACGAATACCTACTAAAACACCCCCAACGTCTGGCGTTTTGTCAAAATTCATACTTTTTACCTTCACAGGATATTCGTTTACAGGGTAATTGATTTCACAAACATCATCATCGTCAGAAATGAAATCTTGTAATTCCTCCGGTAAATACTCAATTAACTCATCCTTCGATTCCAATAAATCCACTTCTTCGTTTCTTTCATCCTTTAGCATTCGCTGCCAATTGGTTTTATCCGAAACGTATTCTTTTAAAGCAACTTCTATTAGTCCTGATGTATAACGATCGGGAACATCTGCCAACTTAATGGTTTTCCAAGCACCTTGATCAATCCATCTTGTGTTTTCATTTCCACCACTGGTAATTCCTACTTTAACAGCAGATGTTAAAGCTAAATACACAGTATGATCTTTCACGTGATTTTTTTCTTCCCATTCAGGATCTCTTCCTTTTCCTTCATGACCTCGGCAAAGCTCTGGTCGGATAATACATTCTGAGTTTTCGGGAGCGGTTGCAAAACATGGGTAGCAAAAACCTGAAAACGACTTTTTAGTTAAGCGATGGCAAAGACCACAGTTAATTTCACCTGTAAATAATAATTGGATTTCCTTACCAATTAAATCATTCATATAAACTTCACCATCTTCAACAGGCAGCCAATAATCCACAGGATTATTTAACTCCACTCTCATTTTTCTTAAATGTGATTTATACATTATAATGACATTAATCCTTCAATATGAGAAAGTGATTTATACTTATCGATAATCTGATCGGCACTAATTGCCATAACAACAGCTGTGAAACTAACGTATTTACCTTTACTTGATGCCTTGGTATTAATTTCGGCATCTTGAAAATGAGGTTTTAAATCAGGAATCTTATCCAACGAAGTAATGAATTTATACATATACTTAGAAGGGAATTCTTGATTTTCTAATTTCTCTCTTAATCCTTTATAATCGTCCACGTTNTAATAATTATATTAAAATTCTTGATTTTTAATCGCTTCTCCTAATTCCAAAACTACCTTCTTCATTATACTGTATTCGTCTTTTGTAATACAATATGGAGGCACCAAATAAACTGTATTTCCTAATGGACGTAGTAAAACCTCTCTACTTAAAAAGAAGTCATAAAGTTTGTTTCGAATTGGGTTAAAGTATGAATCCTCTTCTTCTGTTTTAACTTCAAAAGCTAAAATAGTTCCCTTTTGACGAATATTTTCAAAACAATCAAAAACTTCTAATTCACTTTTGAACGAAGTATGAAAACCCATTAATTGTTTTATGTTGCTCTTAGTTTCTGGTCTGTCAAACAAATCCAAACTTGCACAAGCTGCTGAACATGCCAATGGATTCCCCGTATAAGAATGTCCGTGAGAAAACATCTTTAGTTTATCATCCGAATAAAAAGCATCGTATATCTCCTGTGTACAAACTGTTAAACCAAGCGTCATTGTTCCGCCGGTTAAACCTTTAGACATACAAATCAAATCGGGCAATACTTTTGTTCCTTGGTAAGAAAAGAAATCCCCAGCTCTATAAAAACCAGTAAACACTTCATCAGCAATGGTTAATACATCATGTGCTTTACAAATGGCACAAAGCGTTTCCAATAATTCATTAGAATACATAACCATCCCAGCAGTTCCCATTACCAATGGCTCAAATGCAAAAGCGGCAATATCATCGTTCTTCACGTAACTTTTTAGTTGTTCAATAATATGCGCTTCATTCTTTCCATTTGGAGCATCTAAATGATACACATCAAAAAGGTTTGGTTCAAATGCAGCGGTGAAGCTACCTCTTCCCCCTGTACTCATTACGCCAAAAGTATCGCCATGATAACTATCTTGGAAGGCGATAATTTTGTTTTTAATTTCACCTTTATTGTGAAAATATTGTATTGCCATTTTTAGCGCTACTTCATTGGACGTTGAGCCATTATCTGAAAAGAAGACTTTTGAATAATTATCTCCTACTTTATGTAAAATTCGTTCGCTTAACTCTAGCGCTTTCGGGTGCGTAAAACCTGCGAAAATCACATGTTCCATCGTTAGCGCTTGCTTATAAATAGCATCAGCTAAGTACTTATTAGAGTGCCCGTGGACATTTGTCCACCAAGAACTAATTCCATCTAGGATATTTCTTCCGTCCTCGGNTTTTAACCAGACGCCTTTTGCAGATACAATTGGAACATTAGCCGGTGCTAACTTCTCTTGAGTAAACGGATGCCAAATCAAATGATCTTTATCTTGTAACATAAGCTAAGTAAGTTGTTACAAAAATCGATATAGAAATGAAGAAAAACGACTATTAATCAATGATTTTTTCAATAGTGGTCCAAAAAGTTTTAAGACTGTATGTCGTAAATGGTTTTTCTACAAAAAACGGAACCTTACCTTTCTCGCTAAACTCACCTCTTAACTCCTGTAGAAATTCTTTTTTTGAATAAAAAACAAACTGCCCGCCACGTTCAATTGCGATAACGAAAACCTTATTATTTCTAATTTCGATACCTCCATCGAGTCCTGCATCAAAATACTTTAACTCATTTTTATTTGGATAATAAACATAAATATGAGTGGGAAAGATCTCTCCCACTCTTGACTTAAAATCTAACCTAACATTTGTAATCACTGGGTTTATTAGATTTTTTTTAACTTGAATAGAAGCTTCTTTTAAATAAGCAACCTCACGAACACTAGCACTTACTTTAACAGAAACCTGATTTACATTCATGGTGTCCAATGGTGAATGTTTTTCATTGATGTAATAGGTTTTATAATTTAACCAACCTTCTCTACTCATTTTCTGCTCAAAACTACACATATAACCTTTTAGTTTTTTCCAACTATAATTATCCCATTTTGTTTGCCGCAATTTATTTTTTTCCTTCCCTCTTCTTAAATCAACATCAAACCGTTCCGATCTTAACTCCAATCGGCGTTCATACATTAGGAATTTTTTGGAATAATAAAGTTTAGCGTGTTTTAAACTCGATTGTGGATTTACATAGCGAGGATAAGCAGGTATTTTTTCAATCTTACCGCCTTTTAAAACAATAAAGAAAGTCTCGTTAACATCGTCAAACTCTAAATAAACATCTTTCCATTTTTTACTTTTCACATAATCTTGATAGAATTGTGTTTTTGATTTTGCACCAACGTAAACCCAAAGCATTCCTGTAAACGCTTTTAACTCGGGATATAAATTCCCTTGAGGACAAACACTAAAAGCGATTTCTCCTTTTTTGGTTTTATATCTTGGATAATTCAAGTTCTTCTTCAAAAACTTCTTATTGTGCAACATTAATCCTATGCCTTCATAACTCCCATCAGCAAGTACTTTTTCTGAATAGCTATAGTTTAAATCCGAAAGTCTTTCAAAAAAGCTTAACGAATCAAACTCACTATAATTGTTTCGTTTATTAAACAAGGAGTGGTATTTTTTAATGGCTTTATTACACTTTTGAGATTTCGAGAGCATTGCAGGTTTAAAATCCACTCCAAAACTTGCTGATTGCTGTCCTTTATTTAGGCCATTTATAACTTCTACACTTTTTTTATTGTCGATTACTGCATTGGGGAAAATAGACTTTAATTGAGCCGATACTTCTTCGCCTACTTCATCAACAGAAACATATTTAATGTTTAATCCTTTTAGTTTTGAAAGTTCCTCATTGATGTCCAAAAAGATATTATCCTCTGATTTAAAAGACTCTAAACTGTCTAATTCGGATATTGACTTTGGTAAATCAACAAGATAGTTTTTTCGAATATCCAGCACCTTAAGTTGCTTTAACTCTTTAATGCTTTCAGGAATTTCGGAAAGACTATTTAAAGGAATTGATAATTCCTGCAATCCGCTTCCTCCTAAATCATCAACTAACTTCTCATAATTTAAATTTTCGTTCCCCGAAATATGTAAACTCCTTAGTGTCTTTATTTTTTTAAGTGAACTCGGTACCTCTTTTAATTTATTATCTATCAAAGAGATTTTCTCTAGACTATCGAGTCCTGAAAGTTTTTTAAATAAATCATCATAATCCAATTGCTTATTTCCCACAATCGAAATCACTCTTAATCCAGAATTCTCTTTTAACTTCTTAGGAAACTTTGTTAAACCGTCATTATAAAACAGCTCCAATCCCTTCAGTTTTTTGTGTTTGGATAAAATATTAAATAAATCATCCCAATGTCCTCCTGGTTTATAACCTGTTATTCTGAGGTATTCTAAATCGTCACAATGTTTTAAAAAGTCCTTTAGTAATACGACATCATCGTTTGTTGCATAAATGGTATACCGATTTGTTTTCCCACATTTGTAATCTTCCGTTAAAAGCTTATACCCTTGTCCGATAACTGGAGATAAAAAAATGAAGATTGACGCTATAAAAAGCTTTACTTTTAACATAAGAAATTATTAATTTCGCAATAATAATGAGATTTTAAAAATTAGATACAATTTATTTGTAACCATTTTTTAAAATTGCATTGTATTATTACAATTTAGCCAATTATTACATAAACGTTGTTTAAGAAAAGGGAAAAAATATCAGAAGAAAAATTAATTATCCTAGCGAAGAAAGATCGTAAGAATTTCAGGTATTTATACACGAAATACTACGAACTTATTTTCCTATTCCTTTTACGAAGAACCGAAAACGAAAATCTTGCTCAAGATATAACACAGCAAACTTTTATTAAAGCAATGTTAAATATTGAAAAGTTTGAATTTAAAGGGTTTCCATTCTCTTCTTGGTTATATCGAATTAGTTTAAATGAACTAAACCTTCATTACCGAGAAACAAAAAAGAAAAGATGTATTAGTATCGATCAAAGCGAACTTCCTGAATTAGCGGAAGAATTGCCGAGTGAAGACAAACAACTTTCCAATGAGGATTTAATTGAATCCTTAAATGGACTATCAGACGGTGAAGTCACTTTAATTGAAATGAAGTATTTCGAAAAAAGGAGTCATAAAGAAATTGGTGAAATTTTGGGTATTACTGTAGCAAATGCAAAAGTNAAACTACACCGAGTTATAAAAAAGATGAGAGAAAGAATTGAGGTNAAATAATCAATTTGATTATACGTAATTTTAAGAAGTAAAATGAGTGACGATAATAAATATGACGTTAAACTAAATCCTAAAAAGCCTAATAGGGAAGATATTAAGGCGAAAATGGATTTTGAGGGTGCTTACAAAGCATATACTCATAAAGTTTACCGTACTCCTTGGAGTAGGTTCCAAAGACATGCGTCCAAGAACAATAAAACAATGATGTTTATAATTCTTATCATAGTTGTAGGTTCTTTATTGTTTATTGAGGAAGAAGAGTCCATGAATCCACCCGGAGATGTAAAGAAAGAGCAAGTAGACAGCTTAAAATCACCACTTAAATTGAATAAATAATCTTAACATTATAAATAAAAAAGCACCGGCAAAACCGATGCTTTTTTATTTATAATACTTTTTATCATTACCTAAGCATTGTTACAGTACCAATTCTAGATTTAGACTCTTGTCCTCCACCTATGTTAACATAGGTGTATTTTAAGTGATAAACATAAACATCTTGTTGAACTTCATTCTCATATCTCATATGGGTTCCATCCCAGAAGTCACCTAAAGCATGTCCTTCCCAAATTAACTCTCCCCATCTATTATAAACTAATACNTCAACCGTCTCGATACTTCTACCTTTAATTATCCACGTCTCATTTAATCCGTCTCCATCCGGTGTAAATGAATTTGGTAACCAAACATGTGAAGGGCAATCTTCCTGAACTTTGATCCAGTCTCTCTTGGTACAACCAACCTGATTGGTTATATCAACTACATAAGTTCCCGGAGCATTAATATCTATTAACTGTGTTGTTTCCATCGTACTCCATAAGTAAGTATTTCCAACTCTTCCTGTATTTAAACTTAAACCGTTTGGTTCATCTTCAAAACAAACAACAGTATCATTTCCTAGTCTACTCTCAGGTAAAGAATAAACAGTTACTTTTACTTCATCTTGATCTGAACAAGCTCCGTTCACTACCTTTAAACTATAAGCTCCAGATTCCTCTACAGTAATGGTCGTTGACACTTCATTTGTACTCCATTCAAAGTCGTAACTAGCATCAACCCCTGCATTTAAAAGAGTAATTACATCACCTGCACAAATGTTAGTATCTGGTCCTAAATCTACAGTTGGCACTTCTAAAAAAGTGAAAATTACAGTATCTTTTGTTGAACACTTTGTTGCTACATCTGTTACAATTACGCTATATTCTCCAGTTGTTGCAACATCGATTGATCCTGTTGACGCTGAACTTCCTCCAGCCCATTGATTGGTATAATCTACATCGTCAAATCCAGTTCCTAATATGTACGTTTCTCCTTCGCAAGGTAATTGATCATTTGGTAAATTAACAGAAGGTGGTGTATTCACTTTTAAATAAACACTCGCTGTATCCGAACAACCTGTCGCATCATTGGTAACGGTAACACTGTATCTATTTTCTGTTGTTACAATGATTGGGTTACTTATTTCACCAGTATTCCATGCAGTACTTACTCCACTTAAACCATGATCTAAAACTCTATCTTCTCCTAAACAAATCGATCCATCTGATAATTGAGGATCTGGAATTGGATTTACAACCAAATCAATCGTTATTTCTCCTGCACAACCCTCATCACTTGTAATACTTAAACTGATCGATCCTGCATCACTATCACTAACTGACGTAAGTGCTAAATCATTTCCTGTTGATCCGCCAAACCATGTAAAAGTATAACCTGCTGAAGGGTATCCAGAAACAAATTTAATGTCCTCTCCGGCACAAACTGCAGTATCTTTTAAACTTATTGGAAGATTATTGTTTACACTTACATTACTTGTATCGTTCGTAACACAACCAAATTCGTTCGTAAAACTTAAAATGACTTCAACTCGGTCTCCATCTAATCTATTGTCAACAATGTAACTCGTTCCTGTTGAATTATCAATCAACCATTGCCAATTTGCACCAACAACTCCTTGAAGATCATTAGGTACGTTTATCTTAGCACTTCCTGCAGGACAAATCGATGTATCCAATGAAACACTATAAGCTGTTCCTAATTCTTCTGCTACAACGATTGTATCGCCATACATACAACCGTTTGTATCAACTACACCTAAGGCATAAGTCCCTATTGCAGAAACATCTTGCATCTCACTAATTCCAAGAGGAATCAAGTTCGTTAAATCAGCCCATTGATATGACACAAATGTTCCTCCGTTTAATGTTATTATTGGCGTAGTTCCAGTACATATGAAAGTATCTTTCCCTAGATTCACAATTGGTAATGCGTTAACTTTTAATACAACTGAGTCTCTAAAAACACAACCTGCACTATCAACTTCCAACCAATAAATTCCATCTTGATCGGTAGATAATGAAAGTCCAGTTGAAAGATCATTCCAACCTATTACGGTTACATCACTTCTTCCTGAAGCCATGGAAAAAGTTACCTCAGCATCACCCAAACAAATTCCTTGATCAACTCCTAAGTTTATTTGCAAAGGATTTACCTCTGTAATTGTAATGGTATCTTTTCCTTCACAACCACTAGCATCTGCGACTAAAACAGTAACTGTCCCTTCGCTTGTAGTAAACGTTTGTGTTACTGTTGCTCCTGCTTTATTCCAATCAAACGTAAAACCTGCTCCAAAACCAGCATCTAAATCTATTGTTGTTCCAGTACAAATCTCACGATCATCTCCTAAATCAACTGTTAACTCTGTTGCTACTTTTAAATGAACAGTATCAGAATCACTACAATTATTTTTCGTAGCAATTATATAATAATCACCTTCATCTGCATTTCCTTTTTGGATAGATTGACCTGTTTCTCCACTACTCCAATTAAAATCTGCGCCAGGGTTTCCTGCATCAAAAGTAACAGCAGGAGAAGTTGCACAAATTGTAACCGTATCAGCTCCTAAATCAACTTGAGGTGATTGATTAATCGTTACATTAATTGTATCAGACCCAATACAACCGAATACATCTTCAACATCTACAAAGTACTTACCTGAAGTATTTAACAGTAATGTTTGCGTTATCGAACTATTATCTCCATTCCAGATCACGTCTGAAAACCCAGTTCCAACATCTAATGTTAAATCTCCATCACATAAAGCAGTATCATTTCCTAACTCTAAAATTGCGTCTCCAACAACAGTAATAACAACCGTATCACTATCTGCACAAGCTCCAACCGAAGCAATTGCCCAATACTCACCAGTTTCTGTCACATTAAAAGTAGTGTCTACTGATCCGTCTTTCCATTCGTAAGTTGCTTCTACATTAAAGGCATCTAAAACAAAGGCCCCGTTTGCAGCACATACTGTTGTATTATTTCCTAAATCAACAATTGGAATCGCCACTACTGTGATGCTTAATTCTAAAGAATCTGCACCACATACATTTTCTCCTACAATTGTTAAAATCCCATTTATTGCATCGTCTGCAAAATCTAAAGTTGCGTTCGTATCTAAAGGTATTGGATTAAAGGTTAACCCTGCTCCTGAATATTTCCAAGTATAAGATGTTGCGCTAACCGCTGTTGAAACCTCGATTAAATCACCTGTTGCTCCTGCACAAACAATTGTGTCACCGTCTTTATATAAAGGAGCATTAGGAACTATTTGCTTTATAAATTGAATGGTATCAGAATATACATGACAATCTGTATTCCCTGCATCTGCATCGTCACTTACTAAAACGTAATACTCTCCATCATCCAACATTGTAAACTCTCCCGTTGTGTTGGTTGGAGTTTGAGCAACATCATCTAAGTATAATTCATATGAGAAAGTTCCAGCGTCATTACCATCTAACTTCACATAAAGCGTTGAATCGGTACAGGATAACACGGTATCAGTTAATCCTACATCGCTATCGTTGATTAAAGTAACTGTACCTGGGTTAGCACAATTTGAAATACAAGTTGGATCTACTACTAAAATGGTATCCTTATAATAACATTGATCGTTATCAACTGAAGTTGCTGTAACTGTATATATTTTCTCAATATTGGAAGCTGTTACAGCACCTACTGAGGTAACTTTTGTATCCACTTGATTATTAATTCCGGGATCCCAAGAAAAAGTAAAATCAGAAACCTTATCAGGACATGTTACTTTGTAACCTCCGTATACAAAAGGTTTTGTAAATTCTGTTTTTGAAACGTCTAACTCTTCTGTATAAACAATAATATCATCTTCATCATAAACGTCAACTTGGTAATTTCTAGCGGCAATTGCTACAGTTGAAAAAGAAAGGCTAAATGCCATACTATCACCAGTTGACAAATAAAATGATTGTTCGTAATAAGGTGTGATACTATATTCACTAAATACTCTAGGGCTACCATTATCCAAGTGATTGTACTTTCCTATTGCTATTTTCTTTTTACCTCCAGTAAATGCAGCTACACCAAAATTCATAAAGTTTTCCCAAGCATAAAAAACAGGTTGATGTACCCTTACCTTCCACTTACATGGAGATGGTTGTTCTTTTACAACAGCCTCTACATCTGCAATACAAGCATCAATCCCGTTTAACTGAGCATCAACATAAGCGTTAAATTCAGTATCATAGTCAACAATAACAGATGTATAAGCCTTACAGGTAGGATCGTCTAAATCTTCTAACACAAAATTATAGGCTCCATCTCTAATATCCTCTAATGCAATTGCATTTCCTGAACCTTCCATTTCTAAAGTATCAGTACCTAAAGGTGTTGTTGCAAAATAAGTGATTTTATAATTCGCTGGTTCATTTACTAATGTAAGATTGATTTTCCCTTTTGCCATTCCTCTACAGGGCGTATTTTCGGAAGTAGCAGAAGCTACAAAAGGACATAGATTACAATCTTTTGCTTCTACCTCAATTCCACATAAATTTTGGTCGTCCAAGCATGCCGTTTCATTTTTACAGTTTATTTTAAAACAACCGTTAGAATTACATACTTCAGCTGAGTAAATTACTTTTCCAACCTCTGTAGGTGTAATTGTTATTTGAGAACTGGTTGACAATACATCTCCAGGAACACCTTTTTTCCACCATTTATAAGTCATGTTTGGTTCTCCACCTGCATCAACAACCATCCCTAGCGTAACCGACTGTCCTAAACACATTTCGGCATAACCGTTAACTACTTCAGGGTGAGCATAAGGAACTGCTTTCCCATTACATTTAAACATTCCAGCTCCTGCTGTAGACGTTGGAGAACCTTCAACTGGTGTTGTTGGAAATTCTTGTGGTAAACTTAAAATAATAGCATCTGTTACAGGTCCAAACTCAGTAAAAGGAATCTTCCCTCCTACAGCAAGTGCATTAAATTTAGCTTGAGCTTTAGCTCTAACAGGTGTAAAATCAATGTCATGATAAAACGGCTGAATTATGTCTAAATAATCTTCAACTATAGCCCATGTCACATCATCATCATAATAAGAATCAAAAGTACTTCCAGTTGGATAGCAATCATAACCTGCATCATTCTCTAAAACAGAAGCCCATTTTGCAACATCCCTACCATACATGGCTGTTGCGGCAGCTAAACCTTGCCAACATTCATTATTATCATTACTTCCATCATAAAAACNTTCATTTGACATAAACCGATTTATACCACCATTATACCTAGCCGCAGANGATTTCATATATGCATAGTCATCAACTGTACAATCAATACTTTGATAAAAATCCCATCCTAAATAATCGTTAACCATTGCTCCTGTATAGGCATCATAATAAGACTTGATCAAACAAGATGTTTCAAACCCAGTAGGACTTTGAACCAATAAGTCAAAATGTGCTTGATCAATAGGAAATCGACCGTTTGGATAACTTTGACTAATCAATCCATACCCAGACCCCGGACCTTCTATTTGCAGACAGCCTCCATTACTCATTGTTCCCGCAGCAGTAGCCATACTATTGGATGCCTGAGATGGATCATCCCAAGTAGTACCGGGAACACAAGCTAATTCAGATTCTTGAACTGCAGTAGCTAACCAGTATCCAATTTGCGGATAGTCAACTCTTTGGATAGTATTTCGTGAATAGTTCCAAGCATGAGCAATCGCTAAGGCCCAAGTTGGATGATTTTTAGGAATAAATGCAGGTCTTATATCATTAACTCCTCTATACATTGTTCCTTGCCCCAGCCACAAACCAGTCCCCTTACTTGGGTTAGTTGGTGTTGAAGCTGGTATATAAGTTAAAGTATCCCATTTACCTTGAGAAGGTACTGATGTACATTTTTCACCTGCGATGGATGATAATGAAAACCCTATAAATAGCGTGACTATTAGCAGACCGTTTTTTGTGTTCATAGTTAAACTTATCAATTGCAAGGTAGCATTGGTCAAAGTAATTTTACTTACTCTTTAAAACGCCTCTTAAAAATAAACAATTAAAAACAAGAAAAGTTACACCTTACGACAAAAACTAAATCGGTTTAGATGAGATAAAAACACTCAAAAATCTATTCATATTAATTGAAATATGACATTTGAAAAAACAAGTTTTGTGCTTTTGCTTAATGCGGAAGCTTCTTAGAAAAATAACCGTATAAAAACGTTCCAATCATCGCACTCAAAATAACAACTAAAAAAGATAAATATCCATTCCCCACTAATGTAAAAATTGGCCCAGGGCAAGCTCCTGTCATCGCCCAACCTAATCCAAAAATTGTACCTCCAAAAAGATACCGCTTCCAAGTTATTTGTTTTGGTGTGAACAAAATAGAAGTTCCGTTAATAGAATTCATTCGCGTTTTTTTAATGACTTGAATTATGATTATTCCAATAATTATTGCAGATCCAATAATTCCGAACATATGAAAGGATTTAAACTTAAACATCTCATAAATTCGATACCACGAGATAACTTCTGACTTTGAGAAAATTATCCCCAACAACAATCCTGCGAATAAAAATTTTATTTTTTTCATCTTATTATAAGCTTAATATGGTTGGTAATAAAAAGTATGTCATAATTATTCCTCCAATGAAAAATCCAATTACAGCAATTAAAGAAGGCAATTGTAAATTACTTAACCCGCTAATTGCATGACCGGAAGTACAACCTCCAGCCCAACGAGTCCCAAACCCAATTAAGATTCCGCCTCCCACTAACATAATCATTCCACGAAAGCTAAAAATAGCATCAATCGAAAACAATTCTTCTGGTAACAATTGTTTGCCTGGATTTTTAATACCCATAGATTGTAATTCCAAAATAATATCAGGGTTCAAATCCATGGGTGCTCCTGAACTCATATATTCACTTGCTATAAAGCCCCCTAATACTGCGCCTGCAAGTAATATTAAATTCCAAATTTGACTCTTCCAATCAAATCTAAAAAACTCAGAGAACTTACCTGCTCCTCCAATCGAACACATTGTCTTGAAATTATAAGATAATCCAAAGTTTTTTCCGAAAAATAACAGCAAAAACATCGTTAACGCTATCAATGGACCAGCAATATACCATGGCCAAGGTTCTTTTATAAATTCAATCATTTTAATTCTTCAAAAAGCGATCTATTTGCTTTATAAAGTAGATCGCTGTAATTCATATAATCAATTATTAGTCTTTTATATTCTTAATCTAAAGTTGAAGGACAAACATATTCTGTTAGCTTCAAGCCTGTTTCTCTAATCGACTTAAAACCGCCTGCAACATCAATTACTTTATCAAAACCTCTCGATTTTAAAATTGATGCTGCTATCATACTTCTGTACCCACCTCCACAATGAATATGATATGTNGTGCTTTTATCCAGTTTAGAAATAATTTCATTTATCGAACCCAAAGGATAATTCACAACTTTTTCATCATTAATATGTTCCNTCAAATATTCCGAAGTTTTCCTTGAATCTAAAACATTAATATCTCCAGCTAATCTCTTTTCGAGCTCAGCAGCAGAAATAGACTCTATTGAATCAACTTCGTTTCCTGCATCAATCCANGATTTCATACCTCCTAATAAGAAGCCAATCGTATTATCATACCCAACTCTACTTAACCTTGTAACAACCTCTTCAGCTCTTCCTTCATCTACAATTAACAAAATAGGNTGCTTTAAATCGATGATTAAGGCACCNACCCATGGNGCGAAACCACCATCAACTCCAATATTTATAGCNTTTGGAATAAAAGCATCTTTAAATGTTTGTGGTTTTCTAGTNTCCAATAATAAAGCNCCAGATTCGTTTGCCAATGCTTCAAAATCAGGTGCTGATAATGCTTTTGTTCCTTGTGTAATTACCTCATCTATATTTGCATACCCTTCTTTATTCATGACTGCATTTTTAGCGAAGTACTGCGGAGGTGTTGTTAAACCAGTTGTAACTTCTTTGATAAATTCGTCCTTAGTCATATCGGATCTTAAAGCATAATTGACGGCTTTTTGATTTCCTAAAGAATCAACGGTCTCCTTACTCATATTTTTACCACAAGCCGATCCTGCGCCATGACCTGGGTAAACGATTACATGATCGGATAAAGGCATTATCTTATTTCTTAAACTATCAAAAAGCATTCCTGCCAAATCACTTTGTGATAAATCAGTCTTAACTGCTAAATCAGGTCTTCCCACATCTCCAATAAATAAAGTGTCTCCTGAGAAAACCGCATNATCCTTACCATTTGCGTCGATTAATAAAAAAGTAGATGATTCTTGAGTGTGTCCAGGAGTATGTAAAACCTTAATAGTAACAGCTCCAATTTTAAATTCTTGATTATCTTCTGCTATAATTGATTTATAAGTTGTTTGAGCTGTAGGTCCGAAAACGATATCAGCACCAGTTTTTTCAGCCAAAGAAACATGTCCACTAACAAAATCAGCATGGAAGTGAGTCTCAAAAACATACTTAATTTTAGCACCTTCTTGTTCCGCTTTATCAATGTATGGTTTAGTTTCTCTTAAAGGATCAACAATAGCTGCTTCTCCATTAGATTCAATATAATAAGCACCTTGAGCTAAACATCCTGTATAAATTTGTTCAATTTTCATCTCCATATAATTTTATGATTCGATTAATATTGGTGGTAACAATAATAGCAAGTTCACTTTCCTTTAGCAGTGACTCAAATCACTTAAAGATATTAAATGTCTTTTTCTTTAAAAACATTAGTTTGTAGCGCGTGCTTAAAAACTTGTTTTTGTTTTTTATCCGTACAATTATCAAAGGAATCAATAGCTGTTTGAACATCATTATAGAAATGTTNCNCCCCTAATTCCTCTATAAATTTTGTTTTAAAAAGAAAGTCTCTAACCGGGCCTATTAACCCCGAAAAAGCAACTTGAATTCCTTTTAATTGTAGCTCAGCTATTAATTCTTTTAATGCTTGTAGAGCAGTTGCGTCAATACTAGAAATACTTCCACAATGCAATACAAATACTTTTAAGGGCGCCCCTTTTAACTCAACCTCTTTTTTTACTGCATCTATAAAATGTGTGACATTGGCAAAGTACAATTGGGCATCATGGCGCAGTACTAAAACATCATCTCTTACATCAATCATCTCAAAGCGACCTATATTTCTAAAATCATTTGTTCCTTTTAGTCTTCCCAAAACGGCTATATGAGGTTGTGTTGTTCTGTAAATAAGCATGATTAAAGAAATAGAAACACCTGCTGTTATGCCCTCTTTAACTCCAAATGTAAGTGTAACAACAAAAGAAACTAGCAACATCCAGAAATCTTGTTTCTTCGTTTTCCAAAGAAATACAGGATATTTAAAATCAATTAAACCAAACACGGCAACCATAATTATAGATCCTAAAATCGCTTTGGGTAAATAGTAAAAGAGTGGTGTTAAAAATAAAAGTGTTAATGCAATTAAACCTGCGGCGATAATTGCCGCTAAATTAGTTTTTGCTCCTGCCTGATCACTTACCGCCGATCGACTAAAACCTCCTGTTGTAGGATAGCATCCAAAAAAAGACCCCACTAAATTACCCATCCCTAAACCAATCATTTCCTGATTATTATCCAACTCATACTCTCCTTTATGAGTTGCTTGAATTGCTTTTGCAATCGATATTGATTCCATAAATGCTATTAATGCTAATGTTAATCCGATTGGAATTAACGCTTCTAAATTTTCGGTTCCTAAATCTGGTATTGAAAATGAAGGTAAACCTGTAGGGATCTCTTTAACGATACTTACGTTATCACTTTCTAAACCGCCAAACTGAACAACTAATATTCCAACCACTACAGCGACTAAAGCTCCAGGAATCGAATGGTGTACCTTTTTAATATTCCGAACCAATAGGATACCTCCTATCCCTATACTAAGCGTTATCCAATTAATAATCTCATAACTAAGGAAGGCTTGATAAATAATTGAAAAAATATTAGTGCTTCTATCTAAATCGACTCCAATGATGTGCTTTAATTGGTTTAACCCAATTATTAAAGCTGCTGCCGATGTAAAACCACTGATTACTGGTTTTGATAAAAAATTAACTAAAAATCCTAATCGAAATATTCCAAAAGCGACCTGAACTAATCCCATTATAAACGAAAGTAAAACTGCTAGTAAAATATAGCTTTCACTCCCAAACGCAGCTATTCCTGAAACTCCAGCCGCAACTAGTAAAGAATCTAATGCAACAGGACCAACCGCTAATTGTCTTGACGTTCCAAAAATGGCGTAAACGACCTGAGGAATCATTGCTGCATATAATCCATAGACTGGTGGCAAACCTGCAATCATTGCGTAAGCCATTCCTTGAGGAATAAGCATCACACCTACAGTTAAACCTGCCGAAATATCACCTAGAAAATATGCCTTTTTGTAATTGGGCAACCAATCTAGAATAGGGAAAAATTGCTTTAAATTCATCTTCATCATTTCACTTTACGCAAAGAAATGAGATTAAGGTTTAAGTCTCAGTGATTTTTATCACAGTAACCTGAATTAAATTATTCTCCAATAAACTCTACTCTTCTGTTTAATGCTCTGGATGCTTCACTATTATTAGGAGACAACGGTCGGGTTTCTCCGTAACCTTTAGACTC
>JGI24539J26755_10000367_pt1 | contig 21044 bp, 13 predicted proteins | sample NorSeaMetagenome_2_FD_26755 | JGI IMG/M metagenome (IMG submission 26755) | reverse complement strand
AACACACCTTACATAAACACCATTCCTCCAGAAGCAGAAGTAAAATCAAATGGAGATCAAAATATTGAGAGAAGAATTAGATCTTTGATTAGATGGAATGCGGCTGCAATGGTGGTAAGAGCCAACAAAAAATTTCCAGAATTAGGCGGTCATATAGGTACATTCGCATCAGCTGCTACTCTGTATGATGTTGGAATGAATCATTTCTGGAGAGCAAAAAATAATAAATTTGGTGGAGATTTAGTTTATTTTCAAGGTCACAGCGCACCAGGAATGTATGCTAGAGCATTCTTAGAGGGCAGATTAGATGAAAAACAATTAGATAGATTTAGACAAGAAGTAAATTCAGGTGGACTCTCCTCGTATCCACATCCATGGTTGATGCCTAAGTTTTGGCAATTTCCAACTGTTTCAATGGGCTTAGGCCCAATGCTAGCAATTTATCAGGCAAGATACATGAAATATTTAATTAACAGAGGTCTTATTAAAGATGAGGGTCGAAAAGTTTGGGCATTTTTAGGTGATGGAGAAATGGATGAACCTGAGTCGATGGGCGCAATAGGTTTAGCTGCTAGAGAAAAGTTAGATAATTTAATATTTGTAGTTAATTGTAATCTTCAAAGACTTGATGGTCCTGTTAGAGGAAATGGAAAAATTATTCAAGAATTAGAAGGTAGTTTTCGTGGAGCAGGTTGGAATGTTATAAAAGTAATTTGGGGTTCATACTGGGATTCTTTGATAGCAAATGATAAAACAGGTCATTTAGTCAAAATAATGAACGAAACCGTTGATGGTGAGTATCAAGCCATGAAAGCTAGAGATGGTGCGTATGTAAGAGAAAAGTTTTTTGGTAAATATCCTGAAACACAAGAATTAGTATCAAGCTTATCAGATAAAGATATTTGGAGGTTAAATAGAGGCGGTCATGATCCTCATAAGGTATATGCAGCTTATGATAAGGCTTCAAAAAACCAAGGAAGCCCAACTGTTATTATAGCCAAGACTATTAAGGGATATGGAATGGGTAAGACAGGTGAAAGTGTAAACACAACTCACCAAACAAAAAAGTTAGATGTAGACGACTTGCTATACTATAGAGATCGTTTTGATGTTCCTTTAACTGATCAACAAGTTAAAAATATTGAATATTTTAAACCTGATGAAAAATCACCAGAAATTAAGTATTTAAAAGAAAGAAGATTGAATTTAGGTGGCTACCTACCTGAAAGAACCACTTACGCAAAACCAATTAAAGCACCATCAAAAGATATTTTTGATTTTATGAAAGTTTCTACTGGTGAAAAAGAGATGTCCACGACAATGGCAATGGTTAGAATGTTCACTAATTTACTTAGAGATAAAAATATTTCACCAAGGTTGGTTCCAATAATTCCTGATGAAGCAAGAACATTTGGAATGGAAGGTTTTTTCCAAAAAATTGGAATATATGCTCATGAAGGTCAAAAATATGAACCAGAAGACTCTGCTCAGTTAAGTTCTTATCGTGAAGATAAAAGTGGACAGGTATTAGAGGAAGGAATTAATGAAGCTGGNGCAATGTCATCTTGGATTGCNGCTGCTACATCATACACAAACCATGATATAGAAATGATTCCAATTTATATTTTTTATTCTATGTTNGGTTTCCAAAGAATTGGCGATCTCGCTTGGGCTGCTGGGGATAGTCAGGCAAGAGGATTTTTAATTGGTGCTACAGCAGGGAGAACTACTTTAGCTGGAGAGGGACTTCAACACCAAGATGGACATAGCCATTTAATAGCCTCAACAATACCAAATTGTGTAACTTATGATCCAACTTTTCATTATGAGTTAGCTGTAATTTTTAGAGAAGGCTTAAGAAGAATGCATGAGAAGAAAGAAAATGTTTTTTATTATATTACTACTATGAATGAAAACTATTCTCACCCTGAAATGCCAAAAGATAAAAACTGCGAAGAAGGCATTCTTAAAGGAATGTATAAGATAAAAGAATTCAATAAGTTTAAGAAGACAAAAATCCAATTATTAGGATCGGGTACTATACTTCGTGAAATGATGGCTGCAGCTGAAGTTCTTCAAAATGATTATCAAATTGATAGTGAAATTTGGAGTGTAACAAGTTTTAATGAATTAAGAAAAGATGGAATGGAAGTTGAAAGATACAATCTTTTAAATCCAGACAAAGAGCAAAAAATTTCATTTGTTGAAAAATGCCTTGGAAAAACAGAAGGCCCAATAATGGCAGCATCAGATTATATGAGAATGAATTCTGATCAAATAAGGCCCTATACTAACAAGAGTTTTTACTCTTTAGGAACAGATGGTTTTGGTAGAAGTGATACTAGAAAAAATTTAAGAAAGTTCTTTGAGGTAGATAAAGAACATTTAGTTGCATATGGTTTGAGTGTCTTAGCTAAAGAACAGTTAATAGCATCAAAGTATGCAAAAGAAGCAATAAAGAAATATAATATTGATGGTGAAAAACCAATGCCAACTAAATTATAATGTCAGAAACTGAAGTTAAAGTACCAAATATTGGAGATTTTAAAGATGTTGAGGTAATTGAAGTACTAGTTTCAGAAGGTCAAATTCTCAAAAAAAATGATCCTTTAATTACAATAGAGAGTGACAAATCTAGCGTTGAGATACCATCAAACTTTGAGGGCAAAATTAAATCTTTAAGAACAAAAGTGGTGATAAAGTCTCTGAAGGTGATTTGATATTAGTTTTAGATAACAAGTCACAATTAAATGAAATAGCTGAAGAAAAGCAAGAAATTGAAAAAGAATTCAAAAAAATTAAAGTAATAAAACCAGAAATAGAACAAACCCAAACTAAAGAAATTAAAACTACTTCTCATGATATTTCATCTGCAAGTCCAAAAGCTCGAAAATTTGCGAGAGAACTCGGAGTAGACATTAGTCAAGTAGTTGGCAGTGAAAAAGATGGAAGAGTTATTGAAGATGATATTAAAAAATTTGTTTATTCTAAACCTAAAGATATTAATGAAACAAAAGATAATAAGACAAGTAAAATTAAAAATGAGTTTGAACATTCTGATTTTGGAGAAATTGAAATAAAAGATATACCAAGAGTAAAAAAATTATCTTCTACTTATCTAACCAATTCATGGACAACTATACCTCATGTTACCAATCACGATGAGGCAGACATTACAGAAATGGAAAGCTTTAGAAGCTCTCTCACAGATATGTATACTGGAGAAAAAATTAAAATTACTCCTTTAGCATTTATAATAAAAGCATTAGTTGCATCTTTAAAAAAATTCCCAAGTTTTAATTCCTCAATTGATGAAATTGATACTGGAAAAATGACACTAAAAAAATATTTTCATATTGGAATCGCTGTTGATACACCAAACGGCTTAATGGTTCCCAAAATAAGAAATGCTAATAATAAAAAAATTTCATTACTTAGCAAAGAATTAAAAGAAGTTAGTGAACTTTGTAGAAATCTTAAAATTGATAAAAAAGAGTTATTTGGTGGATCAATGACTATTACAAGTTTAGGAGGAATAGGAGGATCATTTTTTACTCCAATCATAAATTATCCAGAAGTTGCAATATTAGGAGTAGGTAAATCTCAAAAAAAACAAATATTCATTAATGGAAAATTTCAAACTAGAACAATGTTACCAATATCTTTGTCTTATGATCATAGAATTATAGATGGAGCTGAGGCTGCAAGATTTAACAATGACTTAAAGGAAAATTTAGGTAAAAATTTTGCTTACAAGTTAGCTGTCTAATATAAATCATGTCAAAAACCACCTCATTATTAAGCGCTTTGCTGTGTACTTTTATTTGGGGAACAACTTTTATTGCTCAAGATACTGGTATGGACAACATTGGCCCATTCACATTTAATGCAGTAAGATTTTTTATAGGGTTTTTGGCAATTACGCCGTTAGTTTTTTTATTTGAATTAAAAAAATATAAGTCAGAGTTTAAATCTGACATTAAAACTTTTATAAATCTCACATTTTTAATTGGTTTATCTTTATTTTTAGGTTCCGCTTTGCAACAAGTTGCATTGCTTTATACAGATGTTGCTAATGCAGCTTTTTTTACGATTTTTTATGTTCCAATAGTACCAATCATAATTTTTTTATTTAAAAGAACATCAATTCATTGGAGTGTTTGGCCATCAGTAGTTTTATGTTTAATTGGAGGGTATTTATTAACAAATTTTTATGATGCTACGGTTAGACTTGGAGATAGTTTAGTAATTCTTGGAGCTTTGTTTTGGAGTACTCATATAATTTTTACAGGAATAATTGTTAAAAAATACGATCTTCCTTTAACTCTTGGTGCTGCTCAAACTCTAATTGTTGCTTTGTTTTCATCTTTAATAGCACTTATTTACGAGGAGTTTATTTATTTAGATATTATGAAAGAAATAAATTCTATCTTATATGCTGGTATTTTATCAGGTGGTTTTGCTTTCGTTTTACAAATTTATGCTCAAAAAAATATTTCCCCTGCCCCTGCTGCAATAATTTTTTCTTTAGAAGGAGTATTTGCAACTATTGCTGCTTGGTATATTTTAAATCAAGTTTTAGATATTAATAATTTACTTGGATGCTTTTTTATTTTGTGTGGTGTTTTACTATCTCAGCTACTACCATTGGTTCAAAAAAAATATTCTTAATAAATCAAAGCAAATAAGATNAATGCTATGATAATTCTATATATTACAAAAGCATTCATTGAAAATTTATTTATNTAAATTAAAAAAAATTTTACAGTTACAAAAGAAAAAATAAAAGATGTTAATATAGCAATGAATACTAAATAACTAAATTCAACTGGCTGATTAAACACATCTTTTAATCCTAAAAAACTTGCACCAGCTAAAGCTGGAATAGAAAGTAAAAATGAAATTTTACTTGAATCTAACCTATTAAATCTTAATATTCTAGCAGCCGTGATAGTTATACCTGCCCTACTCACTCCTGGAACTAAAGAAAGAATCTGAAATAAACTTATAAATAGAATTGATTGAAGATTTAAATTTGAAGAAATTTTTTTATCGAAACGATTTCTATCTGCTATAAATAGAACAATTCCAAAAATTAAAGTTGTCCATGCTATAATTTTAATATTTCTTAGTTCATAAATAATTCCAGTGTAATATAAAATATATCCAACAATTATTAATGGAATTGATCCNACAATAATAAGACTTAAAAGTCTTTTATTANTTTTTACGTCTAATAAATCTTTTCTAAAAAAATATATGATTGCAAATAAAGACCCTAGATGAAGACTTATATCTATTAATAATGAGCCAGACTTGAATTCATATAAACTTGATACTATTATTAGATGTGCCGATGAACTTATAGGCAAAAACTCAGATATGCCTTGGATGGCGGAAAGTATTAAAACTTCTATAATGTTCTGTAGCATTTTATCTACCTAGCTTAAAAAATATTCATTTAAAACAATTCGATTTNAGCATATTAGCTATGCAATTATTAGAAATCCTATAATTTTCAAACTTATATGNCTTAATAAGGTCATAGTAACTGACCTATTTTTAGCTTTATTTAATAAAAACAATATATAATTTGCCTTAANTTATAAAAAAATATGACTGATAAAATGCTAAAGTTTGTAAAAATAGGTCAACAAACTCCACCTAAAAGAGAGACAGATGTCAGAAAAAAAGACTTCAATGAGATTTATGACGAATTTATTAATGAAAAGGCAAAGGAGCAATCCAGTAGATGTTCTCAGTGTGGTGTTCCTTTTTGTCAAGTTCACTGCCCATTAAGCAATAATATTCCAGATTGGCTAAAACTAACAGCAGAAGGAAGACTTAAGGAGGCTTATGAATTATCTCAAAGCACAAATAATATGCCAGAAGTTTGTGGAAGAATATGTCCACAAGACAGATTGTGCGAAGGAAATTGTGTTATTGAACAATCTGGACATGGAACAGTTACAATCGGCTCAATAGAAAAATATATTACTGATAATGCATGGGAACAAGGTTGGGTAAAACCTATAAATATTTCTAATGAAAAAAATGAAAGTATTGGAATAATTGGTGCGGGTCCAGCTGGACTAGCTGCTGCTGAAGAATTGAGAAAAAGTGGATATAAAATTACAGTTTATGACAGATATGATAGGGCTGGAGGATTACTGATTTACGGTATTCCAAATTTTAAACTTGAGAAAGAAGTTGTTGAGAGAAGAACGAAGCTTTTAAAAGATGGGGGAATTGAATTTATACAAAATTTTGAAGTTGGAAAAGATGCAAGTTTAGAACAATTAAGAAAAAAACATGATGCAATTTTAATTGCAACAGGAGTTTATAAAGCTAGGGAGATTGAGCTTCCAGGAAACGATTTAAATAATATTTTTCCAGCAATGGATTTTCTAACAGCGTCAAATAAAAAAGGATTAGGGGATAAGGTAGAATTATTTGATAAGGGAATTTTGAATGCAGAAGGAAAGGATATTGTTGTTATTGGTGGTGGAGATACAGCGATGGACTGTGTAAGAACATCAATAAGACAAAAAGCGAAATCTGTTAAGTGTTTATACAGAAGAGATAAAGAGAATATGCCTGGATCAGCAAGAGAGGTAGCTAACGCTGAAGAAGAAGGTGTAGAGTTTGTTTGGTTATCAAGTCCCAAAGAATTNAAAGGAACAAATAAAGTTGAAAAATTAATTGTAGATCAAATAAAATTAGGTGAGCCTGATGAAAGTGGTAGAAGAAAACCAGAGATTCAAGAAAACTCAAGCTTTGAAGTAAAAACTGATATGGTCATTAAAGCACTGGGTTTCGATCCTGAAGATTTACCAACCTTGTTTGACGCAAATGAATTACAAGTGACAAAATGGGGAACTATAAAAACTGATTTTGATACAATGGAAACAAATTTGAGTGGAGTTTTTGCGGCAGGTGACATAATTAGAGGAGCATCTTTAGTTGTTTGGGCAATTAAAGATGGAAGAGATGCTGCCACTTCAATTAAAAAGCATATAGAAAATAAGCGTTTAAAACAGCCAAGAGTAGCTTAATGGAAAATTATAAAAAAAATCTTGAAATACTAAAAAAAAACCATGTCTATTCTGAAGAGATGGAACACGATGCTTGTGGTGTTGGTTTAATTGCATCTACCGAAGGGAAGAAGTCTCGTAAAGTTGTTGAGTATGGAATTGAAGCTTTAAAAGCTGTTTGGCATAGAGGAGCGGTTGACGCTGATGGAAAGACAGGGGATGGTGCAGGTATACATGTAGAGATACCAAAGGATTTTTTTATAGAAAAAATAGAAGTCACTGGTCATTCCTACGATAATTCAGAAATATGTGTTGGAATGATTTTTTTACCAAGAAATGATTATGCAGCACAAGAAAGCTGCAAAACAATAGTTGAGAGCGAATTAACAAAAAATGATTTTAGCATATATGGCTGGAGACAAGTTCCAGTTAATCCAAAAGTTTTAGGTGAAAAAGCATTTCAAACAATGCCTGAAATTATTCAAGTACTATTTAAATCTAATAACCCAGAATTACTTAACAAAGATCTTGAGAGAAAAATATATGAAACAAGAAGAATAATAGAAAACAAAGCTTTTCAAGTTTCTTTGAATAATTTTTATATTTGTTCACTTAGCTCAAAATCAATTATCTATAAGGGAATGTTTTTAGCAGAAGCTATCTCAGATTTTTTCTTAGATTTAAAGGACGAAAGATTTGTCTCAAGATATGCAATTTTTCATCAAAGATTTTCTACCAATACAGCACCAAGCTGGAATTTAGCTCAACCATTTAGAGCGATTGCTCATAATGGAGAAATTAATACATATAGAGGAAATAAAAATTGGATGAAAGTTCATGAGCAAGAAATGAATAGTCCTCTTTTTGATAACATAGAAAATTTAAAACCAGTAATTCAACAAGGTGCATCTGACTCTGCAGCTTTAGATAACGTTTTTGAATTATTAAATATCTCAGGTCAGCCAGCGCCACTAGCAAAATTAATGTTAGTGCCTGATGCTTGGTCTAAAAAGAATAAAACTCTATCTAAAGATCACCAACAATTATTTAATTTTTTGAATAGTACGATGGAACCTTGGGATGGACCTGCGGCTATNGCTGGAACAGATAATGAGTGGGTAATTGCTGCAAATGATAGAAATGGATTAAGACCATTAAGATATGCAATTACTAAAGATAATTTATTATTTGCAGGTTCTGAAACAGGCATGATCGAACTAAATGAGAAGAAAATTTTAACAAAAGGAAGATTGGGTCCAGGAGAAATAATAGGGGTTAGAATTGAAAAAGGAAAAGTATTTACTAATAGTAAAATTAAAGATTATTTAGCAAAGGAATATAAACACTTTAATTCTCAAATTATCGATTTAGACGAAAAAATTACTATTTCTGGGGAAAAAAATACATTTTCTGGAGATGANTTAAGACGAAGACAATACACATTTGGAATGAGTCTAGAAGATTTAGAGCTTATTTTGCANCCAATGGCTGAAGATGCAAAAGAAGCGATAGGCTCTATGGGAGATGATACACCTCTTGCAGTATTGTCTGATAAATATAGACCTCTATATCATTTTTTCAGACAAAATTTTAGTCAAGTAACAAATCCACCAATCGACTCCTTAAGAGAAAATAAGGTTATGAGTTTAAAAACAAGATTTGGAAATTTGGGTAACATCTTAGATTTTGATAATTTAACCAAACAAAATATATACGTTTTAAATAGCCCTATTTTATCAAATTCTCAATTTGATAAATTTATTAATTTTTTTGGCAAAAATTCATTAGTTATAGATTGTACTTTTTCAAAAGACCAAAGTTTGTTTCAGTCATTAAAAAAAATTCAAAAAGATGCAGAAATTGCCGTGAGGCAAGGTATTACCCAATTAATTTTAAGTGATAAAGAATTATCAGAAACTAATTTGCCAATTCCTATGCTTTTGTGTGTTGGTGCAATCAATTCATTTTTGATAGAAAAAAAATTAAGAGGATATGTCTCTATAAACGTTCAATCTGGAGAAGCTTTAGATACACACTCATTTGCGACCATGATTGGTGTAGGAGCAACAACAGTAAATCCTTATCTTGCATTTGATAGTTTATATCAAAGACATGAAAAAAAACTTTTTGGAAAATTTAGTTTTGATGAATGTGTGGAGAGATACATTAAATCAGTGAATGCTGGTCTATTAAAAATTATGTCTAAAATGGGAATTTCTGTTTTGAGTTCTTATAGAGGAGGATGTAATTTTGAAACTGTTGGTTTAAGCAGAACAATTGTTGCTGACTATTTTCCAGGCGTTGTATCAAAAATATCTGGAATTGGATTAACAGGATTAGAAAAAAAAATCAGATCAATTCATAAGGAAGCATTTGATAGTTCTGAAACAATTTTACCAATAGGTGGAATATATAGATACCGTAAAAATGGAGAAACACACCAATATCAAGGCAAGTTAATTCATTTATTACAAAGTGCTGTAGGATCTAATTCTTATGAAGCTTATAAGAGATATGCAGAAGGAATATATAACTTACCACCAATTAATTTGAGAGATTTAATTGATTTTAGATCAAAAAAATTGAAAGGACCAATAGAAATTTCAGAGGTTGAGCCAATACAAAATATACTTAAGAGATTTGGCAGTGGAAGCATGTCACATGGAGCTCTTTCAAAAGAGGCTCATGAAACTCTTGCTACTGGAATGAATAGAATTAAAGGTGCATCTTGTAGTGGTGAAGGTGGAGAAGATGAGAGCAGGTTTAAAGTTTTAGAAAATGGAGATAGTGCAAACTCTAGAGTAAAACAAATAGCATCAGCAAGATTTGGTGTTACAGTTAATTATCTAAACAATTGTAATGAAATTGAAATTAAAATAGCTCAAGGAGCTAAACCTGGAGAAGGTGGGCAATTACCAGGCTTTAAAGTTACAGAGGAAATTGCAAAACTAAGACACTCAACACCTGGAGTTACATTGATTTCTCCCCCACCACATCACGATATTTATTCTATAGAAGATCTTGCCCAACTTATTTATGATTTAAAACAAATAAACCCTAAAGCNAGAATTGGAGTTAAGCTTGTTGCTTCATCAGGTGTAGGAACAATTGCAGCTGGAGTAGCCAAAGCGAAAGCAGACATCATATTAATATCGGGACACAATGGTGGTACTGGTGCAACACCACAAACTAGTGTTAAGTATGTGGGAATTCCTTGGGAAATGGGTTTGACAGAAGCTAATCAGGTTTTAACTTTAAATAATTTAAGACACAAAGTTACTTTAAGAACTGATGGTGGAATTAAAACAGGAAGAGATGTTGTTATTGCAGCAATGATGGGAGCTGAAGAATACGGAGTAGCAACAACCGCTTTAGTTGCGATGGGTTGTATCATGGTTAGACAATGTCATTCAAACACATGTCCAGTTGGTGTTTGCACTCAAGATGAAAAACTTAGAGAAAAATTTACAGGGACTCCAGACAAAGTAGTAAATTTATTTACATTTATTGCATCCGAAGTAAGAGAAATTTTAGCAAAAATAGGTTTTAAATCATTAAATGAAATTATTGGAAGGACAGATCTTTTAATGCAGGTTAGTAAAGCCTCTCCGAATCTTGATGATTTAGATTTGAACCCACTTTTTGTACAGGCAGATAATGGTAATAATAAAAGATATTGTGAAAACCAGGAAATAAATCATGTACCAGATACACTTGATCAAGAAATTTGGCCAGAAATTGAGAAAGCTTTAGATAGTTCTGAAAAAATAGAAAAAGAATATGAGATTAAAAATACAAATAGAGCTGTTGGAACAAGAATATCTCATCATCTATATAATAAATATGGATATGAAAAACTTAATGAAAACTTTTTAGTATTAAATTTCAAAGGATCAGCAGGACAGTCATTTGGTGCCTTTTCAGCAAAAGGCTTAAAACTTGTTCTTAAAGGAGATGCTAATGATTATGTAGGTAAGGGGTTATCAGGTGCTACAATCTCAATCAAATTGTCTGATGAAAGCAATCTAATTTCAAATGAAAACACCATTATAGGAAATACAGTTTTATATGGTGCTACATCAGGAAAATTATTTGCAGCTGGGCAAGCGGGAGAAAGATTTGCGGTTCGAAACTCTGGAGCAACTACCGTAATTGAAGGATGTGACTCTAACGGTTGTGAATATATGACAGGAGGAACAGTAGTAATCTTAGGTGATGTAGGCGATAATTTTGCAGCGGGTATGACAGGGGGAATGGCATTTATTTATGATAAATCATCAGAATTTGAAAAAAAAGTAAACAACGAATCTGTTGTATGGCAAAATGTAGAAACAGATTACTGGAAAACATATCTTAAAGGTTTAATCAAAGAACATTTTGAAGAAACAGGATCTAATTTATCAAAATTGTTAATTGAAAATTATGATGAAGAGTTAAAGAATTTTGTTCAAGTTTGTCCGAAAGAAATGTTAGATAAATTAAGTAATCCAATTAGTCACAAACCAGTTATTAAAGAAGTTGGCTAAATAATCAATTTAAGTTCTTTTATTATTATTTTAAGCCATTTTTGACTTGATAAACTGTGGTCTCCATCTTTAACAATTACTAATTTTTTTTTGGCATTTAGAAAAATTTTCAAAACTTTTCTTGAATAAGAAACGGGCACAACCTCATCTTTTTGTCCATGTACCATAGTGATATTTATTTTAGATTTAATTTTTTTGTTTAAAACCTTATTTTTCCTACCATCTTTTATTAACTGGAGAGTGATTGGATATTCATAGTTGCCATGTTTTAATTGTAGAATTCCTTTTTGAATAGTTTCAGATTTCATTTTTTTTGTAAATTTTTTCCACATCAAATTTTCTAAAAATTCAGGCGCAGATCCAATTCCCAAAAATCCCTTTATTTGACTTTTAAATTGCTGAAACTGTTTAAGTGCTAACCACGCACCCATACTTGAGCCAACAATAGTAAAGTCATTTTGTTTAACAAATTTTTTAATAAGAACCGATGTTTCATTACTCCATTTTGTAATATTGCCATTAGTAAATTTTCCTGATGATTTTCCATGTCCTGTATATTCTAGTGCTAAAAAACTTAGTTTATTTTGTTTAGCAAATTTTAAAAAAGCATTTGGTTTTTTTCCTTCTAAATCAGACATAAAGCCATGCAAAAAAACAATAAATGGAGCGTTTTTATAAATGTTACAAATAAATCTTATTTTCTTACTTTTTGAGATTTTGAGATATTTGAAATGAGTCATAATCGTTTATATGTTTAATCTAATAATATATAATCATATCAAATGTCATCTAATTTAAAAGTTTTACAGGTCATACCAAAATTAGGTTACGGAGGAGCAGAGACAGGTTGTTATGATATTGCTCATTATTTACCTGAAAATAATTGTGGATCTTATATTGTAACTAGTGGAGGAGAGCTTCTTAAATTTATAGACAAAAAAAAAGTAAAAATAATAAAACTTCCTGTCCATAGTAAAAATCCATTAATTATATTTATTAATTTTTTAGCTTTAATTTTCATCATACTTATTAATAATATTTCAATTGTACATGCTAGAAGTAGAGCGCCAGCTTGGTCTTGTTTGATAGCAGCTAAAATTACTGGTAGAAAATTTGTTACTACTTTTCACGGGACTTATAATTTCAATAGTAAAATTAAAAAATTTTATAATTCTGTAATGGTTAGGTCTGATTTAATTATAGCGGGATCTAATTTTATTTTTTCTCACATCAAAGAAAATTATACTAAATATCTTAATGCTAAAAAAAAACTTTTAGTTATTTTTAGAGGTATCAACGTTGACTATTTTGATCCAACTAGCAAGTTAGATAGTGATGAAAAAAAATTATTAAAAAAATGGGAAATAGAAAAAGATAAAAAAATAATTCTTTTACCTGGAAGATTAACAGGATGGAAAGGACAAGAAGTTTTTATAGAGGCAATTAATTTAGTTAATATTGAACTTGGGTATGAAGCTTTTTATGCTGTGATACTTGGAAGTGATCAAGGGAGAGATTTATATAAAAAAAAACTTATCAGACTTACAGAGCAGTATAGATTAATTAATCAGGTAAAGTTTATTGATCATTGTAAAGATATGGCTTTAGCTTACAAAGTTTCAGATATAGTGGTGTCAGCATCAATTGAGCCAGAGGCTTTTGGAAGAGTTGCTGTTGAAGCTCAATCAATGGAAAAGCCTATAATTGCAAGTAATATTGGTGGCTCTAANGAAACAGTAATAGATGAAAAAACAGGTTTTTTATTTGAGTCTAACAATGCGAAATCATTAAGCCAAAAAATTTTAAAAATACTTTCTATGGATGAAGCGTCATTAAATTCAATAGGTAGAGAAGGTAGAAAAAACATAATTCAAAAATTTAATGTTGAAAAAATGTGCTTTTCTACTTATTCAGAGTATAAAAGAATATTAAATTAAATGCCTATAATTACATTACCCGATGGAAATAATTTATCATTTCCAGACAAAGTTACAGGTCTAGATGTAGCTGAAAAAATTAGTAAGTCACTTGCTAAACAAGCAATGGTTATAAGTATTGATGGCGATCTAAAAGATTTAGATTTTTTAATAGAAAAAGATTGTTCAATTAAAATTTTTACATCAAAAAACCCTGAGGGCTTAGAAACTATAAGACATGATACAGCTCATATTTTAGCTATGGCTGTTCAAGAATTATTTCCTGGAACACAAGTAACTATTGGTCCAGTTATTGAAAATGGCTTTTATTATGATTTTGCTAGAAAAGAACCTTTTACTGAAGATGATTTGGAACAAATTGAAAATAAGATGAAAGAAATTGTAGATAGAAATGAAATTACAAAAAGAGAAGTTTGGGAAAGAAATAAAGCTATCTCACATTTTAAAGAAAAAGGAGAAACCTATAAAGCAGAATTGATTGAAGCAATTCCAGAAAATGAGGATGTGTCTATTTATTTTCATGGTGATTGGCATGACTTATGTAGAGGGCCCCATCTTTCTTCAACAGGTAAAATTGGAAAATTTTTTAAACTTACTAAAGTTTCAGGAGCCTATTGGAGAGGAGACTCTAACAATGAAATGTTGCAAAGAATATATGGAACAAGCTGGGCAACCCAAAAAGATTTAGATGAATATTTAAAAAGAATTGAAGAAGCTGAAAAAAGAGATCATCGAAAACTTGGAAAAGAAATGGATTTATTTCATTTTAGAGAAGAAAGTCCAGGGTCTGTATTTTGGCATGAAAGAGGATGGGCTTTATTTCAAAAATTAATTAATTATATGAGAGGCAGACAGGATGCAGCAGGATATAAAGAAGTAAATACGCCAGAGATATTAGATAGACAATTGTGGGAAAAATCTGGTCATTGGGAAAAATATGGAGAAAATATGTACACATCTGAAACACCAGATGAAAAAGTATTTGCAATTAAACCCATGAATTGTCCTGGACATATTCAAGTATTTAACCAAGGTTTAAAAAGCTATAGAGATCTCCCTTTACGAATTACAGAATTTGGAAAAGTACATCGTTATGAACCATCAGGAGCTTTGCATGGTCTATTAAGGGTGAGAGCATTTACACAGGATGACGCTCATATATTCTGTTCCGAAGATCAAATTACAAGTGAATGTTTAGAGGTTACTAATTTGATTTTGGATATTTATAAAGATTTAGGTTTTGAAAATGTAATTCTTAAATATGCTGACAGACCAGAAGTAAGAGTTGGGGAAGATGAAGTTTGGGATAAAGCTGAAGCTTCTTTACTTGAAGCGGTTAAAGCATCCAAGTTAGAATATACTATTAATAAAGGNGAGGGTGCATTTTATGGTCCAAAAATCGAGTTTGTATTAAGAGANGCAATTGGTAGAGATTGGCAGTGTGGAACTTTACAAGTTGATTTAAACTTACCAGGAAGATTGGATGCTTCTTATGTTGATAAAGATGGAACTAAAAAAGTACCTGTTATGCTTCATCGAGCTTTATTTGGATCTTTAGAAAGATTTATAGGAATTCTTATTGAAAACTATGCTGGAAAATTTCCTTTTTGGATCTCTCCATTACAAACAGTTGTAATACCAATATCAGAAGAATTTGATGATTATGCCATTGAAGTGTCAAAAAAAATTAAACAAGTAGGCATAAGTTCAAACGTTGATTTAAAAAAACATAATTTAAATTACAAAATAAGAGATCATTCATTAGCAAAAATACCTCTTTTATTAATTTGTGGTAAAAAAGAAGTTGACTCTAACTCTGTAACGATTAGAAGATTGGACTCGAACAAACAAGAAAATATGGATTTAAATTTATTCTTAAAAACTTTCTCTGCTTTAAACAAAGCATCCTCAAACTAAGTGGCAGATTTTAAACAAAATTACTTTCAAAGAAGAACAAAAGACAGAGGTCCTAGATCTAATAATAGAATCTCGTCTCCTGATGTACAGGTTATAGCAAGTGATGGTGAAAANCTTGGTGTGATGAATACTAATGAGGCAATTTCAATGGCAAAAAATCAAGGATTAGATTTAATAGAGATAGCTGCCAACGCAAACCCACCTGTTTGTAAAATTATGGATATGGGTAAGTTTAAATATGACGCCCAAAAGAAAGCAAATATTGCTAAGAAAAAACAAAAAATTGTTTTATTAAAAGAAATTAAAATGAGACCTGTTACAGAAACACATGATTATGATTTTAAGGTTAAAAATGCAAAAAAATTTATAGCTAAGGGAGATAAAGTAAAATTTACNGTTAGATTTAAAGGTCGTGAACTACAGCACTCTCACCTAGGAAAAGAATTGATGGATAAGATCAAAGAAGACATGAAGGATATTGGTAAGGTAGAATTGCACCCTAAGTTTGATGGTAAGCAAATGATCATGGTAATTCAGCCTTTATAGGCCTTAATATAGGTTGTAAATTTATATCAATCTTTGTATAACACCGCAGAATTATGCCAAAACTAAAAACAAAAAGCTCAGCTAAAAAAAGATTTAAGATATCTGCAACGGGCAAAGTAATGACAGCCCAGGCTGGTAAAAGACATGGTATGATTAAAAGAACGAATTCTCAAATTAGAAAATTAAGAGGCACAACAACTATGTCAAAACAAGATGGCAAAATTGTTAAATCATACATGCCTTACAGTTTAAGAGGTTAATAATGGCAAGAGTAAAAAGAGGCGTAACTAGCAAAGCAAAACATAAAAAAGTTTTAAAAGCTGTCAAAGGNCAATGGGGCAGAAGAAAAAATACTATCAGAGTTGCAAAGCAAGCTATGGAAAAGGCGATGCAGTATGCTTACAGAGATAGAAGAAATAAAAAAAGAGATTTCAAATCTCTATGGATACAAAGAATTAATGCTGGTGTTAGAGCTGAAGGTTTGACTTATTCTAAATTTATCAATGGTCTTGGAAAATGTGGAATCACAATTGATAGAAAAATTCTAGCTGAAATTGCTTACGATAGCCCAGAGGCATTTAAAACAATTGTACAAAAAGCTCAATCAGCTTTAAATTAATCTTCGCTATTGTTTTTATTTCTTAACGAAATAATCTATCAATATGTCAGACATAAAAAATATTAAAAATGACTATTTAGCCAAACTTAATAATAATTTAAGTTTAGAAGAAATTAATCAAATCAAGACAGAGTTATTTGGGAAAAATGGTTTGGTTTCTACTCAATTCAAAAATATTGGATCTATACCAGAGGTAGATAGAAAAAAATTTGCATCAGATCTAAATCAAATCAAGGATGAGTTGCAAAATTTAATTACTAACAAAATTAATGAAATTGAATCAAAAAAAATAAATGAAAAATTAGAAAAAGAAAAAATTGATGTAACTCTTCCTGAACGATCATTTATTAGAGGTAAAATTCATCCTGTTTCACAAACTATAGATGAAATTTCATCAATCTTTTCTGAAATAGGTTTTAGTGTTGAGGAGGGTCCAGATATTGAAAATGAATATAACAATTTTACTGCCTTAAACACTCCTGACAATCATCCAGCGAGAGATATGCATGACACATTTTATCTTGATGAAAATAAAGAAATTTTACTAAGAACTCATACATCGCCAGTTCAAATTAGAACTATGTTGAAAGACAAGCCTCCATTTAAGATCATTGCACCTGGAAGAACTTATAGATCCGATAGTGATCAAACACATGCACCAATGTTTCATCAAGTAGAAGGATTACATATAGACAAAAATATTAACATGGGTCACTTAAAAGGTTGTTTAAATTATTTTATTAAAGAATTTTTTGAAGTTGAAAAAATTAAAATGAGATTTAGGCCAAGTCATTTTCCATTTACTGAACCTTCNGCGGAGGTAGATATTGGTTATGAAATTAAAGATGGAAAAATAGTTATNGGAGAAGGTGACCAATGGCTTGAAATTTTAGGTTGTGGAATGGTCCATCCTAATGTTTTAAAAAATGTCAAAGTTGATCCNTCAAAGTATCAAGGGTATGCGTTNGGGATTGGGATTGATAGATTNGCAATGCTTAAATATGGTATTAATGACTTAAGAGCTTTCTTTGATTGTGATTATAGATGGTTAAATCATTTTGGTTTTGATCCTTTGGATGTACCAACAAATTATAGAGGTTTGAGCCGATGAAAATCACATTTGATTGGTTAAAAGATCATTTAGATACAAAATTAAATGAAGAAAAACTTCTAGAACAGTTAACGAATGTTGGGCTGGAAGTTGAAAGCGTAGAAAACTTGTATGAAGGTCTTGATTTATTCAAAGTAGCAAAAATTATAAAGACTGAAAAACATCCAAATGCAGATCGGCTTAAAGTTTGTGATGTTGATGTTGGAGAAAAAGAATTAAAAAAAGTTGTATGTGGTGCACCGAATGCAAGAGAGGGATTAATTACAATATANGCTCCTCCTGGAGCGGTAGTTCCAAAAAATAAAGTAAAGTTAGTTGTTGCTAAGATTAGAGATGTTACTTCATATGGGATGCTTTGTTCTGAATCTGAATTAAATTTATCGGATGAAAGTGATGGAATTACAGAATTATCATCAAAAAAATATGAAAAGAGTATTGGAAAAAGTTATTTTTCAAAATCAAATTCAAATCTTATAGATTTATCAATTACACCTAATAGGTCAGACTGTCTAGGTGTTAGAGGAATAGCTAGAGATCTTGCTGCATCAGGTTTTGGAAAACTAAAAAATTTTAAACAAAAAAAAATTAAGTCGAATACTAAGCAAACTTTAAAAGTAAAAATTAATAAAGAAAAAAATCAAGCATGTAGTTCTTTTGGTAGTTGTTTAATTACTAATGTAAAAAATACTGAAAGTCCCAAATGGNTAAAAGATAAATTGGTTTCAATAGGGCAAAAGCCAATTTCAGCAATAGTTGATATTACTAATTATGTAATGCTTGATATAAATCGACCGTTGCACGCTTATGATGCTGATAAAATTGAAAAAGGCATTGTAGTTAGAAATTCAAAATTGGGTGAAGAATTCATAGCTCTAGATAATAAAAGTTATAAATTAGAAGATGGNATGTGTGTAATTAGTGATGGCAAGGGTGTATTGGGATTAGGTGGAATTATTGGAGGAACAAGATCTGGTACAGAATTTGATACTAAAAATATTTTATTAGAGTCAGCTTATTTNGATCCCAGATCTATTAGAAGCACATCAAAAAAACTAAACTTAGATACAGATGCAAAGTTTAGATTTGAAAGAGGTATTGATCCATTATCCATTGAAGATGGTTTAAATAAAGCAGCATTATTAATTAGAGAGATTTGTGGTGGAGAAATTAGTAAAATTGATATTCAGAGAATTGAAATAAACAAAACTAAAACTATTAAATTTGATCCTAATTTATTTGAAAAAATAACTGGTTTTAAAATTNCAATTAAAGAAACGTTTAAAATCTTAGAAGATCTTGGTTTTAAAATTAAAAAAGAAAAAAATCATTTAAAATTAACNATTCCAACATGGAGACCAGATATTTCACAAGAAATAGATATTGTTGAAGAGTTAGTTAGAATAACTGGCTATGATAAGATTAAAATTATCGATCCAATTAAAGAAAGAACTAAATCTACTTTAACTCAATCACAAAAATTATTTCATTTCTTACAAAGAGCAATTGCTTCAAAAGGTTATTTAGAAGCTATAACATGGTCATTTACTGACTCAAANTATAATGATCATTTTAAAGACAAANATAAAGAAATTAAAATTGTTAATCCAATAAGTTCAGAGCTAGGAGTGTTGAGAAACTCAATATTTTCAAATTTAATAATGTATATGAATAAGAATTTAGACAGAGGTTTCAAAGATTTATCAATATTTGAAATAGGTCCTGTTTTTACTGGTTCTAATCCAGGTGAACAAAATACTGTAGTCTGTGGTTTGTCAGCAGGTAAAAAATCAAGATTGTCATGGATTGAAAAAGAGAGAAATGTTGATTTGTTTGATGTTAAAAGAGATGTAGTTCAAACTTTAGTTGAAGCAGGCTACAACGCAGATAAATTTTTTATAGATAGTGAAACTCCAAATTATTACCATCCAGGNAAGTCAGGTAGATTGTTTTTAAATAGAGGTAAAGATCAAGTNGCAGCTTATTTTGGAGAAATACATCCAAATATTTTAAAAAAGATAGATATTAAAACAGAGTCTTTGGTAGGTTTTGAAATTTTTTTAGATAATTTAAAGTTACCAAAAAAAACACTAAATGATCAAAAAACTAAATTCGAAGTCTCAGATTATCAAAAATCTGAGAGAGACTTTGCATTTATAGTTGCTAAAGAGGTAAAAGCTCAGGATTTAATTAATGCTGTTTCAAGCGTAGATCAAAAATTAATTAGTAATATTAAAGTTTTTGATGTTTACGAGGGTGAAAATATTCCAGAAAATCAAAAATCAATAGCAATTAGTGTAACCATACAGTCTACTGAAAAGACATTGAATGATAATGATCTAGAAAACATAAATAATTTAATAATAAAAACAGTTGAAAGTAAAACTGGCGCTAAGATACGTTCTTAAAGCAAATGAGCAATATTGATAATATTAGAAATTTTGCGATTATTGCTCATATTGATCATGGTAAATCCACAATAGCAGATAGGATAATTCATAGTTGTGGCGGACTTACTGAAAGAGAAATGAAAGCTCAAGTTCTNGACTCAATGGATATTGAGCGTGAAAGAGGCATTACAATTAAAGCTCAAACAGTAAAACTTAATTATAAAGCAAAAGATGGAAAAAATTATATTTTAAATATTATAGATACCCCGGGACATGTAGATTTTAGTTATGAAGTTAGTAGATCTCTTTATGCTTGCGAGGGTTCAATTTTAATTGTTGATAGCACGCAAGGAGTAGAAGCTCAAACTCTTGCAAACGTTTATCAGGCTCTTGATATTAATCATGAAATTGTTCCAGTTTTAAATAAAGTAGATCTACCGGCATCAGATTTAGATAGAACAAAAACACAAATTGAAGAAGTAATAGGTATTGATACAGAGGGAGCAATTCCTTGTTCAGGAAAAACAGGTGAGGGTATAGAAGATATTTTAGAGCAAATTATTAAAGTTTTACCTAGCCCCAAAGGCGAGAGTTTAGGTGATTTAAAATGTTTATTGGTTGATAGTTGGTACGACACATATTTAGGAGTTGTCATTCTTGTTAGAGTTATTGACGGTAAAATTTCAAAAAATATGAAAATTAAAATGATGTCTACTAATCAAGAGTATATTATTGAAAAAGTTGGTGTTTTTACTCCAAAAGCAACAGATATTAATGAATTAAATGCTGGAGAAATAGGTTTTATAACAACTGGAATAAAAGTTTTATCAGAAACAAAAGTTGGTGACACAATATGTGATGCTGCTAAACCTTTAAAAGAAGCACTGCCAGGTTTTAAACCAAGTAAACCTGTAGTTTTTTGTGGATTGTTTCCAGTAGATAGCTCTGAATATCAAAAATTAAAAGA
>JGI24539J26755_10000365_pt1 | contig 21074 bp, 19 predicted proteins | sample NorSeaMetagenome_2_FD_26755 | JGI IMG/M metagenome (IMG submission 26755) | reverse complement strand
TGACGACTCCGCTACTTCTCAAGCAACTTTAGATTTTGAATAATTTTAAACTAGTATACGATTTCCTAAACGACCCCAACACTTTTTCATGGGCTGATAAAATGCTAATCCCAATGGCTGGGATATTATTAATCTCCTACCTTTTTAAGAAAAAAATTAAGAAGTTTAGGGTTTGGGTAATTATACTAACCATATTTTCAAGTGGGGTTTCAATATTTGCTACTACTCTTGAATATGTAGGATACTCTGATACTATTACAGCGATAGAAACAGGGGAAACGCTTGTGGTTGAAGGTGAAGTCACCAACTTTAAACACTTAGACGATGAAAATCACTCATCTGGAGAATCATTTAAAGTTAACGGAGTAAAATTTATTTATTCTGATTACCACAGGATACATGGTTATCATCACACTTGTTCTTTAGGTGGGGTGATCTGTAAAGACGGCCAAGTAGTTCGATTATCTTATATTAAAGACAATTTATTTAACAGAATTGTCAAGCTAGAGTTAGCAGAATAGAGCGTTTGTAATTATTTTAATTCTAGCACAAGGGAAATTAAGGTTATTGTTGACTTAAGGAAACATTAACCTTAATTAAAATTTAACGGACTTATTTTAAAACTTAGCTTGGCCTTAAGTGCAAGAAAGCAAACGAAAATATTGCTAAATCCAACTACAATATTTGAGTATTCAAAAGGTTAAACTTCAAACAGCTCTATAAGAATTGAAGAAAGTAAAAACTTAATTAACCTTATTAAATTAGATGTTCACCATAAGTACTTGGATATCGATAATAAACAAGGAAAGTCTATTTCAAGAAACTAGGACTTAATAATAAATGTTTACAATTCGAACTTTAAATACATCTTGTTGTCAGAAAATAGTAAAGCTAAAGTAAACGGTATTTATGATTTAGTCGTTAATGTTTTTGTGTTCGATAGTCTAGTTACAAGTGCTAATCAAGTATCTAGATTAAAATTATTTGATTCATAACTATTAAATTCACCATCCATGCCTCTAAAAACAAAGTCTGTAGTTAGACCTTATTTTTTATGTTAAAACAAGTTATAAAATAGTTTGTCCTATGATTATTAAGCTTCTTTTTTGCTAAATTCACTTATAATTATAGCAACTGATATCCTTTGAAATCAAAACTTAACAAGATTAGCAAACAACTCTTAATCAACGCATTAATTTTGAGTTGTTTATTATTTATAGTTGAAGGTGTTTTTAGATTGAAAAANTANCTTCCTTATCAATCCACCCCTCCTAACNTCACCGTTTCCCCATCAGGCGGGTTTTATGACAAAGACAGCTTATTGGGCTACAAACACAAGCCTGGNAAATTTNATGTTAAACTTAAAAAAAACTTTTCCTTTTCAATTAACCATGATACTTTAGGTTTAAGAATTACGCAATCTCAAAAGGACTCCTTAATGCGCCCTGAGATTTGGATAATGGGCTGTTCCTTTACGCACGGTTGGTCTGTAAACGATGAGGAGACTTTCCCTTGGATTATTCAATCAAAACTAAAAAAGCATAAAATTGTCAATTGGGGAACTAGTGGTTATGGTACTATTCATTTTTATCTTCAATTAAAAAAGGCTTTAGAGGAAGGAGCTCAGCCTGAGATCGTTGTGTTAAATCACGCCAATTTTCATTTCGACCGTAATGTTTTCTCTTATTTCCGAAGAAGGGTTGTTTCTTCTTCCAATCATCTAGGTGACTTAAACCAACCATTTGGAATCATCGACACTGATGGTGAACTTATAATAAATCAATCGAAAGTAATTTACAATCCATGGCCACTCGCTAGAAAATTGGCGCTTGTATTCTATTTACAAAACAAAATTGAAGACTTTAGAGATCAATCTAAAAATGACCAACAGGTTACTGCGCTTCTCTTAAAGAAGATTGTTAAACTTTGTAAGCAAAAGAACATTCAGTTGCTTATAACTAACATATGGGATGATAAAACCTATATTGAAGAGTTTAGTTCTACTTACCAAATTCCGTTTGTAGATCTTGCTGTGGATTTAAATAAAAAGGAATTTACGAATAGACCTTTTGATAGCCACCCAAGTGCCATGGCGCATCAAGAATACGCAAAAAAACTACTCGATTTTATTACTATAAGATTTCTCAAATCGACACCTGAACGATGTAAGGAATTGCCATATTAAATATCCATTAAGCAAGTACATTGGAATGCCTAATCAATATTATGCTTAACAACATGGGAAAACCTTAGATGAGCACTCGGAGTATATTAGGAACCCTTAATATTATATAGAAAAACTTATTGTACCCTTACTATTCGCCATTAACAAACTGTACTTGAACAAAATAAGAGCCAGCATTAATCATTCACGCAATTATACTATTATTGACATGAGAATTTTTTTTATAATTACAGTACTATTCCTTTACAGTCTAAACGGTTTTACTTGTACTACTTTCGTTTTAAAAAATGATAGTTCACTTTTATTTGGAAGGAATTTAGACTGGGTATCTGAAGGCGGAATAATTGTAGTTAATAAAAGAGGAATTGAAAAAAAAGCTTTAATATCCNCCCCTGAAAAACCTGCTAAATGGATTTCAAAATATGGTAGTGTTACTTTTAATCAATTCGGAAAAGAGTTTCCTTTTGGAGGAATAAATGAAAAAGGGTTAGTAGTTGAACTAATGCTTGTAAATGGTAATTATCCTCCTTTAAAAGGGAAATATGCTGTAAATGAACTCCAATGGGTTCAATATCAATTAGACAATTCAAAGTCTATTCAAGAGGTAATAGAAAGTACTCAGAAAATCGGTATTCAACAAATTAATCAACACCTCCACTTTTTGATTTGCGATAGTCTAGGCAATTCGGCTGTAATTGAATTTAACAGTACAGAGATCTTAACCTACAAAGGAAGCGATTTAAAAACACCTGTCTTAGAAAACGAACAGTATCTAAAATCTGTAAAAAAACATTCAACAAATAACACCTGTAGATACGGTACAGCTGTTAAAATGATTAATAGCTTCGAGTCTAAAAATAATAGCAAAGCAGTTGAATACTCTTTTAATATTCTAAATAAAGTTAAAATATCAGGAGCTTGGTCGATTGTTTACGATATCAAAAACATGCAAATTCATTTTAANACNGGTAGCAATCAAGCAATTCGAAAAGTTCAAATTAAAAGTTTTAATTTTTCATGTAAGGAACCCAGTCTCGTTTACAATATAAAAAACAACGATTCTGGAATAATTACTTNGCTTTTTTCGAGATACACTGAAAAGGTGAATAATGAAATATTTACAGNATCATTAAGAAGCAATAAAATCGGCTTGCCTTCTCAAGTTTTACATCAATTTTCATCCTATAATAAAAGCTGTATTTGCATTGATTAAAAAACATGGCTTTAAAACACACTCTTTTATACCTAGTCATATCGGACTCAGTACATAATGATTGATTCGTCTCTTTTTGGGATTCATTTATTAGGATACCGCACAACACAACAAACATAAATGTATAACCATTAGGATGTAATCACTTAGAGTTTCAGTACTAAATCCAGTATGGCAGAACGAGAACCAATGAAAAACTAGATAAATTAAAGCAACTTGAGCAATTGTAAGTAAATAATATATCTTGCAGGGAAAGTCGTAATATCGAAACTAATTCCTGATTATATTTCTTTGGTTAATGTTTTTAATAAATCATCTTCAAGAAGCTAAAGCAAGTTCAGAAATTGAAAACATAATAACAACGAATGATGAGTTGTATAAATCCATTGTTGCGGATAAGAAATTTGACAACTCAACTGCAAAAGAAGTTCCTATTCCTACCTGTGCCGAAGCAGAATAAGCTAATAAGCTAATAAGCTAATAAGCTAATAAGCAATGTATTTAATATTTTCATAGCAAAATATTGATTGTTCAATATTCAATATTCAATATTCAATATTCAAAAATACAACCTCCCTCCCTTTCTTTCTAGAAATTAGCTAAGTATTACCACACCCTTATTTTTTTTAAAAACCCTATTATTAATATTTAATGATCATTTTTAATGATACTTAAGTATATTAAAATGTAATTTAAAAAACGTTTTAAGATGAGAAAATATGGCTTTAAAAGGTGTTTTCGGTCTCAATATAAAAAAAGGGGATAGTTCACATAGCCGATTAAATTATTAAGGTATTTAGCTTTTGTAAAAATGAGGTTTAAAAATTAAAAAATCAGTAACAAGCCCTAACTTAAAAACAAAATCTTTTGCACATGACCTCTTCGACTCCGCTCAGAGTGACATAATTAGTTATAAGTACTGCTTGTCACTCTAAGCGGAGTCGAAGAGGTAATACAAAAAAGGGGATAGTGTCCACATAGCCATTATAATAAGGAGGGATATATTAATGTAATAGTAGATTATTCTTTAGATTCAAAAAATTGGACTTGGAAAATACTATCAGATGCTAGGTTTGAGCAAATATCCTGTTATTACAACCCCCCAAAATTTGAAATCAAAAATCTCCTTTTTAGTGGTTATTCTGATATAGAATTCCCTTTAAAATAAAAGGTGACGGACACCTTTTGAAGACAACAGACAAACTCCTGAAAAACAAAAACATTACATCCAATACAGACACGCAAAAAAGTGCTTTTTTCCTTAAAAAAAAGGGACAGCCCCTGTAGCTGATTAAATTATTAAGGTATTTACCTTTTGTAAAAATGAGGTTTAAAAATTAAAAAACCAGGAACAAGCACTAACTTAAAAACAAACTCTTTTGCACATGGCCTCTTCGACTCCGCTCAGAGTGACGTAATTAGTTATAAGTACTACTTGTCACTCTGAGCGGAGTCGAAGAGGTTATACAAAAAAGGGGATAGTCCAAATAGCCGTTATAATAAGCAGGTATATATTAATGTAATAGTAGCCCATTGTTTAGATTCAAAAAAAAGGATTTAAAAAACACTATCAGATGCTAGGATTGAGCAAATATCCTGTTACTACAACCCCCAGAAATTTGAAATCGAATACCTCCTTTTTAGTGGTTATTCTGATTTATAATTAGAATAACATTTTAGTTTTAAAAATAGTAGTAATAATTGACAAGGCAGAAGATTTACTTTTCTCGGGATTAATAAATCCAGATTTATTTAAAAGAAAGACTACTAAGATTTAAGAAGACATAGAAAACATTAACGAAAGACTTGAAATTATGGAGTTATACTTATCCAACTTAATTTATCAAATAGATAAATGCTTTGAGGTGACCTATAACCTACCTATTATATGGAGTTTAGTTAACGTAGTAGATAAGCCGATTATTCAAAAAACTGCATTGCCAAGTAAAATTGAGTACAATAAGTAGAATAACACTTATCGAACCTTAAAAATTTAACTCTATTTTATCAGATATTTGAGCTTTAAAGGGGATTAGAAAGGGTATAAACTAGAATCGAACATAAAAGAAATACGAGCACATAAAAAAGGCTACTCAATGAGTAGCCTTTTATTTTTTTGAGCAAATCAGCTTATTCAGCAGCTTCTTCTGTAGACGCTTCCGCCTCAGGAGCAGCAGCCTCTTCAGCTGGTGCCGCAGCTGCAAGTTCAGCAGCTTCAACAGCAGTTTGTGCTTCTAGTAACTTTGCAGCTACAGCAGCTTCTCTTGCCTCTTTGATTTTAGTTTCGTTAGCTAAAGCTTCTTTTTCTGCTTTAACTTTTGCTTCATCATTAGCTTTCGTTAATGAGTCAACTTTAGTACCTTTTTCTACTTGCCATGCTGCAAATTTAGCATCAGCTTGATCTTCAGTTAAAGCTCCTTTTCTAACACCACCCACTAAGTGATTTTTTAAAAGAACTCCTTCTTTAGAAAGAATTGAACGAGCAGTATCACTCATTTCAGCTCCTGTACCAACCCAGTTAACTGCACTATCAAAATTCAATGAAACTGTTGCTGGATCGTTGTTTGGATTGTAAGAACCTAATCTCTCAATATACTTACCATCTCTTTTAGAACGTGAATCTGCTACTACAATGTGAAACAATGGAGCACTTTTTCTACCGTGTCTTTGCAATCTAATCTTTGTTGCCATAATCTTTAATGTTTGGTCACGCGTAACCGATAATAAATTAATAAATGATTTAAGCCAACAAATATCGTACTTTATTAGTTTTGAAACAAGATTTTAATCAGATTTAATTAAACCTTAAAAGTTAGATGGTATCACACCTTCCAACTTGGGATTGTACTTTCCTTTTTGAGTTTGCCAAAGCTTACCGTTTACGAACACATCAAACTGAACATCAGGCCCATAAGAATCTTTGGTTTGCAACTCGCAAGACACCTTACCGCCCAAATAAGAACTTATAGAAAACTCATCTTTTTTGTCATCCAACATATTAATCTGACGATCAATGGTCACAAATTTTTCATTTGCTTTTACAAACAACTTAAACTGTACTTCTGGAGACGTACCAGATAAAGTAATTTTAAGATTACAAGGTTCTAATAATTTAGCGTTTTTCGCAACAATTTTATCTGGACTTCCACAAGAAATGAAAGCGAATAAAAAACCCAGAAATATTGAAAAAAACTTAATCATCTACTGTAAATAACGGTAAAAATACACAAATGGTTGCTTCTTTTAGCAAAAGGGGGCTTAACTTTACAATAATAGATGTTAAAACAGAATTGTAATGAAGCAAAACATACTTAGATTCCTATTACTAATTGTGATTATAGGTAGTGGTGGCGCCATTGTTTATTTATCATTACATTACGAACCTAACCTACCTATCTATAACCCTAGCGATATAAATCCACAACTTGTAGACAAAACTGTTAGAGGCGAAATGCGGAATCACAGTGTTGGAGATTTTAAATTAACCAACCAATTAAACAGAACAATCACTCCCGATAATTTCAAGGATAAAATATACGTTGCCTGTTTTATATTTACCACTTGCGAAGGAATTTGTCCAGCTATGACTGGAAATCTAAAAAGTGTTTACAAAGAATTTTTAGATGATGACGAAATTATGTTCCTTTCCCATTCTGTTACGCCCGAAAAAGATTCCGTTCCTGTGTTAAAGGCTTATGCCGATAAATTTGATGTGCAAAATCATCAAAAATGGCATTTTACAACTGCTCCAAGAAAACATATTTATGAATTGGCTAGAATGCATTATTTCGCAGCAACCGACTCTGGAGATGGTGGTCCTTCAGACTTTGTTCACACGGAGAATTTAGTTTTAGTTGACAAAGAAAAACGTTTACGTGGTTTTTACGACGGAACAGATTACGATGAATTAGATCGGTTAAAAGTAGACATAACAAAACTTAAAGAAGAATATTAAAAATAGCCAACATGTTAGTAAGACCAAGAAGAAATAGAGTTTCGAGTACAATTCGTGACATGGTTAAAGAAACCATTTTACGTCCTTCAAACCTTATCTACCCTCTATTTTTAGTAGATGGAGAAAACATAAAAATTGAAGTTAAATCTCTTCCCGGAAATTACCGTTGGAGTTTAGATTTACTTTTGGGTGAAATTTCTGATTGTATTGCATTAGGAATTAAGTCTTTCGTTTTATTCCCTGCTGTTGATGATCGTCACAAAAACTCAACAGCAACATACAGTTATAACGACAATAACTTTTACCTACAAGCCATTAAAACAATAAAGCAAAAATTTCCTGAGGTTTGTTTAATGTCAGATGTTGCAATGGATCCATATAGTAGCGATGGGCATGACGGTTTAGTTAGAGATGGAAAAATATTGAACGACGAGACACTTCCTATCTTAGGTAAAATGGCAGTTGCTCAAGCCGAAGCAGGAATTGATATTATCGGCCCAAGCGACATGATGGATGGAAGAGTTGGTTACATCAGAGAAGAATTAGATGAACACGGTTTTAAAGATGTAGCCATCATGAGTTACACCGCCAAATACGCCAGTGCTTTTTACGGGCCATTTAGAGATGCGTTAGATTCTGCCCCAAAAGCAGGTGACAAAAAATCTTATCAAATGGATCCTGCCAATTCTACTGAAGCTTTAAGAGAAGCAGAATTAGATACAATTGAGGGTGCTGATTATTTAATGATCAAACCGGCTTTAAACTATTTGGATATTATTCAATTATTAAAACAAAATTCAGATCTACCCATCGCAGCTTATCACGTAAGTGGTGAATGTGCAATGCTAACTGCTGCTGTTAACAATGGTTGGCTAGATTACAAAACCGCTATGCCCGAAGCATTGCTAAGTATTAAAAGAGCTGGTGCAGATGTTATCATCACCTACTTTGCTAAGGAATATGCTCGATTCATAAAAGAAGGAATTGTTAAGTTATAATACATACGGCGGATACTCATTCGCTCTTTTTTCCATTCTTAATATCTTATTGATCTTTAACATTTAAAGATTTGATTAATTGATTAGTTTTACACCATGGAATTAACCTCTATTGTTTTAATATTAATGTGGCTCGGAATCCGAATTGGATTAGGGCTTTTTTTTAAAAAAACTGATTATAAGTTCTGGCAAGCCTTTATACCTATTTACTCTACGTTAATTTGGCTGAAATTAATTAAAAAACCAAAATGGTGGTTAATCCTAACATTTATTCCTGTTGTAAATATTGTTGTTGGGATAGGAATGATTGTAGATTTAATGAATTCTTTTGGAAGACGGAATGTAGTTGAACATGTTTTGGGTTCCATTTTAGGGTATATATTCCTGCCCTACATTGCGTTAACAAAAGAACTAGAATATACTGGCCCGGTTGATTATACCAATACAGCTAAAGGTAAAACAAGGGAGTGGAGTGAAGCTATATTTTTTGCCGTAATTGCAGCCACTATTATTAGAACATTTACAATTGAGGCTTTTCAAATCCCTACTTCTTCGATGGAAAAAACACTCCTGACAGGTGATTTCCTTTTCGTTTCAAAACTACATTACGGACCTAAAACCCCGCAAACCCCACTTGCTTTCCCTTTCATGCATCATTCTATGCCCGTATTAGAATTGCCGGCATATTTAGACTGGATTGAATTACCATATTTTAGATTCCCTGGAATTCAAGATGTTAAAAACAATGACATTTTTGTTTTTAACTACCCAATGGAAGACTATCGACCAAACGATAAAAAAGAACATTACATTAAGCGATGTATTGCTATTGCTGGAGATACACTTAAAGTACATAATGACTCTGTTTTTATTAACGGGAAGTTATTACCATTGGCAGAAACAGCTCAGCATCAACGATTTTTTAAAACAAAAGACAAAAATAAAACTTCAAGATGGGCAAGAGAACATGATTTAAATATGAAAGATGTTGGATTTCCGAATTCAAATACGTTTCAAGCTCATATTTCAGAAAAACAAGCCAACGAATTAACAAAGGAGTCATTTATTCAGCCGTTTCAAAAAGATAACAGACCTACTTTTTTTTACCAATTATCTAAGATGTATGGTGGGATCGGAAATTCTGTATTCCCAATAGAATATTCCAGACACCAAGGTGAGTCGATTAGAAAAACGGGAACTGTAAATAGTGACTACCCACATTGGAATAAAGACAACTACGGTCCGATTTATCTTCCAAAAGCTGGAGATCAATTAAAACTAACACATGCTAACTTACCTGTTTACAAGAGGGTAATTGAAGTTTATGAGGGTCAAAAAATATTTAGCTCTTCAACTTTAGTTAAAAACCATACATTTCTCACCAACTTCAGCCGCAGAAAATTCTCCAAATCAAAGGTTCGTGACTATGAGATTGAAAGAGATGTAGCAAATGGATTCTCGGTTACTTTAATGAAAGATCTTAAAACGTCCTTAAACTTTATTAAAATACCTGAATTTATTAATAAGTGGTCTGATGAGTTTTTAATGAGAACTGAGTTCCAACATCTACCAAGTAAATTAGCGCAAAAGAAACACAATAAAAAAGCGTTCAAAGAATTTTATAGTAAGCTAAATAATTTCATTACGAATGAATTAGTTGAGGAGCTTGAAAAAACCGAAGAGAAGTTGCTAGTTATGTTTCCTGAGGAGACTACTTTTAATAAAAGTAAAATCAGTCAACTTGTTAACGCAAATGACGATATTATTTTTGTAGGAGATAAGAAAACAAACAAATACACATTCAAGCAAGGTTACTACTTTGCAATGGGAGATAACCGCCATGCTTCTGCCGATTCAAGAGCTTGGGGATTTGTTCCTTTTAACCACGTAGTTGGAAAAGCTGTTTTTGTTTGGTTATCAATGGATCCTGATTATACTTGGGCTGATTTTGATAAAAAAATAAGATGGGATCGTATTTGTTCTTTCGTATCTGCAGAAGGCCTTTCAAGATCTTACAAGTGGGAATTTTTAATTGGAGGTCTTGCTTTATATTTCGCCAATAAATGGTGGAAGAAAAAAAAAGGATTAAAAACTAAAGAAAAAGCTTAACAATGATACTACCTCTCTCCTATTTTGGTCCTGTTGAGGAATATACTTTTTTAGCTCAAAATGAAACCATTCAATATGAAGCTAAAGAGCATTTTGTAAAACAAAGCTATCGAAACCGATGTGAAATTTATGGAGCAAACGGAACCTTAAGGTTAACGGTTCCTTTAGTTTTAAAAGGACGCGAAAAAACAGGAATGGATAAAATAAAAATTGCTTATCACGACAATTGGCAAAACCATCACTGGAGATCCATAACGAGTGCTTATAAAAATTCACCTTTCTTTTATTATTATGAAGATATTTTAGCTCCACTTTTTCTTGAGGAATTTAAATACCTAAAGGATCTTAATTTAAAGGCTCTTGAAATTATTAAGCACTGCTTACAAATAGATTGCAACCACTCCTTGACAGAAGAATTCCTTCCATATCAAGAAAACGATTTAAGATTAACCTTACATCCTAAAAAAGAATGCTTAGTTGATTGCACTAGGTATATTCAAGTATTTGAGGAGAAACATGGATTCCAAGGAAACCTAAGTATTTTAGACTTGCTTTTTAACGAGGGGCCAAGTGCTATAATCTATCTTAAAAATCTTTCGATTAAAAACTCTTAATTACTCCATTATGGATTAATTGAACCTTTAATCCAACTGAATTTAGGTTATTTATAATTAAATTTGTCATAAGATTTAATCTTTATGACAAATTCAGAAGTCAACGAAATTTTCGACGGTTTTAACAATTTAAATTGTTTAATAATTGGTGACGTAATGGTTGACGCCTATATATGGGGAAACGTCAATAGAATTTCACCTGAAGCTCCTGTTCCCGTTTTTGAAGCAAAAAAACGCGAAAACAGATTAGGAGGTGCTGCAAACGTAGCATTAAACATTCAAGCATTAGGAGCTACTCCTATTCTTTGTGGTATCATTGGAAACGACGTAAAAGGAAAAGTATTTAATGAAGTCCTAGAAAATCAAGATTTATCCGCTGAAGGAATTATTCAAAGTGACGAACGATTAACAACTTGTAAAACAAGAATTATAAGTTCTAGTCATCACATGTTAAGAGTTGATGAAGAAGTTTTAGAGCCAATTTCAGAATTGGATTCTAAGGATTTGATAAATCGTGTAAAATACATAATTAGTACAAAAAAAATCGATGTTGCAATTTTTGAAGATTACGACAAAGGATTATTAAACGCTGATAACATTCAAGCAATTGTTCATTTGCTAAATGAAAAAAAAATCCCAAGTTGTGTTGATCCTAAAAAAGATAATTTTCAAAATTATCAAGGAACTACTTTATTCAAACCAAACTTTAAAGAGTTCACTTCTGGATTAAAGGAAGATATTGAAAAAGGAGATATTAAATCATTAATGGAACATGCTGAAAATTTTAGTAAATCCAATAATATCGAAAATGTAATGGTAACGCTGTCTGAACATGGCGTTATGTTGTACAACCCCAAAATACAATCACACATCCCTGCTGAAATTAGAAACATTTCTGATGTATCTGGCGCAGGTGACACTGTGATTTCCACTGCTGCTCTTGCATTTAGCCAAGGTGTTAGAGGAAAAGAATTAGTTACATTATCCAATTTAGCTGGAGGACTTGTTTGTGAAGAAGTAGGAGTTGTTCCTATCAATAAAGAAAGACTCAAAACAGAGTTTCTTAAAAGAACATAAGCATAATGGGAATTCTCCGAAACATAGAAGAAAGAACTAAGTTGTTTTTATACAACAACAAAAATGTCACGCTTCGTTCTTTAAGATTCATAAGTGTAATAATTGGATTTTTCGCTTTGGGCTTAATGGTTTACTATTATGGTTTTCAACACACTGATGCTGAAGAAGAAAAATTAGTTTCCTATTTCAAAGGCTTATTCGGTTATTACGTTTTAAGTTATGTTGTTCGAATTCTTTACTCGTTTGACGTTAAAGATTTTTTTAAAAATTCATGGCACGAGTTTGTACTACTCCTACTGCTTACAATTGATGCAACTGGATTCTATTTTTTCGATTCCAATCTACTACAAGGTTTGTTTAAATCGCTTGGATCAAATAATCCGCAAGATTGGTATGTAATCTTTATGCAGAGTTACCTGTTAATTTTAGCCTATTTCGAAGTTGGGAAAATTAATATAAACTTATCTAAGATTCGTTTAAATCCTGCAATACTTTTCATCCTCATCTTCGCAGGAATCATATTTGGAGGAGCGGGAATGCTAATGCTTCCCGAAATGACGAATGCTTCAGTAGATTCAGATTGGGACTTTATTGATGCCGTTTTCACTTCCGCAAGTGCAACTTGTGTAACTGGATTAATGGTTGAAGAAACGGGTACATTCTTCACCTTTCAAGGTCAGCTAGTACTAATGTTTTTAATAAAACTTGGAGGTTTAAATATCGTTGCCTTTGGTATTTTCATGGCTGTTTTCTCAAGGTTTGGAATTGGCGTTAAGCAACATGATATCATTGAAGACATCGTAAACAAATCTAACTATCAGAGTGCGCAAGGACTTTTTACAAAAATATTCATTATCTCTACATTAATTGAACTGGTAGGATCTGTCTGTTTATTTTTCCTACTACCCGAAACATCTGAAATCGCATTAGTTTCTGATCGAATATTCTATTCTATATTTCACTCCGTAAGTGCCTTTAATAACGCAGGTATTTCACTTTATGAAGGCGGAATAACAAACCCAGCAGTTGCACAATGTTACCCTGTACTAAGCATAATGGGAGTTTTAATATTTTTAGGAGCTTTAGGGTTTGTAACTATCATAGATGTTTTAAACATCAAAGACTTACGAGAACGTATGATGAAACCCTGGAAAAAACTAGATATTGGCTCTAGAGTTGGGTTGGTTAGTAATACTCATTTATTAATATTCGGTATCATTGTATTCCTTTTACTTGAATGGAACACGGGCTTATTTGGTGCGGAAAACTTCTTCGAGCGATTCATTTCTGCAGGTTTCCAAATTGTTAACCGTACTGCAGGTTTTGCTTCTATTGACACTGGGACTTTAGCCATTCCTGTAATTATATTAATGCTTGTATTGATGTTTATTGGAGGTTCTTCTAGTTCTACGGCGGGTGGTATTAAAACAAGCACATTCACGCTCCTTATTGTTTCTGTATATACTACTATAAGAGGTAAGAAAAACGCAGAATTATACAATAAAAACATCGCCAACGATTTACTAATTAAAGCATACGCAATCTTACTTTTCACTCTGTTAAACCTATTTATTTGGATTTTCCTTTTAACGATTACTGAAGGCGCTGCTTTAACAAATGGAAAAATAAAAATTCTTGAGTTAGTTTTTGAAGAATTTAGTGCATTTTCTACTGTTGGATTATCAATGGGCGTTACACAAGAGTTTTCTGATCTTGGATTAATTATCCTTAGTATTTCTATGTTTATTGGAAGACTTGGAACTTTGATGCTGATAATGGCACTAAGTAAGAAGGTTAAAACGAACAGATATAAATATCCGGATGCTCATATTATGATTGGGTAAATAAACTCAATCTAATATTGTAAAATATTTCATGAAAAGGATTTCAAATAAAACACTAATTAAAACTATCCAAGTTTTAATTGTTATTGTTACGATTGCTCATCACAACCCATTTATGATTCTGCTTGCATTTCCCCTATTAATAGTTTCAATCCTATTGTATTGGAGAACTGATAAGCCGACTCGGAGCAAATTAAAATGGACTTTAATTCCTTTGGGCTTAATAATAATTGGGTATTCTACGTTGGCAGCTATAGCTTATATTTATTTTTGATAGCACTAAAAAAATCTTCATACAGGCTCCTACACATTGTAACACCAAGGGCTTAAGCTAGGAATCAAACTACAATATTTACTTACTGCAAACACAATCAGTTGCGACCTTACTTGGTTTTATTAAACACCAACCTCAACTTTTAACAGCGAACACTCCACAAAAGAAAAAGGCTCAAACCGTAAACGATTTGAGCCTTTAATATTATTGAAAAGAGTAATTTCTTAATCTTCAAACTTATCCATTACAACTTGACTTACTCCAGTGTTAGAGAATCCTCCATCATGGAAAAGGTTTTGCATTGTTACAAATCTTGTATAATCAGAGAATAATGATAATACGTAATTTGCACAATCTTCAGCAGGAGCGTTTCCCAAAGGAGACATCTCATTTGCATAGTTAAAGAAACCATTAAATCCTTTAATCCCCTTTCCTGCAGTTGTCATAGTTGGCGACTGAGAAATTGTGTTAACCCTTACTTTCTTAGCGTTTCCGTAGTGGTAACCGAAACTACGTGCGATAGACTCTAAAACAGACTTAGCTTCAGCCATATCCGAGTAATCTGGAAAAGTTCTTTGAGAAGCAATATAAGATAATCCAACAACAGATCCCCACTCGTTAATTGCATCTAATTTCTTAGCCGCAGCTAACATTCTATGAAAAGATATAGCTGATATATCTAATGTTTTATGATAAAAATCGTAGTTTAAATCTGTATAATGCTTTTTCTTACGAACGTTTGGAGACATTCCAATTGAATGAAGAACAAAATCAACTTTACCTCCCAAAATCTCAACACTTTCGGTGAATAGTTTTTCCAAATCATCATTTGAAGTAGCATCAGCAGGAATAATTTTAGCTCCCGTTTCTTCAGCTAATTTATTAATAGCGCCCATTCTTAAAGCAATTGGTGCGTTAGTTAAAACAAATTCGGCACCTTCAGCAGCAGCTTGAACAGCAACTTTCCATGCGATTGAGTTTTCGTCTAATGCGCCGAAAATTATTCCTTTTTTTCCTTTTAAAATTCCGTTTGCCATAATCAATATTGGTTTTAATGGACACAAATATATTCATAAATTTTTCATTTTTTGAATTACTGGTAAGCAATTCAAAAAACATCTTATCAATCTATAATTTCAACTCCATATAAAGTATCAAAATCCTTTTTTTACCATCAGCTAAGGTTAATTCTATTTTACGCCCTAACTTACCTGAATAACCTTTTAAATCAAAATCTATATCTAAAGGTTCTATCTCCTTAGTCTCTATTTCCAATGTTTTTCTTTTCGGTTTTAAACAATGGCATCCAGGATCAATTCCTACAATTTTGATTAAGCTATCTGAGCTATTTACTAAGTCAAACCGCCAAGAGAATTCATTTGTATCTAGCACTCCTAAATCATAAGTCGTAATCGCTGAATCCAAACTAATTTCAAACTTCATTTTTGGAACTGAATCCTCAATAAGCGTCAAATTAATAATCTCAATTTTCCGTTCCAAACTAGCCCCCTTGCTATAAACAGAATGCCTGGTATTATAATAATCGTCACTTACAACAGTATCCGATCTGTTTTCACCAAAAGGAATTTTNATGATTTTCAAAACNCCACCATTTTTTGCCGTTCCGTTTAAGTAATTGTTAAAACGACCACTTGGGTGTCGCTCAAGATAGTTTTCTAAACTGTTAATTCTTCTTAAGGTTAAGTTTACATTATAATTNGATTTGGCCAATGGGGATGCGTATCCTTTAACGGATAACTGAATTTTTGAACCANAATCCAACTCTTTAATTAACTCATCTAAAAACACCCTCAANTCTTCAACACCTTTATGTACATAATCGTCAAAGAAGTCCTGAATATGATTATACCCTTTCACAGAATCTTCACCATGCAATCCAAGTGTNTTTTCACCATAATAAGTGGGCATACTGTCCAAATAACCTTCATAAGATTCCAAATAAGTTAATNGTGTAATCGTATCCCAATTATCAGGATTTGGCCGATCGTTGTGAAAGTACAATGTAACGTGGTACTCTTCTACCATTTTTTGTAATCGTAACAATACCTCTTCTTTCGAAGCCAAAATAATTGTGTCGNTTTTAGGTGGTTGCGGAATTGGATAAGCATAACTATATAAATCGTTACAACAAACTGCATCTTTATCTGTTGTTGTTCCAGCTCTAGCAGATGTAAACATTCCTTTTAAAAAACCCCTAGGAGCATAATATAAATCGTTAGCTTTTGAATTTAATGGAATTCCTTTGTTTATTATTGAAGTTGGTCTTTTCCAAACGCCAATTGCTTCAAACACGTCAAAACCACCTAAGTTATAATGCCAATCGGATGCGAAATGAAATTTAAGTGTTTTTAAATTATAATTTGGACCAACTTCGTTACCAGGGGAATTTACTTTATTCCCCAAGTTTTTAGGAGTACTCCAAACGCCTCTTTTAAATTCCGAGTACCATAAATCCATCCGCCCTCTCCCTCCTTTTCGATCGGATGAGAAAAGCATATACTTTTTATTACTCATGTTAATAACAAATGGGTTTCTATAGTTATAAAGATAATCGTCGAACGAAAAAATCACTGAGACAATCGAATCCATTTTCAATTGAGTACCGGATTGTGACTTCCCTTTTATCGCTGTAAATTTGGTTTTTACAATTTGATAATTTCCTTCTAAATTTTCTTTTGAGAAGTAAAATGCGCCTATCTCTTTGTTATCAATACACCCATCAGTGTATGATTTATTAATCTTCCCTTTCTTTAAATCAATAACTTCATCGGATTGCCAAATAGAATCTTTTAAAATTCCAGTATAAATCCGAATAAGATAGTTTTCATCTTCAACAACACCCTCATTTGAAATCTTGTTCGTCCTTAAAGCACTATAGAGAATCGTCGAATCAGACAACCAGACAGGATAATATTCAGCAGCACCAGTATTTATACCAAGCCCTAAGTTTTGAATTTCAACATCTACGGTATCCTTTAATAACAATTGTACTTTATCGTAATTTTTTAATTCATTTTTAGCCTTTAAATACTCAAAAGAGCGTGTATTTACGCCACTAGTTCGAGTATACTTTTTAAAGAAGGATACAGATTTATCATAATCTCCAATATTTTTATAAATCTCAGCTATGTGAAATTGATAAGTTGGATGCATCAGTTTTAGTTCAGGAGACGCCTCAATTCTCTTAAAATATAACAACGCTTTTTTATCATTATGGTATCCTTTAAACGATAAGCCTAACTTATAAAGTAAAGCTTCATAAGTAGAGTCTTCAGCAAATGCTTTTAAATAAAATTTTGACGCAGCGTAGTTATCTCCTTCCTCTAAAGCTTCATCCCCAAATTTCATCCATACTTTAGCCTGGCTAAACGCTAAGAAATTGACTAAAAATAATATGGATACAATTAGAATTCTCATTAATAATCTGGGCAAACTTTATATTTAGGTCTTCTACTTGGTACAGGAATAATATAAATAACAGCTAATTCAATACCTCCTCGGTAATTGGATGCAGGAACAAGCCCTGAATAATTAATATCATAACTTACGCCTACTTTCCATCTATCATAATCCATCCCAACTATTAAGTCACCTGAATCAACTGTTCTAAAATAAACCCCAGCAAAAAATGCTTGTTTAAAATATTCGGATTTACTCATATCATAACGAACTAACGATCCAAAATTCACAGCATAATAGTCTCCTTGTTTTGAAATCTGAAGTCCTGGTTTTAATAAAATCTTTTCATTTAATTTATAATCACCATCTATTTGCCAACTCAAACGACGATCTAATCGAATATTATTGTTGTTAAAAAAACTTTGCTTTGGAGAAAGTAAATTATACCCAGCAAAGGCAGTTCTCAACTTCAAGCTTTCGGTGAGTTGTAAATCGTATTGAATTCCAACAGCAAAATCGAAGTACCATCTTGACAATCTTGGCAATACTTCACCACTTGACAAATTCCCATCATAAAAGAATCCATTGTATTGATTATCAAACTTAAGCGCGTCTAAATCTATTTTTTTTTGAGTAATTGTAGGCTGAATACCTAATCTTATATTCCCCAAAGAATCTGATATAAAAGGCAGTTTATAACCACTACCTAAATTTATATGCGTTGTTGAAAATTTCGAATCACCAGTTACATCATATATTATACCTCCAGAGAAAGCAATATTTTTAATGTTTTTAAAACCTATATTCGACTCTGCCATCGAAGCGAACGTAACAAACGGAACCGTAACTGAAGACCATTGATTTCGGTAATTACCGTGAAACCTATACTCTCCATCAAAATCTCCAATTGAAGACGGTGAATATGTATGCGGAGCATGCATCCATTGCGTAAAATGGACATCTTGCGCGAAAATAACATCACAAAACGAGCAAAAAAGCAACATCAATATTAAGACCTTTTTGAGCACATCGTAAGATAGTAAAAATGGTCTAATACATAGATATGACTTATCATTTAAGGTTAACCATAGAGAGTCGTCAGGTTCCAATTAAATCATTTTTGATTTGAATGTTAAATATTTCTGTTTTAATTAATTGAATTGAACCTTTGTATTTACTACTTTTAGGTAAGATTAACGCGTTTATGAGCATTACTATTATAGCTTTATTGTTCGTAGCCTACATTATAGGTTCTGTTCCATCTGCCGTATGGATTGGTAAGGTTTTTCATGGCATTGATGTTAGAGAGCACGGAAGTGGAAATGCAGGAGCTACGAATACGTTTAGAGTTCTGGGTAAAAAAGCAGGAATCCCCGTATTATTGTTAGATATTACCAAAGGTGCCATTGCTGTAAACTTAGGTTGGTTTCAATCTCAATACGGAGCGTTTCCTTCAGACGTAGTCCCATACACGAATTTAAAATTAGCATTTGGGTTTTGTGCAGTAGTTGGTCATATCTTCCCAGTTTTCGCTGGATTTAGAGGCGGAAAAGGAATTGCTACACTTTTAGGAATTGTGCTAGCAGTTCATCCACAAGCTGCACTTTGTAGCTTAGCCCTTTTCATTCTGACACTTACCGTTACAAAATACGTTTCACTTGGGTCGATAGTTGCTGGAATTACTTTTCCTTTGTTTATTGCTTTGGTTTTCAAAACGGAGGTTTTATCACTTATTATGTTTTCCTCAATAGTTGCTTTCTTAATTATCCTAACGCATCAAAAGAATATTTTGCGCCTTTTGCAAAACAAAGAAAACAAAACTTATCTATTTGGTAAACCCAAAGATTTAGATGGACTAGACGAAGAAAATCCTGTTCATGAAATTACTGAATAAATAATATTTTATTTGGAGTTTGTCGGCGAGCAAAAAACATTTCGCCCCTAGTATAATCAATTCTTTCTCAATATTATTTCATCAAAAGACACTATCTGATATCTGCGTGCAACAAAAGCATAAATTAATACTTCCCTTTCCATAAGTTCNTCAACCAGTCCTTAATCGAATTTTCTCGATTGTTATTTCCTGGTGTATATAATTGAGTTCCTTTAATTTCTTCAGGAAAGAATTCCTGATTGATAAAACTACCTTCTCCAGAGTGAGAATAACCATAATCCTTACCATAATTCAATTCCTTCATCAGTTTCGTAGGGGCATTTCGTAAATGCAAAGGGACTGGTAAATCTCCAGTTTGTTTAACTAATGATTGCGCTTTATTAATTGCTTCATAAGCGCTGTTACTTTTCCCCGAAGTAGCTAAATAAATAGTCGTTTGAGATAATATGATTCTACATTCTGGATAACCAATATTCTGAACTGCATCAAAACATTGATTCGCCATGATTAAAGCTGTTGGATTCGCCAACCCGATATCTTCGCTTGCTGATATTAATAACCGGCGAGCTATAAATTTAAGATCTTCTCCCCCTTCTATCATTCTCGCTAAGTAATAAACAGCAGCATTAGGATCACTCCCTCTTATCGATTTTATAAAAGCAGATACAATATCGTAATGTTGCTCACCCGATTTATCGTAAATCGCTAAATTCTTTTGTACAAGTCTCTGAACAGCATCATTAGTAATAACCACCTTATCTCCTCCTAAGGAATTAACAACTAATTCGAAATTATTTAACAACTTACGTGCATCACCTCCGCTTAACTTTAGTAAAGCTTCCGTTTCTTTTAACTCGATTGTCTTTTTATTTAAAACAATATCATCCTTCATTGCTCTCTGCAATAATCCTTCTAATTCTTCTTTAGAATGATGCTCGAGAATATATACCTGACAACGAGATAGTAAAGCTGATATTACTTCAAAAGAAGGGTTCTCAGTAGTTGCGCCAATTAATGTAACAACTCCTTTTTCAACTGCTCCTAATAAAGAGTCCTGTTGAGATTTACTAAATCGATGAATTTCATCTATAAACAAAACAGGCGATTGCCCACCATTGAATAAACCGTTCGTCTCCGCTTTTTTAATAATTTCCCTCACCTCTTTAACACCAGAGCTTATAGCACTTAAAGTATAAAAAGGTCGATCTAGAGAGTTTGAAATCACATTGGCTAAAGTGGTTTTACCAACTCCTGGCGGTCCCCAAAAAATCATACTTGGTAATAAATCACCCTCAATCGCTTTTCGAATAGGTCCTTCACTCCCAATTAAATGAGACTGACCAAGATATTCGGTTAGTGAATTAGGACGTAATCTTTCTGCAAGTGGTTGATTCATAAAGATCCTATAATTTATTTCATCACCCTTTTGAAAAAGTAATCCGTTGTGTCCGTTCCAATTCCTTTAGTATGTAAAACAGTGTCACTTAATTC